>Ga0210401_10003989_pt1 | contig 15532 bp, 5 predicted proteins | sample IncBWH32MmetaG_FD_150866 | JGI IMG/M metagenome (GOLD analysis project Ga0210401, IMG submission 150866) | Forest soil microbial communities from Barre Woods Harvard Forest LTER site, Petersham, Massachusetts, United States - Inc-BW-H-32-M | ecosystem: Environmental > Terrestrial > Soil >... | reverse complement strand
CGCGGTGTACCTCACTTCGGCGTTTCTATGGTTTTTCTCCATTTTGCCATTTCGAAGAATCAATAACTTACGTAGAATCAATCCCCCCGGGGGGTTCGACTCCCACCCCGGGCACCATTTAATTCTTCCGTATTCAAGGAACTAGTTTAGTAAACCGAGATGCGGCCGAACCGGTTTCGCTTAACGCTCTTTGTCAGGGCGTCTTGAGATAAATGTTGCCGATGTTATGCTCGCGCAGCATGGTGTTGAACGCCGCCAGATCTTTCCCCACCACCTGCTGGAAGTCCGCCGCTGCTTTCTCGCCACGCTGTTTCAACTCCTCCTGCACGGCCGTCTGCTGCGTGGTGGGCGGAAAATCCGCACTACTGTCGAGCTGGTTGAATAGGTAGCTGATTTTCTGCAGCAGCATTGGTGCCCAGCGGCAATCGTCCTGCCCGCGGCCAGTCAACTTCAGCTGCAGTAGCGTTCTCTCGATTCCCGCGAGCTGCTCCCCGAGGTCGTCCCCGGCTTTGCGCAGCGGTTTCGAAGCCTCGTCGATGCCCAGCTCCTTGCCTAGCGCAACGAGCTGCGCGCGCAGCGACTCGAGCTGGTTCACCGTGGCCGACATGGCGTTCAACTCGTCATACAGCGCGGTCTGCACGCGCGCTTGCGCCTGAATGTCGCTTTCCGTGCCTGCGGTATGCGGATCCTTCAGCACCGTCAGCTTCTGCGCGAATTTTTCTTCTCCAACGGTCAGCGTTACCGTGTAGGTTCCCGGCAGCGCCAGCACCGCCAGGCGCGCCATGGCCGGAGGCTTGCGCCAGCCATCCGGCCCAAATGGAACATCCGGCGCATAGAGCGGCGTGGTTCTCAAATGAATTTGCGTGCTGCGCTCCGAACGCAGGTCCCACCACACGCGGTTGATGCCCGCCTTAGCTTCGCAAGGCGGAGGCTCGACATCGCCATACTCCTCTTCCGCGCTGGGCTTTTTGGCCTCAGCGGCGCCTGGTTTGGGCGCGCGGCATTCGATCTCCCGCTCTTTTTTCCCGCTGCCGTCCGTAATCGTAAGTTTGGCCACATCTTTCTCTCCTAGGTTGGCCTTTAGATAGAAATTGATGGACGCGCCGTACGGCGGATTTTTTCCCGTCGTTGGGTCGTACTCGATCGCCGCCGGTTGCGTCACCTCCTTGAAACGATACGCATCGCGCGGCACGAACAGATGCGCCTTGGCTGCGCCGACCTCTGGCGTGAACTGCTCCAGCGCGGTAATATCATCCAGGATCCAGAAGCCGCGCCCGTAAGTAGCCACCGCCAGATCGTGAAATCTTTCTTGAACCGTCAGCCAGTAAACCGGCGCGTGCGGCAGGCCGGACTGCAGCGGCTGCCAATTCTTCCCGTCGTCAAAGGAAACATACAGCCCGCCCTCCGTTCCCAGATACAACAGCCCTTTGCGCACGGGATCTTCGCGCACGCAGTGCGCATAGCTCAGCATGTTGTGCGGAATCCCGGCGGTGATTAGCGACCACGTTTTTCCATAGTCCGTAGTCTTGTATACAAACGGATCGCGAAAGTTCACCTGATGGCCGTCAACGGTCAAGTACGCCGTGCCCGCGTCGTAGCGCGAGGCTTCGATGTTGTCCACCGTCCCCCACTCCGGGAAGTTCGGGAGATTTTTCGTGATATTGCTCCAGTTTTTTCCGCCGTCGCGCGTCACCTGCACCTGCCCGTCGTTGGTGCCCGCCCAGATCAGCCCCGCCTCTTTCGGCGATTCCGTCAACGCGAAAATCACGCCGGCATATTCCACGCCGATGTTGTCAGGAGTGAGTCCGCCCGAAATCTGCTGCCGGCTCTTGTCGTTTCGCGTCAGGTCGGGGCTGATGATCTGCCAGCTATTGCCGCCATCGGTGGTGACGTGCACAAACTGGCTGCCCACATACACTTTGTTGTGGTCGTGGGGAGAAATGGCGATGGGGAATTCCCAATTGAACCGGTACTTCACTTCCGCCGCCGGTGCGCCTGCCACATAATCAGGCCACACCTCCACTTCGCGGTCCTGGTGCGTGCGCTCGTCGTAGCGCGTAACCGTGCCGCCAATGCTTCCCGATCCCGTGCCCGTCGACCAGATAATGTTGTTGTCCACTGGATCCGGCACGGCGAACCCGCTCTCGCCTCCCGCCACCGGGTGCCACGCGCCGCGCGGGATGCTGTTGCCGTAGAAGCCGCCAAATTGCAGGCTGTTGCTCGGGCCGCGCCAGGACGGACCGTCTTGCCGGTTGCCGTAAACGAAGTACGGAATCTGGTCGTCCACCGTGACGTGATAAATCTGCGCGATCGGCAGGTTCACGTGGTTCCAGTTGTTCCCGCGATCCACGGAAATATTCACACCGCCATCGTTCACCACGGCCATGCGATCCCCATTGGTAGGATCGATCCACATCTCGTGATTGTCGCCGCCGGGATCAGCAGGCATTTTGGTGAGCGTGTGCCCGCCATCGAGCGTCCGCGAGAATGACGCGGAAAAGAAAAACACTTCGTTCTCGTTGTCTGGCGCAATCTCCGTGCGCGTGTAATAATGCGTGCGCCCGCGCAGTTGCCGGTCGGAGTTCACCATCTCCCAGTTCTCGCCGCCGTCGTCGGAACGCCACAATTGCCCGAGCTGCCCCTCGGCCTTTAGTTCTGGATGTGGGACGCCATCGCCTGTCTCAATCTCCGCGTACACGCGATTCGAATCCTTCTTGGCCACGCGCACGGCAATTCTCCCAACCGGAGAATGTGGCAGCCCATGACCCTCCATCCGCTTCCAGGTCACGCCGCCGTCTGTCGACTTGAACAAGCCGCTGCCCGGCCCGCCGCTGGTGCGGCCCCAGGTGTGAATTTCGATCTGCCACATCCCCGCAAAAAGAATTCGGGAATTGTTGGGATCCATTCCCATGTCGGAACAACCGGTGTTCTCGTCAACGAAAAGCACCTTCTCCCAGGTCTTTCCGCCGTCCGTGGTTCGGAACACGCCGCGCTCCGGCTGCGGCCCGTAGGCGTGACCCAGCGCGCACGCCAGCACCACGTCCGGATTGCGCGGATCAATCTCTACGCGGCCGATGCGGCCCGCCTTTTCCAATCCCATCAGCGACCAGGTCTTGCCCGCGTCCAGCGATTTGTAAATCCCTTGCCCCACGGAGATGTGGCTGCGGATGAACGATTCGCCGGTTCCCGCCCACACGATGTTCGGATCGCTCGCCGCCACTGCCAGTGAACCAATGGATGCCACCGGCTCCGAGTCAAAAATCGGATTCCAGTGAATGCCGCCGTCCGTGCTCTTGAAAATGCCACCCGAAGCCGCGCCCACATACCAGATATTCGGTTTTCCCGGTACTCCCGCGACCGATGTCGCGCGGTTGCCTTCCGGGCCGATGTAGCGATACTTCAGCTGCCCGTACACGTCAGGACTGATGGGTGGCTGCTGCGCCTGCAACAAACAAGGAGCAACCAGCAGCGCCGCTGCGATCATGACGGCGTATTTCGCTACAACGAATCTCGCACGCTTCAACATAGTGAGCCTCTCCGATGCAAATGAATTTGGGATGCGCGGATGATACAGGTGGAGCAACAGCAGGTCAACGTCGGCGCGCCGCCGGGTCGATGAGCGCCCCGTGAAACACTTGCGCGAATATGTCTCCCTTTTGCCAACGCAGGCGCGAAGAAAAAACAGATTACGGTTCCGAATCACCCGCGTCGTCGGACGTGGACGCATTGGCAGGCGCGTGGGCGGAAAGAATGGCTTGCCAATTCAAAATGGCATTCCAGACGAGACGATGATCGCCGCGATTCATGTCGCGGTGAAAAGGATTGAAGTTGAACGAGACGACGTGACCGCGGCCGACTGGCATGTCCAGAATGGCGGGGCGGCGCAAAAGATTTTCTTCGCCCCAGGCCTGGCCGCTGATGACAAAGGGAGCGCCTGCCGAGTCGCCCCATTCGAGGACGATGCCGGAGCGGTCTTCGGGGCCATCCAGACAGGTGGTGCAGTAGGCCATGCGCAGCCACGCGCGGGGTGCGCTGTAGAGCGGAAAGTTCTGCCGGAAAACATGAGTGTGTGCCGGGTAGCCGTAGGCGATCGGGTGATCCGGGCGCGCGAAGGTGACGCGCACATGCGCCCCGGGTGTGCGTGTGAAGGAATTCTGCGCGGCTGCTGCGGAAGCCGAGCCACCACCTGCAGTGCTGCGCGGCACGCCTCCGGCGACGGAGCGCACGCCGCGCACGAGGCCACCGTTAAGAGCGAGCATCGAGCCGCTGCCTAGTGTCACGAGCAGGCCGCCGCTGTCCACGAAGCGTTGTATTTCCGCAAGGCCCGCGTAGCCGATTCCGCCGGTGATGTCGTCGGATTCGGCGGGCGTTCCGAAGCTGGGAGTTTGTGGCGTTTTCTTGAAGGGCATGGGGCTCCAGCGTTTGGGCAGGCCTTCGATTTGTTCGGCGAGTTCGAGATCGACGTGGCCGTAGAGAAGCACGTCAAAGTGGTCACGAAGATGACCGGCACGAATATCTTCGTCGCGGACATAGGTGTAAGGTACTCGGCGCTGATCGAGGATGTAGCGGATCCAGCCGATGGAGTCGGTGTCGGCCCAGGGCACCCAAAGGCCGATGCGTGGAACGGTGGCGGCGTGATGCGAAACCGTGGGCGCGGTCGGAGAGCTGACGAAATCTAGTCCGAATTCGGTAGCCACAGAATGAAGCGCGCCCGCAAGGCCGTCTTTTGCCGGCAGAATCCAGGAGCCGGCAGGAAACTCGATGCCGCCCACGCGGAACGGGCGCTCCGCGATTTGCACGTCGAAGGATGCGAGGCGGTAACGAGCCGCGAAGAGGCTTTCCTGGCCGGTGTCTTTCAGCAGGAATACGGGGCCTTCGCCAGACACGGTGCCCGCCGGTTGTGACGTCTCCTTCAGCGGCGTGAGTGCGGCGATTCGAATGGAGGCATCCGCGGTCGGGATAGCGGTTAGATGAAAATTTGCGGGAAATTCCCAGGAGACATCATCGTAGGGTTCGCCTTTGTCTTTTGGAAAAACCTGAGGCGAGAGAAGATCGACCGCGTAATTGCGATAGGGCTGGTCGAGACGGACAACGTAAGTGCCTGCTGGGAATTTGCCCTCTTTGAGAGTGATGGCGTTTTGGGCGCGGGCGACTTCGATGCGTTGCGAGAGCAGGCGGCCCACCATGTCGGCGACGCGCTTGCGATCTCCCTGATCTTCCGGGATGAGATAGGCGTAAGGAGGTTCGTCGAGCCCCTTGCGCCAGGAGTCCCAGCCTTTCTTGTAGAAATTGCGAAGCATCTCTTTGGAATTGCGCGCGGCAAAATCGAGCGCGGCAAGCATGCCGGTTTCGTTGTAGTTGAGGTTATCGCGCTCGGACCAGTCAAATTCGGCGGGAGGAGGATCGGGGCGATACCACTCCATGGAGGTTTGCGAGGGGCGGAGCTTGTAATGCAAAGTTTCGGCGGTGCCGTTGCCCAGAGTTTCGTAGCCGCGGCCGATGCTGTTGTGATTCATGGCCACGGAATCGAGATAGAGATGGCTGAAAGCTTCGCCGAAATTCCACGTGGAAACGCCTGGCATTCCGAGGGCCGTCATGGTTTGGACTTCGTGAAAACTGAGCTCGAGAAACTCGGTATAGGTGATGGGATCGATGTTGGGATTGTAAGGGCCGGTTCCGTTCCAGGTCATCAGGAGCGGCGATCCTTCGTGAAGATCGTGGACTACAGTGGGATGCCATTCGTGAAACATGCGATGAACGGCCTTGGTGGTTTCGTGGGTTTGCTGATGAGTGTCGCGATTAATGTCCACGAAAGCGTACTTGGACCAATACGGCGGAGACTCGCGCGGCATGGTGGCGCGATCGGTCTTGCCCTTGAGATAACGATAGAACCATTCCACCATTTTGTCTCGGCCATCGGGATTCGAAACGGGATTGATCAGCACGATGAGTTGTTCGCGGACGCGGCGGATGTTGGGTTGCTCGGAGACCGCCAGGCGGTAGGCGAGTTCGAGGACGGATTCGGCGGAGCCGGTCTCGTCAGCGTGCAAGCCGGCGTTGAAATAATAAATCGGGCGCGAAGTGGCGATGAGAGCTTCGGCAGCGGTGGGTGAGGTGGTGCGAGGGTCGGCGAGGGAGGCGGTGGCGACTTTGAGGCGATCGAGGTCCCGGATCCCGGCTTCGTCGGCAACGGCGAGCATCAGGATTTCGCGGCCCTCTTCGCTTCGGCCGATGGAAAAAACGCGGACCCGGGGTGAAGCGGCAGCTAACGCGCGGCAGTAGGCATGCGCTTTGGCAGTGTCCACGAATTCACCAGGGGCGCCGAGGATGCGGCCGAAAAAAGTGACTGGCGAGGGAACGCTGTGTGATTGCGGAAGATAAGAAACCCAAGGTGAGAGGAACCGCGGATCGCCGGTGGCCTTGGCAATGGCTTCGACAGACCCCGGTTCAGGGGTGTCGGGGGCGGCCAAGTCGGTTGAGAGCCCCGCAGTCACTAAAGTGCCGAGCAAGGCCGCGATCCCCACCAGCCATCGAATCATCGCCAGTCTCCGTTTGGGAGAATTTTCTTCTCGTTGAGCGTGCGGAGTGTATCACGGGCGATGGGGGGCAACGAAGGCGTCAGGCTTCAAAGGAGGCGTGAAAGAAAGGCAGCAGTTTGTAGGTTATGTGGAAACGAAAAGGTTCGGCGAACGCCGATTAAAATCACAACGATCGAGAATCAGGGAAGTTATCGAAAACGCGGGCTGTGATACGCTCGATGCTATGCGGATCTTTTTTGTTCTCCTCTGCTGCCTCTTAGCTGCTGCTGCCATCGCCGCCCACGAGGCCGAACCGGACAAGGTATCCCCTCCGAACGTTTTTCTCATTACCATCGATACTCTGCGTGCCGACCACGTTCACTGTTATGGGTACGACCGAATTCGAACTCCCGCGCTGGATCTGCTGGCAAAGCAAGGAATCCGCTTCACCGAAGCATTCACGCCCAGCCCCATCACGAATAGCTCGCACGCGAGTATCATGACCGGGCTTTTGCCTAGCTCGCACGGAGTCAGCGACTTCGGTGTCCCTTTGGCACCTGGTTATCCCACCCTGGCAGAATTACTCGCGAAGGGGGGCTACCGCACTGCGGCATTCATAGGCTCCGTGATCCTCGACAGCAGGAATCTCGCGCCCGGTCTCGATCGTGGCTTCGAGTTCTACGATAACTTCCCAGAGCACATGACAACCAAATCCCGGTGGGGACGCCTCGAGCGACGCGGTATGGAAGTTGAGCAACGCGCGGAATCGTGGCTGAACGCACACTCGGCTGGCGCACACTTTGTTTGGGTGCACTTCTACGATCCCCACGATCCGTACGAGCCGCCTCCGCCGTATTCAGCACTTTACAAAGACCGGCTCTACGACGGAGAAATCGCCTACGCGGATTCGGCGTTGGCTCAATTCCTAGCTTATCTGAAGAAACAGGGCTGGTATGAGGGAGCATTAATCGTTATCGTAGGCGACCACGGCGAAGGGCTCGGCGAGCATCACGAAGATACTCACGGCATTTTTCTTTACGATTCGACGACCCACGTTCCGCTAATTGTGAAGCTGCCAAATGAACGCGAAGCAGGAAAGACGGTTACGGCGCAGGTCCGCACGACGGATATCATGCCCACGATTCTGAGCCTCCTCGGCGTTGCCGCTCCGCCAAGATTGGACGGCGATTCCCTCGAGCCATTCCTAGTCGGTAGCGAGGTGACTCCGCGGACCGTTTTTGGTGAAACCGATTATCCGCTGCGGTTTGGATGGGCTCCGCTGCGATCGGTTCGAACGGAGGGCTTCAAGTTTATCGAAGCGCCAAAGCCGGAGCTCTACGATCTTCACAACGATCCAGGCGAAACGCTCAATCATTATGAGCCCTGGGATGGCACGGTTCAGAAGCTGCGAAGAACACTGGCGGAGTTAAGCGCCAAGTCCCCAATGACTGGAAAAACTTCGTCCGCAGCTGTCTCCGCGAGCACCATAGATGAACTGCATGCCCTCGGGTATTTGGGTTCAGCCGACGCTCGCAGCGCTACCGATGTTCCCGAACCCTCGTTGTTGCCCGATCCCAAGGACAAGATTGAGGAGCAGAATTTACTGCACGCGGCGATGATGGCGTCGGAGGACGGAGAGCCAGATAAGGCTCGAGCGGCTTTGGAGAAGGTACTGCAATTGGACGAATCCTCCGCGGTCGCTCTGACACAGCTGGGCCGGCTGGAAATGTCTTCAGGGAATTACGCCAAAGCCGCTGGTGATCTGCGACGGGCGCTAGCGGTGCGCCCGAACGATGCCACGGATGCGCTCGAATTTGGCCGGGCGCTGGAATTGAGCGGCGATTTGCCGGGCGCGCGGGACGCTCTACAGGCGAGCTTGAAGTTGAATCTGCAACAATTTGCTGCGCGGCTCGCACTCGGGCGAGTTTATCTCCATTTGAACGATTTGCATGCGGCGGAAGACCAATTCGAATCCGCGGTGCTTCTGGAGCCCGGAAGTTCAGAAGCCCAAATCGATCTTGCGAGGGTGCTGATCCGCCAGAAAAAATTTGCTGACGCCGTGGAGCTGCTGGAGCTCGTTGCCGGAGCTTCGAACGGCGATGCAGAAACGTTTGAGTTGCTCGCACAGGCCTACACCGGCGCCGGGCGCCAGCAAGACGCGCAGCGAGCGGAGTTGCGGGCTAAAGCACTGCAAAAATCGAATCACCCGCAGTGAGCGGCCGTCGACAGGATCAATACAAGATCCGCTGTCTCGCGGAAAATTCAAAACGAGTTACTATTTCGCCGCCACTTTATTATTGGCGTTTTCGAAAATCTCAGTCAGGATGCGGCCCCGCATCTGCTTTGGCTGCTCGATGCCATAGAGGTACAAGAGAGTGGGCGCCACGTCATACACGCTGGCTCCCAGACCCATCAGCCGTAAATCATGCTTGATGCCCGGACCCATGGCGAAGAACGAGCCGGGGACGTCATCGCCATCGGCAAAGTCGTGCTTGGCGATCACTGGTGTCGTTTTTTCGTGGTCCATGTGCGCGTGAGGATCTTTCTCCTCAAACTCGCGCAAGGGCTTGATGCCGTGGTCGGAGAAAATAATCAAATAGGTGTTCTCATCCACATGCTTCAGGATCGAGCCTAGCACCGCGTCGAAAGCTACGTACTGGTTCGGAAAGGCATCCTGCCGCACGTTATTGATGCTCGCATTGTAGCCAACGTTGAACGGCGTAATGGGATAGAGCCAGTGCCCGGTGCGGTCCTCGCACGATTGCCCCAGGAAAGTGAACTCCGTGGGATGTGTCGTCAGCAAATAATCAAACAGTTTGGTCTGCTGGTCGCGAATCACCTGCACCTTGCCAAGCCACTTGTCGATGAATTCCGCTTCATGCCCCTTCAGATCTCCAGCGCCGGGCATCCGCTCGCAATCAATGTAGAAGTCACCCACGTTTTTCAGCAGCTCCGGTTGCAAACTCTTCGGATAGACCGCGTCGCCGCCCATCACTTCGCTCAGCTTGGGCGCGCAGAGCACGCCGTCTTCGCAGTTCTTGCCGCGCGTCAGCATGCCGCTGATCATGTATCCGTTTACGGGCATGACGGGGAACGTCGCCGGGACATTGGCCATGCCCACGGTGACCCCGCTTTTCGATAGCATCGACCACAAAGGTTCTTCCTTCAGCATGTTGGTATTGGCGGTGATCCCGCCGACGATAAAGCCAGTAACACCATGCTCCTCCGGATCCGTGCTGGTGAACAGCGTGCTGTACACTCGCGGGCAATTGGGGGCGGAAACGGTGCGAAGTTTTCCGTAGGCACCTTTTTGGATCACGCTCGCCAAATTGGGCATCTGGCCCTTCAGCAGGAGCGGACGAATCATGTCCAACTCCATGCCATTGACGCCGATGACGATCACGCGCGGTTTCGCCTTGGGAGCGCTTTGTTGTTGAGAAAATACAGGAACCGCTAGCAGAAGCATGGATAACAGCAAGGAAAGTTTTCTGGAAACCATTGGACACCCCTGAGTATTAAAACGAAGTATATCGCCCCGATTTGCGAGTGTCCAGCAACGGGCTTGCCGCGCCCAGCGGAGGGTGCGCGGAGTGCTCCGCCGGGATTTTATCCCTCCCTATGTTTTTCGTAAGTGTTGTTTCTAAAGGAGTTAGCGTTCGTGTAAGTGCTTTAGAATGAACACTTGCGGGCAGCCTGTAAGCGTTGATTTTAAAGAAGTTAGGTTGCAGAAAAATGGGACGGCTCCAAGGACGGGTGACGCGGATACCCAGAAGGTAGAGTAACAGAGAAGTATGAAAGTGCAAGGATTCTTATGGTGTCCGCGTGCCTATGCGTTGGGAGCTTTTAGCCGGGCCGCCTCGGCGCGCTCGCGCGCGGCATCGTCGGCGCGGCCCAACTTCTCGTAATCGTCCGCCAGGAAGGTATGCGCCTCGCGGGAATCCGTTTGTACCGCCGCGGCCTTTTCCAGGTAAGGCAGGGCTTCGGCGAAAGTGCCGTTCAGAAACAGCATGCGCCCCAGAAGCAGGTTCGCGCGGTAATGGTCCGGCTCTCCCTGGAGAACCACGAGCAGGTCTTTGGCTGCTTCCTCCGGCCGTCCAGTACGGGCATTAATGGAGGCCAAGGAATAGCGGGCGTCGCTCCAATCGGGCCGGTTTTCCACCAGAATTTCGAAATGCGCGGCAGCGGTCTTCAGATCGCCGGTTTCATAGAGGCAGATGGCCAGCTCGTACTGCGCCATCAGTGCATCCGGCCGCAGTTCGACGGCTTTGCGCAGGGGAGGAATAGCCTTGGCAAAGTTGCCCTTCCGCGAGTAGGCAATACCCAGGTAATACTGCGCCGCCTGGATTTGCGGGTCTTTGGCCACCACTTTCAGGAGCAGAGGAATGACGGTGGCTTCCTTTCCCTCTTCGATGGCCAGGCTGGCATCGTGCATATCGTTGGCCACATCGATGCGGTCCTTGGGGTCAATTTTTGTGGGCGAGCCCGTCTTTCCAGAGGGCACATAGCCGAGCGCTGAAAGCTTCTCCCTGCTTTTATCGTCGAGCGCGTCCTGCAAGGCCTGAGGCGCCCCGGTGCTGATGTGCTTCAAGAGGCTATCCAACTGAATGGCGAGGCGCACCGCGGCGGCGCGGTTCTCCGGATAGACGTTTATCTTTTCGCCGGGGTCTGTGGACAATTCGTAGAGCTCGGGCGATGGCGCGCGCACGTAAAGCTGGTTGCCGGTGCGCAGGGACTGAAGGGCGCTCCACCCGAACGAGCGTTCGGAGTGGTCGCCGGTAGCAAATGAAGGACGGTTTTCGGGATGCGGGTTTCCAATCAGAGGCAGAAGCGAATGGCCCTGCATGGCCGGAGGCGGCGTCTGACCCAGCGCTTCGAGAACGGTCGGCGCCAGATCCACCAGGCTCGCCGTGGCGTGGACGCGCTGGCCGTCAAAACGATTGCCGGGAAGTTTGAGGAGCAGGGGCACGTGGATGGTGGAGTCGTAAAGGAAAATGCTGTGCGTAAGTTCGCCGTGCTCGCCCAGGGATTCGCCGTGATCGGCGGCGACGGCGATCAGCGTATTGTCATACAGCCCCTGGCTCCGCAAATAGTCGAGCAGCTTCCCCACGGTGGCATCCACGTAGGCGATACCCCCGTTGTAAGGGGTGTTCGGAAACCGGCTGCGGAACGGTTCGGGCGGATTGTAGGGGTCGTGCGCATCCCACAGGTGAAACCACAGGAAAAACGGATGGCCCTTCTGCTGGCCGAGCCATTCGAGCACGTGTCCCAGGGTGACCTCGCCGCGGCGCTGCATGGAAGCCTCACGGCGCTCGCCGGTTTTCTGCCGGTGAAAGCCCGCGTCATAGACATCGAAACCGCGCTCAAATCCGGAGGCAAACCCGTTTTTCGGGTCGAGGATGATGCTGCCGACGAAGGCTCCCGTGTCGTAGCCCTGGGCGTGAAGAATGTCGGGCAGAAAGGGGACGCTTGGAGGCAGGCGATCGCCGAAGTTGCGGATGCCGTGGTATTGCGGAAAAGTCCCGGTAAGGATAGTCGCGTGAGAGACGGGCGTAATGGGTGCCTGGGAGTAGGCATGCTCGAACACCACGCCCTGACTGGCCAGCGCATCCAGGTGCGGCGTCAAACCAAGCTTTGAGCCGAGAAAGCCCATGCGGTCAGCCCGGACCGTATCCAATGTGATCAGGATAACGTTGGGCTGGTCCGCGGCTGCCGCAGCGAGCGCGGGCAACAGAACGAAGAGGCAAAGGATGCAAGCGCGCCGCATAAGAGAAAAGGGAGTCTGCATTGTAGCAGACTCCCTTTTCGGAACCAAAACCTGGAGCCAAAGATCAGAAAATGACTTTCGCCCCGATCTGCATAGCGCGCGCGCCGCCTTGAGAAAGGTACGGGTTACCGGCAGCGATATCCGGCGTCTGCGAGTAGGTGGAGAAGTTAGTCGTGGGGTAGTTCGCGGGATCGAGCTTCTTCGCAGAGACCGTGGCGCTGCTCGGGATCGGATTGAAGTTAGGATGATTCAACAGGTTGAAAATCTCAAAGCGGATCTGCAGGCTCATCCTCTCCGTGATCTTGGTGGTCTTGTTGAGGTTGAAATCCCACTGCGTGAATTCGGGGCCGCGAAGAGAATTGCGGCCGCAGGTCCCGATGGTGTTTTCGGCCGGAATGGAAAATATCGCAGGCCCATTCGTAATGCTGGGGACTGTGGGGTCACTGAACTGGTAAACAGGTTTTACTCCGGAACAGTCCGGCCTTTGGTAAACCAGGTCCTGGCCGGACTGGTCGGCGCCGGAGCTCAGCAACGGGGTCCAGGGACGCCCAGTCAGAGCCGTCACCACAGACCCGATCTGCCAACCCTCTCCAAAGCGCCCTCCGGCGCGCAAGCGAGGTAAGTCGTAGACTACGCCGGCATTGAAGTTCAGCCGGACATCCGTGTCGCACGGGCCCTGGTTGCTGCTGGCATTGTAAGGATTCTCCTCGATGGGAACGGTAGACGTGCCGCCGCGATTCACGGAATTGGTGTCAATACAGTTCGACCAGGTGAAGTTGACCATGGTGTTGAGCCCATGCCAATCGCGCTGGCGGTAGGTCACCTGCAAGGCGTTGTAGCGGGAGTACCCATCGTTCGTCAATTGCATGATGTAGCCGAAGTTGGGTGCGCCATTCAACTGGTACACGGAGTCAAACGGCCGATTGCAATTCAGCGACGTAGGATTGTTGGCGGTCATGGCCGGGCCCGTTAGCTGGCCGTAGGGACTCCCACCTGGGTTTGAAGGTGTGATCGTCGCCGGATTGATCAAGTTGCTCCAGCAACCTACGGGACGGTTATTCAGGCTGCGCTCCAGAAGACTATCTGTTCCGTGAGCGCCAAGGTAGGTCACGGTGATGGCGTTGTTTCTGAATAGCTCGTGCTGAATCGTGGCATTGTAATACTGGATTCTTGGCGTCTTCAAATTCGGAACGGTTCCGAAAATGTTAAACGGCGGTGTGCCCGTGGGATTGGCGCCAAAGGTTTGGAAACAACCCACAGTTCCCGCGCCCGCACACGTACCTGTAACTCCGCTGCCCGCTTGCGGACCGATGCAGACGAAGGCCGGCGTAGTAGTATTGGTTGCCGGGTTGTAGCACGTGTTCGGCCCGAACGCTTGGAACAAAGTTGGAAGGCTCGCATCTTGTAGACCCAATGCTGTGACCGAGAAGACGCCCAGGTCCGAGTTTGTAAACGCCCCGGCTCGGGCACCTTGGAAAGAATAAGGTGCGCTGATGGCGGCAAAATTCGCCACATCGTAAGCCATGGAGTAACCAATTCGGAAAGAGGTCTTGCCGTTGCCGAAGATGTCCCAAGCCAGTCCGGCGCGCGGGCCAAAGTCCTTAAAGTCCAGGTTATAGAGACGAGAGAACCCCTGCTGTATCTGAACCAGCCCGTTCGGAAACCCGGACGGTGCACAGACCGTAGGCTCAGGCGGAGCGCAGGGGAAGAAATTGGAGGCATTCTTGTCGGCGTCACCCAACGCACCATTGAGGTCCCAGCGCAAGCCGTAGCTGACCGTCACGCGCGGCGTGACTTTCCATTCGTCCTGGAAAAACAATCCCATGGAGGGCTGGTAGAGGTGGCGCGAAGTATCGCCAAAGGAGCGTTCGGCCTCGTCGAGGCGGCCAGTAAGCAACTGGTCAATCACGGTCTCAAAATCAGTTTGGAAACTGAACAGGCCAGTCCGCGCACGATTCCGCAGGCTGAACGAGGAGGCGTACTGGTAGTTGCCGCCGAACTTAAAGTTATGAGTGTGCTTGGTCCACGAGACGTGGGCGGACACATCGTAAGTCTGCGTAGGGCGGGTGCTTAGCGGGTAGCCAACTATGCCACCAGGATTTCCAGGGGTCACCGAACTGGCATAGACCGGAGGCACGCCGAAATCGGCGGGGTTCAGGGGGCCCGTGTCGACGCCCAGGCTCAGGGGATTGACGTTGTTATTGGGTGCCAGAATCTGTGAGTAACGCGACCAGTTGAACCGCACATCGAGAATTTTGTTGGCGGACATGCTGTAGGTCCAGGTGGCACCGGCCATTTGCACCCGTGTTGGAGCGACAGAGTTAAATGCGTCGGGTGCGAGGCCGCTGCCAGGTGCCGGGGGAAGTGTATATCCGCCGAGTGGTGCGGATTGGGTGCTGTCAGCGAACATATACCGGCCCGAAATCTGCATCTTGTCGTTCATTTTATGGTCAACCCTGATGATAAAGCTGCCCATTTTGTCGGTATTGGGGCTGGAAATGGTCTGCGGGAACCCGCCGGTGGCCACGGTGGAGGTAGCCGTGGTGGGGGTGGGCACGCAGGAAACAATCCCGCCAGCGCCATCCGAACACGGGTAATACTTCAGCAGGTTCAAGCCTGCTGTATTCATCGGCAGGTGATTCGGGTTGACAGTGGGACTGGCGAAGTCCGCTTGGGCCGCGGCCAGATCGCCTAGCGTGGGAATAAGCAGACTATAAGGCTCCTGGGATTTGTTACGCTGCCCTTCATACGCGAAGAAGAAGAATGTGCGGTTCTTGATGATCGGCCCACCGACCGTCCCTCCGTAATTGTGATTGTGATAGGGGAGTGTGGTGGGGGAGAAGAAGTTCTTGGCGTTCAGCCAGTCGTAGTCTCCGAAATAAAAGCCCGTGCCGTGGAAATCGTTGGTGCCGCTCTTGAGCGTCACGTTGATGGCCGCACCACCCTTGACCCCGTTCTCTGCCGTAGGAAGCTGCTGAACGGTGTACTCAGAGATGGAATCGTTGCCCAGAACGGAAGCCGGGATCCCCAGTACGCCGGGCTGCCCGACGACCTCGCTGCCGTAGAAGCGGTCGTTGTTGGGCATGCCATCAATCATGTAATTGTTGGTGGTGGTGCGCTGGCCGCTCACGCTGACGTCCAGGAACCCGCCACCCGGCGAGCGCTGCACGCCGGGGGTAAGGGCCAGGATGGACTTAAAATCGCGGCCCTCCGTCGGCAGATCCAAGATCGATTTCGTGTCCACCTCGTT
>Ga0210401_10003988_pt1 | contig 15534 bp, 19 predicted proteins | sample IncBWH32MmetaG_FD_150866 | JGI IMG/M metagenome (GOLD analysis project Ga0210401, IMG submission 150866) | Forest soil microbial communities from Barre Woods Harvard Forest LTER site, Petersham, Massachusetts, United States - Inc-BW-H-32-M | ecosystem: Environmental > Terrestrial > Soil >... | reverse complement strand
TCTAAACCCGCACCCTTGAAAACCGCAAGGGTGCGGCACCCGGTTCTAGCCGTTGCCCGCCGAACGATGAGCATCGAGCCAGTTGCGTAGATGCCTGGCTTGGCGAGCGAGATTCCCGTCATAGACAAATAAGAACGCGCCAAAACCCAACGACACATCGATTAGCAAGATACCGGAGAATCCGAAAGGCACTCGGACAATTTGCTGCCAGGGCGGAAGCGGACTAATACGCAGCGCGATCGTGAGTAAAACAACTCCGGCCAATGCCATTTTTGAAAGCAGCGCCCAATCCTTGGCCTGTGCGAAAGTGGTGGACCACCAGCGATCCAGCGAGCAACTCCACGTGCGAATCGATATTCGTAGATGCTCAGCGAGCACCGTTTGCGGCGCCACGGCGTCTGTTTTGATCGGCGTGACGCTCCGCCTTCCTGGCAGGTCCCTTGACGACTTCCGATGCCCCCACAGGGCAAGTTCCCGGCTGCGGTATGTTGTGGCGCCAAGGCCTGTGTTTACCTGAACGCTCAGCCCGCTTTCACAGACCGGGCATCCGCGGCGCGTGTGTTGGTGCAGTGCCGAGAACGCGGCCGAATAGTTGCGCTCCGCGCGCCACACTTCGCTTTCCACCAGTGTTCCGATCGAGCGAGGATAATCCTCAAAGCCATGGAGTCGAGTCAACCGCGTCAAGGCATCCAGGCATTTGTCAAACAACTGCTCATATTCCGCGCAAGATTGCACATTCGCAGGCAGCAGGTCTCCGTCTGGCAGCGGATCTCTGCTACCGGGATGGCCCGGCCGGCCTAATCTTTCGCTTTTCAGGACAAGCAGAGAGGCTGAGGCACGCGCGATCTCCTGGTGCTCGTCATTGGGGGTTTCCAGAGTTTGTAAACGCGAGATTATCGCGTCTTCCGTTTCGTGAATGAGGGCTTCGAGCTTTTCTGAATTGGTTTCCAGAACGCAGGCTATATAGAGTTCTTGCCACAACACAGAACCTCCACTTCAGCCGAACCCTTAGAGTGGTACGGTAGCGCACAGCTGGCCAGGAAAGATATAGGAATCGGTTTTGTGGGCATGCGCAGGTCACCAAGACTTACCACATCGATCCACCAGGTCTCGGGATTGTCGGCCGACTCTCCCAACGTGGGGAAAGACTATTTCTTGGGCGGCGACGGCGGTGCGTTGGGATCATTCGTGGCCGGTTTGCCTTCACCCTCGGGTTTGCCTTCGGTGCCGGGGTTTTCCGGGGCTTCGGTGGGCTTCTTTTTCAGGTACTGCACGATCAGTGAGATCCTGCGATCCTTTTTTCGGAGGCGCTGGTCTGCGAAGCCGCGGACTTGCGTTACTTGATCCTGGCGGATGCCGTGCTGGGTCATGAGGCGGCGGGCGGCGTTGGCGCGGTCGGAGGAGAGCTCCCAGTTTCCGTAGTTGCTGGCTCCGGGATATTGCTTGGAGTCGGTGTGGCCTTCCATGGCGAGTGTGTTGGGGAGCTTGCCCAATTCCGCGGCTAGAGCGATCAGGAGGGCGGCGCCGTCGCCGCTGATTTTTGTGCTGCCGCTGTCGAAAAATGTGCTGGTGGCGGATTCGGTCAGCTCGATGCGCAGGCCTTCGTCGGTTACGGTCATGTCGATGTTGTTTTTCAGCTTGTCGAAGCTGGGGACTTCTCGGACGGTTTTCTCGAGCTGCTCTTTCAGCTCTTCCATGTTGTCTTTGGTGATGACAAAGTTTTCTTCGGCGCTGGGCATTTCACTGCCGGTGAGCTTGGCAGTGCCGGTAGGATCGCGAAAATATCCGCCGACGGCTTCCTGGATTTTCTGGCTGGTGTTGAGCAGCCACAACACGATGAACAGGGCCATCATGGCGGTGACGAAGTCGGCGTAGGCTACTTTCCAGGCGCCGCCGTGAGCGCCGCCGTGGCCGCCCTTCTTCTTGATGATGATGATGGGTTTTACCGTGGATACAGTCGCCTTCTGTCTCTGCTGCTATCCCTGCACTGCAGACTCACTGCTATTTGTATGCTGCGGCGTGTGCCGCCGTCTCTATGCCGCGGCCTCAGCTGCCGGCGTTTCGGCACCGCCCGGAGCGGCGGCATCGCCGCGGTTCTTGATGTGATTCTCCAACTCCTGGAAGGTTGGGCGCACGTTGCCGGGGATGGCGCGGCGTCCAAATTCGACGGCTACGGTTGGCGGAGTGCCCCTCATGAAAGCCGCCATGGTGACGCGCAGGACGTAATAGTAAGCATGCTCTTCGTCGGCGCCCTTGCTCATGTTCGCAGCTAGCGGTCCGATCAACCCATAACACAGCAGGATGCCCAGAAAGGTGCCTACCAGAGCGGCCGCTACCTTTTTTCCAATTTCTTCCGGGGGACCACTAACGCCCCCATGGTGATGACCACGCCCAGGACCGCGGCGACAATTCCGAGTCCGGGCAGGGCATCGGCCATGGTGGAGAGTGCCGCGATGGGAGTCGAAGTTCCGTGATGGTGGACGTCCATGTCCAGCTCCATCATCTGATCCATGTCGAAGGGCTCAACACCGCCGCCAGCAGCCATGCGGATGGTGTCGCAGTCGAAATGCAGGGCGTGGTGGTCCTTGAGGAATTTCGGATACTTCGAGAAGACTGGGCTTTGTCTGGGGCATCGCTGTCGGTTTCGAGGGCCATCAGGCCTTCTTTGCGGGCGCGGCTGAAGAGTTCGTACATCATCTTCATGGTTTCGAGGTATCTTTCCTTGGAAAACTTCGATCCGCCAAAAGCGCCGGCGACGCCGCCGATGATGGCTTTGAGGACGTAGAGCGGGTTCGCGATCAGCACCGTGCCGATGGCGGCGCCGCCAATGATGATGAGTTCCGCGGGTTGCATGAGGACCTTCAGGGGGCCCTTCTCCATCAAGTAGCCAGCGATGACGGCGCCGAACACCACGACGATTCCGATAATTACGAACATAGCGAATGGATCCTCGGATATTTCATGGAGTTAGGCGTGCAGCACCGTAGTGCGATTTCCGCCGTGAACAATGCTTTGTTGTAGCGCTTGTTCGGCGCGCAATACCATGTCGTCCACCATATCGTCGGGCTTCGCCGCGGTGCCGCCGACGGAGATAATCACGGGCAAGCGGTCTCCCCACCAAGCGATCTTTGATCCGCTGACCATACGGCGCAGGCGCTCGGAGGCGCAGGTGATCTCGGTGGCGCTGCACTCGGTGAGGATGGCGAGGAACTGATTTTCCTGCCAACGACCTAGAAAATCCGTGGGGCGGAGGCTGTTTTCCAGTGTCTGTCCCACGACACGCAGAACCGCGGCGATGGCGCCTGGTCCGTCGCGAGCTTGAAGCTCGGGTAGATGATCGAGCCGGATGCACAGGATGGAAAACGGCACATGATGCTCGGCGAAGAGTCCCAGGTTTTCGCGGACGTGAGAATGGATCATGCCGTGGTTGAGAACTCCGCTGGCCTGATCGATGCAGCCGTAGGTGGCCAGCTTGGTTTGGCGGCGGTCCCAGTCGGAGATGGAGACGCTTTCGTCAAAAGTCTCGGCGGCGCCCACGATGGTACCTTCGGCGTTGCGAACTGGGAAGGACCAGAGTTCTACGGGGACACGGTGTCCGGACTTGTGGCGCAGAGAGATGCGATGGGCCTGGATCGGCTTGCCTTCGCGCATGGCGACGGCAGTGGGGGCACAGGGTCCAGACAAGTCATTGTCGTTGCCGTCGGCTTCGCCGAGAAGGTTGTCGTTGTCCATCCGGCCGATCACGTCTTGGCGAAGGTATCCGGTGATGCGTTCGGCGCCGTCGTTCCAGAAAACGATCTTGCCGCCGCGATCGACCACACAGACGGCGAGATGCAAGTCCTCCAGGATGGAGCGGAAGAAGTCAAAGTCAGCGGGTCGCGCCATGGAGTAGTCTCCGAACTGGCCCATCGCCTTTGCGGGGGCAAGCTTAGTTCCAACTTATTTGGTTCTCGTTTGGCGGTTTTCGCGCAGGTCTACGTTGTTTGCTCGTGGTATCGCGACATAGTGCGTTCGCGGGGTGCGGTTCTGGGAATGACTCAGCCCGTTTTGGAACAGCATGTGTGTGGGCTTACTGTGCTGCTTCTGAACTTGGGAGCGCAGGAGGTGCGTGCTCGACCGGCCAGGCGATCAAGTAACGAGGAAAATTCTCCGCGGGGATGCGCCATTTCGCTGAGTAGCGGAACTCGTCCAGCCACGCGGCGATTTTGTCCGCTGCTTCCTGGTGATGTACTTCCACGACAATCTGCGGACGGTGGTTCGCGAACAGAGTTGATCCGCCGCGCAAGACTTCGTACTCGCCGCCTTCCACGTCAATCTTGACCAGATGCGGTACGGAGCCGCCGGCGGCAACAAAATCGTCGAGAGTGGTCACCGGCACCGAGATGATCTCGCCATTCGCCAGGACTGGACGCTGTCCATCCGATTCCACGCCACCTTGCGACGCCTCGCTTTTTCCACGGCGAAATGAAATTCCGGATGCGCTCTGATGGGACCACACGGCGGCATGCACCGCTTGAATGCACGAGCCCAGGTGATTGCGCACACTATTCTCGCGCAGACGCTCAACATTTTCGGGGTCACCATCAAACGCCACTACGCGGCCCGAGGGTCCGACAAGGCGCGCGGCACCGAGTGCGAGCGATCCCAAGTGCGCACCCACGTCGTAGACGATATCGCCGGGGTGGACCATCGCGGAGATGGCAATTTGGACCTCGGGCTCGTGCTCGCCGCGCCAGAAACCGGCCTCTTCTGGGATGCGCAGGCGCATCCACAGTCCCAGCGCGAATCCGGATTGCACTTGGACCCAGGCTGTGCGGCTGGACAGAGCGCTACGCTTGACGAAATCCTTGGCGTTGTTGAATCGGGCCTGCCCTTGCGGCCAACGGCGAAACACCGGGTCGATAACACGCTTCTTGAGCGCGACGTAGGCGCGATACACAACGAGGTACAGGGAGTTCAAGGCGGTTGGACGCGTCAAAAGAATGCGTGGTGCGTCACTCCGAATGTACCGCGGCTGTCGGATGGAAGGCAAAAAGCAGGCAGGCCTACTAGTGGAAACTGCGCGCCATCTCTGCAAGACGAGATAATGACGCGCAGAACTGGTTGATAAATTGGAAGCAGTCGTTCGGCAAGAACGGCGACCGGAGCAAAGCCTGCGACGGCTAGGCGGTTACGTTGACGGTACCGATTCCCGCCGTGGTGGACGATGCGGTACTGGTGCCGCTGGATGCCGCGCTGAAGCTTGGAAACGCCTGCTGTACATCTGCCTGGAACGATACGTAAGCCTGCTGCGCGGAAGAAAGATTTCCGGATTGCAGAGCGGTGCCGAGCGATGTGAAGGCCTGCTGCAGGGTGTTGCTGGCCTGGCTGGTGCCGCCGCCGTGATGGTGGCCTTGCGCCTGTCCGGAACTTTGCTGCTGCGTGTCTTGCTGGATCGTGGCGAAGTCGGTTTGCGAGGCTGCGAGGTTGCCTGCTTGTAAATCCTGGCCGAGCGCCTGGAAGGCCTTGGCCAGAGTGTTTGTTGGTCCGGTGGTCGTTGAGGCACCGGCTTGCTGGGCGCTAGGGAGTTATTGCGATAGCGTCGCAAAATCATCCTGGGCTTGGGTTAGATTGCCGGATTGCAAGTCCTGGCCGACTTTCTGGAACCGACTCTGAATTTGCTGGAACTTTGTCTGCGCACCCTGGGCAACAAATGCCTGAAACACGTCACTGCTGGAAACACCTGAAATGGACATGGATTGCCTCCGATTAAAATTTACTAATCCGGACTGGTCTGCGTGTCGCGCGCCCCTAGGTACTTCATCGGCATTTTCCACTCAGACTTTAGTTTCGGGCGCCGCGCCGGCGTGATCGGGGATGCATTCTCGGTGCCAGAAGGCTGCGCCCAACAAGCGGTCCAAGTCGTTTGTTTACAACCGAAAATCGATCGGCTGAAGATGGCGACCCGACGGAACAAAGCCGTTCGGCAAGAATGTCGCCCGACGTGTGGGCACATTCTACCGGGGACGCGGTTGGTGGGCGGACCTGACCTTATTTACGTTTCTTTGAGGAGGTGACGAGCGCGGGTTTGTGGGAGTCGGCGAGTCGAAGAATGCGCGTTCCGCTCAGCTATCGACTGCCGATTTTAATCGTCAGCTGGACCATCGCTCCGGGGCAGTTTGGGTAGGAATAAATGCGCTGCTGCGACGGTCTGGATAGGCAGGATCCTCAAAAACGGAAACTCGAAAGGCTCCTGCGAAGAGACAATTGGAGAAGTCCGAGAGCATGTTTCGTCCGAACGGCCAGAATCAATTTTGCTTGCTGGTCCACGCAACATTCTTAGCAGACACGAATGGGCTTACCAAGCACTAATGGGCGGCAGCGCGGAGAAATCTGTTGAACGAAGGATTCCTTGGAACGGCGGCCCCACTTGCGGCCGACTTGGTTCTGCTCCTAGAAATTGGGATGGGACTGGGGCTGCTCATGGGTGCCTGGCTCGCGCGAACGAGGCGTTTTCGGGAACACGCGTGGTGCCAATCGGTCATCGTGCTTCTCAACCTTGCTGTAATCGCACTGATGATGATTCCTTCATTTCGCGCTCATGTGTTTCCCAGGATTCCAGCCAGGCTTGGAAAGGCTTATTACGCCCTGGCGACGTCGCATGCGGCGCTCGGAACTGTCACTGAAATCGCCGGGTTGTACATCCTGCTGTCGGCGGGCACGAGGCTCCTGCCGGAAAACATACGGATCACGAGGTACAAGGTGTGGATGAGAAGCGTCCTCGCGCTTTGGTGGTTTGTGCTGCTACTAGGGGTGGCGACATATACGCGCTGGTACGTACCGCATCTACTTGGGAAATAATTGGGACAGTAAAATCGGTCGCCGTTTCAGACAGCGTCGTTATCGACGATGAACGGATCGAGACATAGGTAACACTTCGTACCGAACAAATCGACAACACTTTCCTCCTTCTAGGGAGAAGGATTGGCGACACGTCCGAACCGGTCCAGTCGCGCGAGTGTTCAGCGGCTGACGAGCGGCTTGCCTGTATAGCTGATCCGCCAGATCGACTTCGAGCCGTCATCGGTCACCAGCAGCGAACCATCGGGAGCGACCGTGACTCCAACCGGCCGTCCCCATACGTGCCCGTTGTCGACAACGAATCCGGTCATGAAGTCCTCGTATTCGCCGGTCGCGTGTCCGGATTTGTCGAGCGGCACGCGAATCAATTCATATCCCACGCGCACCGATCGATTCCACGAGCCATGTTCGGCGGCGAAAATGTCGCCTTGATACTCGGCCGGGAATTGCTTGCCGCCGTAGAAAGTCAGTTCGAGCGATGCATTGTGCGGATGGAGGATTACGTCCGGCGTGATCACTTTGTCTTTCAGCTCAGGATGCTTTCCTTCGTGACGTGGGTCCTGGTGTTTGCCCATGTACCACCAGGGCCAACCGTAGAAGCCGCCCTCCTGTACATGAGTAATGTAGTCGGGGACCAGGTCGTCACCCAGCCCATCGCGTTCATTGACCGAACACCACAACTCACTTGTTTTTGGCTGGATCGCGAGGCCAACGCAATTCCGGATGCCATAGGCGTATATGCGCATGGCTGAACCATCGGGATTGAATTCGAGAACGTCAGCGCGATTCTTTTCTTCAGGCGTCGTATCCGGGTCGTTGATATTCGAGGCCGAACCGACGGAGACGAACATCTTCTTGCCATCGGGTGTGAACTGAATGTCGCGCGTCCAATGACCATCGCCGCTCGGTACGTCTGCGAGGTGTTCCGAGCGGCCTCGCGCCTTTAAGTCACCGTTCTTGTAAGGAAAGCGCACGACTGAATCGGTGTTGCCGACATAGATCCATTGCGGATCAGAACCTGGTGGATAGAAATTAATTCCGAACGGCCGTTTCAAGCCGGTGGCGAACGTGGTCGTTTGTTCCGGCTTGCCTTCCGCTGTGATTCCGCGGAACACGCGGATCTCGCCCGTCTTGCTTTCCGCCACGAAAAAGTCGCCGTTCGGTGCCGTGCGGATCAGCCGCGGCTGATCGAGTCCAGTTGCGTACAACTCGACTTCAAAACCGGAGGGTACCTGTGGCCAAGCTTTTTCCGGTCGATCTACCAGCTCAGGGCTATTGCCTGCCGATGTCGTTGCGAGCGGAGCGGGTAGATTCCCAAGCGTGATCTTGCGAATCGTGGCGGGCTTCTCAAAGCGGTAGTCGGTAAATGGAGCCATCGGCGGCGGCGCGTTGACACCGACATTGACCGCTTCGTCGGAAGAAAGACGCACGCGGGGAGAGCCCGGCTTGGAAGCGCCAAGGACTCGAAGATAATTGATGATTTGCCACCGCTGCTCTTCGGGCAACGACTCCCACGAGGGCATCCCGTTGTTCACATCGCCCTTGGTGACGTACCAGAAAAGCTCGCCGTCGCTGGCTCCTTGGGCCTTTTCAGCGGCTACCGAGGGAATGTTTCCCGAGCCTTCTCCGTTGGGACCGTGGCAGGCCACGCAACGGAGTTGAAAGGCGGCCTTGCCAGCTGCCGATTGTTGGCCCTGGTAAGGATTCCTTTCTGTTTTCGCCGAAGCGGGCGCGTTGTGGAAGTTCGGATTTTGCCCCAGTGATGCGACGCTCAGGAGAAGAGACAGGACGAAGCACTTCGCAATAATGTCTGTGCGAGTTTGCTTGCTCGTTTTCACTGCCATCTCAACCTCCAAAAAATCTCGTTGGCTCTAAGAAACCCGCACCCGGAATCTGACGAACGCCACGGCAAGTCCCTTACGTCGGCGAAGGAGCATCGTACCGACACTCTACACATCACGCAAGACAGTCGCTGAGTGCTGTCGCATTCTCATGGATACATTCGACTTAAATCGAGTCAATACGAAACCACTTTCATAGCGAATTCCTCCTCAGTCATTTACAATTGGCCCGTCCGAGAGCCAAGTTTGACCGGCGGAAACTCTTCCAACGTAAGGAGTGCAACATGAAATCGTGGATCGCAGCTATGGTTTTGGTTTCGGCCGCCGCAGGAACGATGGCACAAATGCCCTCTGCACCGGCGCCAACGAGACCCAGGTTGACCGTGACGACGGACGCGTTTGAAGACGGCGGCATCATCCCGAACAAGTTCACCATGGCGGCCGAGGGAACTCCGGTATCTCCGAAGCTAACGTGGACCTACGTGCCGGATGGAACCGTCAGTTTTGCTTTGATCTTGCACGACCCGGACACTGCGCCCCTGAAGAAAACCGATGAGGTCCTGCACTGGTTGATCTTCAACATTCCGGGAACGGCGCACGAACTTCCAGAGGGAGTGCCAGCACAAGCGCAACTGCCTGACGGCTCAATTCAGGGTCTGAACCAAGGCAAGAAAGTCGGGTACATGGGAATGGGTGCCGCTGCTGTCGGTCCTTATCATCACTACACATTTGAACTCTTTGCCCTAGATACCAAGCTAACTCTAGGTCCGGAAGCGACGCAGAGCGATGTGATGAAGGCGATGGATGGACACATTTTGATGAAGGGCGTCCTTGTTGGACGCTTCCACAGGCCCTAAGTCAACATAGTCTCCACTCTTCGCCGTCGACCTCCGGAGGGTACCGTCATTGCGGAGGAGACCTAAGAATGGCGAAAAAAATTGATCGGCTAGGGTTCAATCCGAACACGGACGCATTTCGCACGCCTCAGGGCGGCAGGAATTCCCCAGCCCTAATGCTTTTATACGATTGCTACTCTTGAGCGCACTCTCTAGCGTAACTCGATCCTCGAAGAACCCAAAATCGAAAGACTGAGAGATGTGCAACAAATGAAGATCATCAAGCTATTGGTGTGCCTGGGCGCCGTCTGGTTAGCACCCAACCTCCTGGCCCAGCAGATCACCGGATCCATTCGGAGCACCGTGACCGATCCCAGCGGCGGCGCGGTGGTCGAAGACGCCAGCGTCACCGCCTGCCAAACCGAGACTGGCCTGAGCCGCACCACCACGACCGATCACCCGGACACCGAGATTATCCAGTCCGCCGTCACCAGCCCGGCACCGTCGTTTCCGAACGTGAAGTGCTCAATCTCCCCCTTAACGGTTGCAACTTCTGGTTTCGATCGAGCTTTGCTCGAGGAAGCATCATCATGTCCGCCAAAACATCGATCCTAAACCTAAACGCGGATGCCGCCGCGGCGACCAGCAGACGCAGCCGGATACTCGCAATCATTCTGATGATTGCCATTGCCGGTATTTTCTGGGTTGATTCGCGTTATCCAGCGCTAATAAAGCGATATCACACCGGGTCGCAAGTCAAGGCTGCCGGAGCGTTGACGTTTGGCGTTGTCTATCCCGTTGATCGCAACATGCCACTCGCCAAGCGAATCTGGCGAACCGCGATTAATTGGCTGGACGCCAATCGTGTTGGCATGACTTTCGCTTTTCTTTTTGGCCCCGCCGCACTCACGTTTCTGGCGACTTTACGCCGACGGCGAACCAACTCTCGGTGGCTCAACGCGGTCCTTGGTGCGTTCGCCGGGATGCCGCTTGCGGTCTGCAGCAACTGTGTCGCGCCGATTGCGCGCGGGATGTTCGCTGCGGGTATGAGCACGGAATCGGTACTAGCCACGATGTTTGCTTCGCCTGCGCTCAATGTCGTTGTTCTAGCGATGAGTTTTGCGTTGTTTCCCGCTTCCGTTGCCTTATTGAAGCTCGCTACCGTGCTCTTGCTGATTCTCGTCTTTGCTCCGCTCGTGGCGGGGCGCCAACAACCATCGGATGCGGTGATCGCGTGCCCCGTTCAAATCAGTGTTTCTGAGACCTGGGGGCAGGCATCGCTAAGTATCGCGCGAACCTACGTGAAGAGTTTCTGGTATGTCTTTCGTATTGCCTTTCCGCTCATGCTATTGGCCGCGGTCCTTGGCGCGCTGGTCGTCGAACTGCTTCCTGTACAAGCACTCACCGCGCAAGTCACACTTGGCGGAATTATCCTTGTGGCGCTGGTCGGAGCCTTCCTGCCGGTTCCGATGGCTTTCGACGTCGCCATCGCGTATGTCGCCATGACGCGAGGAGTGCCGCCGGCTTATGTGGTCACCATTCTTTGCACACTGGGGATCGTCAGCGTGTACTCGCTGGCTATCGTCGGAAAAACGATCTCTTGGAAGATAGCCACCGCTGCTTATGCCGCGGTCGCAGCCCTCGGCACTCTCGCTGGACTCATCTCGCGCTTGTTGCTCTAACGTTTTCGTGAGCCAGCGAGCGAGCCTCGATGGTAAGCATGGGCAGCATACGTCGAAGGTTTCGGTTGTTTGGGGCGCAGTTTCTGCTACTAGGTTCCGACACGAAAGGTAATCAAAAATAAATGCCGAGCCGCGAACCAGATTCGGGTTTGAGTGAGAGCGACTACAACTACTACGGCTGGCGTGTCGTACTGGCGGCATGCTTTGGCGTGATGGCAGGTTTCGGCTCACTGTTCGTTTATACGTTCGCGGTTTTTGTAAAACCCCTCGGCGCGCAATTCGGTTGGAACCGGCAAGCCGTCTCGCTCGGCTTCGGGCTTGCGGCCATGACAGTGGGACTGTGCTCGCCGGTATTGGGCCGGTTGATCGACCGATTTGGCCCTCGCCGAATCATCCTCCCTTGCATGACCGTGTTTGGGTGCGCGATCGCTTCACTGGCGCTGTTGCGCTCGGGTTTGTGGCAGTTCTATCTGACCTGCATTGTAATCGGCATTGTGGGCAATGGCGCCGCGCATCTTGCGTATGCGCGATCGATTTCCACCTGGTTTCAGCAACGATTGGGAACGGCCGTGGCTTTCGTAATGGTGGGGGCGGGCCTCGGAGCCATGCTCCTGCCGGTCGTAGCGCAGACGATTGTCAGCCGGTCTGGGTGGAGACCGGCCTACGTTTTGCTCGGGTGTATTAGTTTGCTGCTTAGCCTGCTGCTAAGCTGGCGTTACATCGGCGATCGCGGGCCTGTTGAGAAATCATCTTCCCCGGTGGCGCACGCCGGACTTACGTTGCAGGAAGGCACGCGCTCTTTTGCTTTCTGGATTATTGTCGCCGTACTCTTCGTCAGTTCCATGAGTATGAATGGCGCCATTACCCACCTTTCGGCATTGTTGACGGGTCGCGGCATCACGCCGGGGGACGCGGCGCTGTGTGCGTCCATACTTGGCGGTTCAAGCGTCCTTGGCAGAGTCGGTGTGGGTTGGTTGTTGGACCGATTTTTCGGGGCTCGTGTAGCGCTGGTTGTAAGCCTGGTGACCGCGACCGGCAATTTTATGCTGGCGCGAGCGAATACCTTCGCTGTCGGAACTTTTGCAGCCGCCCTCATTGGCGTGGGCGCAGGCGGCGAGGCGGCGATCACACCCTATTTGTTGACACGTTATTTCGGATTGCGCGCTTTTTCGACGCTTTACGGTCTCACATGGACGTTCTACGCCGCGGCGGGCGCTACCGGCCCAGTGATCCTGGGGCGCGCATTCGACGCGACCGGCTCCTATGCATCCTTGCTAGTCGTTCTTGCAGGGGCGTTGGCGGCGGCAATGAACCTTCTGCTCCCAAAATATCCACGCTCAAGTGCACTTCCCCTTCCGCAATGAGTCATAAGTGAGCGAAGACAACCGAATTTCGCGCCGTTGAAAGTAATATTCTGAGCCAGATAACGCTCAGATTGACTGCAATTTGCCGGCGGTCCTGGGAGGCGTCAGGAGTTGCAGAATCGGAGTGGTCGCCAGTGTCGTAAGAATCGCCATAATCACAAACATGCTAAACAGAGCTGGGGACAGCACTCCCAGATCCAAGCCTACATTCAGGACTATTAATTCCATCAGGCCGCGCGTGTTCATTAGTATTCCAAGGGATGCGGCTTCGCGCCAATCGGAACCTGTCAGTCGCGCTGCCAGAAAACTCCCGCCGAATTTGCCGAGTGACGCGACTACAATGATCACGACACACGCCAGCCAGTCGCGGGTTTCAGTCATCAGACCGATCTGCGTTCGCATGCCCGTGAAGGCGAAAAACATCGGCAGAAGTAGTACCAGGACAACGTCTTCGCACTTGTCGCGGATATCACGCGCCAAGACGGAGTCATGTGGAATCAGCGTCCCCAGCAGAAAAGCTCCAAACAGCGCGTGAATGCCGATCCATTCGGTTGTCAGCGCGGCCAGCAGCAATGCCGCACATACGATCGCGAAAATATCCCGTGTCGTTCGACCTTTTTCCGCTCTCTTCCGGACAAGCCATAGTGCGCCACGCTTTACAATGAGCAGTACGAACAAAATAAATGCCGCTGTCATCGCCAGCATAAGCAGCGGATTTCTGGCGCCCGCATGCGCAACGGCAACCACGAACCCAAGGAGACACCAGGCCGTAACGTCATCCACCGCCGCGCAGCCCAGAGCCAGCACGCCGGTGCGACTCGTCTGCATCCCGCGGTCGGTGAGGATGCGCGCCAGCACCGGAAATGCGGTTACCGACATCGCCACGCCAAGGAACAAAGCGAAGGAAGTGAAGGGAACGCCGCGCGCCGCATAACGCGGATAGAGCCACAGAGCTAATGCTCCTCCCATCAGGAACGGCGCTACAATGCTCGCATGAGAGATGGCGATTGACGCTTGCGTTCGCTGGCGCAGTAGACTTGTATCCAACTCAACGCCGACCAAGAACATATAAAGGACTATGCCGATCTGCGACATCACCATTAAGTAAGGCGCAACGCTAATCGAAAGTACTTGGGAAGCGGTCCACGGAGCCAGCCATCCAAAAAATGACGGCCCCAGTAAGATTCCTGCGATCACCTCTCCCATTACTTGGGGTTGGTTAAACTTTCTAAAAATCAAACCGAGAACGCGAGCCAGCACAATCACAACCGCAAAGGCAATCAAAACATGCATTAGTGTGCTGCCGCTCGCCGAAGGCCCAGTTTGAGAGGATCGGAGGGGCCGCACCGTTCCTGCCACGACCAGCGAATGACCTAAGTTACGAATCAGTAGAAAAGCGCCGACGGTTGCTACAAGACTGGCCCCGTAGATGAGGGCCATCCGCATTCTGTGTTTCATATGTTTTCTGGCTTGGACCGTTCGCGCTTAACGTGGTCTTCGAAACGCCGAGCCTGCTCCCGATTGCGCTCGGTTCGTACCGTGTTCCAATACAGAAGTCGAAGACCGGCAACAATCATATTGATTCCCACCACAGTCGGCAGGATCAAGGAGTAATCCGATTTCCAGTCCCAAACAAAGAGCGGGATGGCGCCCATAAACAAAACAATCGCGAGGGTCGTTCGCCAACGAACCCAAGACCCGCTCAGCTCGTCTTTCTCCACAACGCTAGGGTCGGTGACCACGAGCAGCGGAGGCTTGGCTTTACCTTCCCAGTCAAATACTTCACAACACATCCAAGGATGTTCTTTGGTTTGAGCTTCACAGAAGCGTCGCGCATCATCCAAACGATCGAATACAAGAAAAGTGCAGTCTGTCAATCGATCGAAGGCAACACCGTCGTGTGAAAGCGGCGCGGCGGTGTGGACATCCTTGAAAAACACAGCACACTGAGTGGCTCCAACCAGCGACATCCAATCTCGAGAGGATCGTGTTTTATCGTAGACTTTGAACTCTCGAGGGAGTCCGGATGGACTTGAACTCACGAGATATCCTAACCGCCAGATTGACGAATACTTTATATCAGCCTGGCTTTAGGACTCCACCGGCATCCAAAGTATTTCACAGCGGAAAGGCCCTAGCGATGTAGGAATGATCCTTCGAAGACAATCACGTTCAAAGATCGCGCCGCTTTACGCACAGGATGGCGTCGGATCAAAACAGAAAGCCAGCCACCTGCTCCGCCACTTTCTGAACTTTATCGCGGAGTACGGCCCGATCCGATAGGCCGGAGTTGGAAGTGATGCGAACGGTGAAGGCTCGTTCACGCACCCGGCCAATCACTTGTTCTGAAACCTGTTTTTTCTCGCCGTCAAAACCACACGCTACCGCCTCATTGCCGATGGCTTTGAGTGGAGCAGCGTGCGCGCCGCAGCGCGCCAGATAGGAGGCGAAGTCAGCCTGCGGGGCGGCCATCGTTTCGACTTCGATTCGCAACACGGTGATGGCGGATCCATGCCGCAGCGTAAAGTCGCAGTTGGCGTCGTCCTTATTTTGATCGGAGTGGGTGACCGTACTAGTGACAGTACCGTCCAGAAACCCGGCAGCAGTCGCTTCATTCAGCCACGGGCAGGTTTCTTTCGCTTGGCTGATTCTGGGAAAACACAGCGGTAGCGAAAAGAGCACAAGCGAAAGCCGCACGATAAAGAAACAACCGAAAAAACGCTGCCTGAACGAATTTGTAGTCGTTCAACGGTTCCGGGAGGTTGGCTTTGTGGCACGCCGCACAGAACTCCGGCGTGCGATAAAAATCCTTCATCACCGCTTTCGAGTGACGCTCCGGATGACTCATGAACGGTCACTTGTTGCGCCACGATCAGCGCGTGTTCGGCATCGACGGCCGCTTGCACGTTGTAGGCAGGAAGGAAGCCGTGAGTGGTTCGCATGAAGGCAACTTCCGGCTCCGGGTGCCGGT
>Ga0210401_10003987_pt1 | contig 15537 bp, 9 predicted proteins | sample IncBWH32MmetaG_FD_150866 | JGI IMG/M metagenome (GOLD analysis project Ga0210401, IMG submission 150866) | Forest soil microbial communities from Barre Woods Harvard Forest LTER site, Petersham, Massachusetts, United States - Inc-BW-H-32-M | ecosystem: Environmental > Terrestrial > Soil >... | reverse complement strand
AGCTTCCCGCTCGCCACCTTCGCGCCGTCGGCATAAATCTGAATTTCCTGCCCGTCAAATGTTGCGGCAACAAATTGCCATTTCTCCGGTGCAAGGCCGGCGCTTCCGGAAAAAGTCGCGCCCTTGCCTCCCCAATAAAACAATTTCTCTCCGTCCACGCCCAGGTACCGCGAATATTCCTCGCCCCGATCTCCCATGCCCGCAATCAGCACCGCACCCTTCGGCGCCTCATCCATCCAGACCCACGCGTAGATGCTCCACGGCGAATCGGCGCGCAGCACCGTATCGTTCTTCGCCAGATGTTTTTTCAATTCGTCTCCGCCGGCCAAAAACGCGCCGTTATACGGCCCGTAGCACGGAGGATCATTTGTGGGAATGTAGATCTGGCCCCGCGTCTGCCCAACACAGATAAATGTGGTTATAAGCATCATCACAACGCCAAATTTGATTTTCATGGTGAACCGGCTGTTCTCGCTGGATGCTTTTGATTGTTACCGGAAAATAGTTCCACAGAATTGTGGGAGTTGGAAAGGATTTCCGCAGGCGTCCCCGTCGAAGGAGATTGGCCGTTTAGTCTGCGGAAGATTTCACCGGCGCCTGTGAGCGGCCCTTCCACTGCGCCCCGTGTCCCAGCCAATATCGCACCGCCGATAGCCAGGTGGCATACGTGTAAAAGGCCGCCGCCAACGGCAACGTCGCCGCCCACAGCGGCGACAGTTTATAAAACCGCACCGTCGGCGAATACGTGATTGCCATCAACGCCCACGCCGCCAGTCCCAGTCGCCATACCACCGGCTGCGCGCTAAACGTGAAAACCACCGGGAGCAGGTAAGTCACGGCCATTCCCAGCAGCGTCCCCGCCAGCAGCAAACTCGAATAACCAAGTTGCGTGAACGCCGTCCGCGCAATCAGGTCCTGTATCTCCGTGAACGATCTATACATCCGCAGGCTCACGCTTTTCCGCGTCAGGCCCATCCAGAGTCCGCCGCCCGTCCGTTTCACCGCCAGTGCCAACGTACAGTCGTCAATCACTTCGCCGCGAATCGCCGCCAGGCCGCCAATCCGTTCGAGCGCTCCACGCTTCAGAAGGATGCAACCCCCCGCCGCTCCGGCTGTCTTCCGTTTTCTATTCGCAATCCAGCTCGGCGGGTATAGTTTCAGGAAAAAATAAAGAAACGGCGGGATCATCAGCCGCTCCTGCAGGGAATTTACCTGCGACAGGACCATCAAGGAAACAAGATCCAGCTTGTCTCTCTCCGCGCGCTGTACCACCCGGCGGAGCGTGTCCGGCGCGTGCTCGATATCCGCATCCGTGAACCAGAAATAATCCGTCTCGCGCGCGACGCCGCTCTCCACACCCTGCTGCATCGCCAGCAGTTTTCCCGTCCACCCTCTCTCCAGCGCCGCCCCCCGCAAAATTAAAACGCGTTCCGAGGCTCCCGCCTTCTCCGCCGCTTCCCGCGCCAGAACCCCGGTTCCGTCCTCGCTGTGATCGTCCACAACCACGACGCGCAGTTCTCCCGGGTAGTCCTGTTTCACCAGCGATACCACCGTGCGCGCAATCGTCTCCGCTTCGTTGCGCGCCGGCACAATCGTGACCACCTGCGGCCACCGCGCCAGCGATTCCTGTTTCGAAATGTCGTCATCGAACGCGAGGAGCTGCCAGAACGCTCCACGCAAAAAGGTGAGCACCACCCAGATCAGCGACGAAATGAGAGCCAGTATGAGGGCCACCGAATTCACGCCCCATTCTGTCTCAAATCCCAACCCGCCGCCACTCTGCAATCTACGCCAAATCCTCCGCCCGGATCGGCAACCGCCGCACCGGCTTCCCCGTCGCCGCAAATATCGCATTGCACACCGCCGGCGCAATCGGCGGCGTCCCAGGCTCTCCAATCCCGCCCGGCCCGTCGTTGCTCTCCACAATGTGCACTTCCACTTGCGGCGCCTCGTTCATCCGCACCACATCGTAATCGTTGAAGTTCGCCTGCTCCACGCGCCCGTTCGCAATCGTGATCTCACCCTTCAGCGCCGCCGTCAATCCATAAATGACACCACCTTCAATCTGCGCGCGAATAGTCTCCGGATTCACATGCCGCCCGCAATCCACCGCCGCCACCACGCGATGCACCTGCACCGTATGCGCCTTGCGGTCAATGCTGATCTCCGCCACTTCCGCAACGTAGCTTCCAAACGATTCCACCACCGCAATGCCCCGGTAGCGCCCCGCGGCCAACGGCTTGCTCCATCCCGCCTTCTCGGCCGCCAGCTCCAGCACTCCGCGCTGCCGCGCATCCTTGCTCAGCAATCCCCGCCGGAATTCAAACGGATCTTTCCCCGCCGCCTTGGCCAGCTCGTCCACAAAACATTCCGCGATGTACCCATTGTGCGAATTTCCCACCGACCGCCAGAATCCCACCGGTACACCGGGCTCCGTCAGCAGGTACTCCACCAGAAAATTCGGAACGTCATACTTCAGCGTCGCGATCCCTTCTGTCGCCGAGTCATCCAGCCCGTTCTTCACCGAGCCGGGGAAAAATCGTGACATGATTGACGGCCCCACAATCCGCGTCTTCCACGCCACCGGCGCGCCCTTGTCGTCCAGCCCCGCCCACAATTTCACCAGCACGGCCGGCCGGTAATAATCGTGCTGCATGTCGTCTTCGCGCGACCACGTCACTTGCACCGGCGCGCCCGCGGCCTTTGAAAGTTCCACCGCCTCCACGATAAAGTCCAGCTCGGCGCGCCGCCCGAATCCTCCTCCGAGATACGTCGTGTGAACGCGCACCTGCTCCGGCTTTAATCCCGTAATCTTCGCGCCGGTCATCTGCGCAAACGTCTGAAACTGCGTCGGCGCATAAATGTCGCACCCGTCCGCACGCACGTCCGCCGTGCAGTTCATCGGCTCCATCGTGGCGTGTGCCAGGAACGGAACCTCGTATACGGTTTCCACTTTCTTGGCCGTGCCGCCCATCGCCGCGTCCGCGTCGCCATCCTTTCGCGCAATCACGCCGGTCTGTTCCATGCGCCCCTGGTACAGCTTGTGGATTGCGTCGCTCGAATTCTTCGCGTTCGGTCCTTCGTCCCAGGTAATCTGCAGCGCGTTCCGCCCCTCCATCGCCGACCAGGTGTTGTCGGCCACCACCGCCACGCCTGTCGAAATCTGCACTACGCTCTTCACCCCGCGCACGGCCTTCGCTTTCGTTCCGTCAAAGCTTTTCACCGTGCCGCCAAACACCGGGCACCGCGCCACCGCCGCGTGCAGCATCTTCGGCCGCCGCACATCAATCCCAAACGGTGCCGTGCCGTTTACCTTTATCCCGGAATCGATCCGCTTCGTAGCTTTTCCGACGTACTTGTAATCCTTAGCGTCTTTTCTCTTCGGGCTCGCCGGCACCGGCAGCTTCGCCGCTTCTTCCACCAGCGCTCCATACCCAATCCGTTTGCCGGAAGCCGTATTCACCACAGCGCTGTTTTCCGTGTGGCACGCGCTCGGTTCCACGTTCCAGCGCTTCGCCGCCGTGGCGATCAGCATCTCCCGCGCCGCGGCTCCCGTCTTCGCCAGCGGTTCCCACGATCCGCGGATGCTCGTGCTTCCGCCCGTGCCCTGCAACCCGAAAACCGGATTGAAATATACCGGTGCCGCGGGTGCAAATTCTGTCTTGATCTTCTTCCAGTCGAGGTCCAGTTCGTCCGCCAGAATCATCGCCAGGGCCGTATTGATTCCCTGGCCCATCTCAGACTTGTCGATCACAAGCGTCGTCGTATCGTCCGGCGCAATCTGCACCCAAGCATTGATCGCCGCCGGCTCCTTCGGCGGCGTTCCCGCCAACGCCTCATATTTTCCCGGCAGGTAGACCCCAATGACCAGCCCGGCTCCTCCGGCGACACTTTTCCTGAGAAACTCACGACGATCCAAACAAGATGCAGTTGCCATGGCGACCTCGTTCCGCCGCACGGCGATGCCGAGCAGCACCCGAATTTTTTGGATTTACTTTCCAGCCTGCAAGGAAGCGGCGTGGTGAATGGCTTTGCGGATCCGCTGGTAGGTGCCGCAGCGGCAGATGTTCCCGCTCATGGCATCGTCAATGTCCGCATCGGTTGGATTGGGTTTCTTCGCCAGCAGCGCCGCCGCGGACATGATCTGCCCGGACTGGCAGTATCCGCACTGCGGCACGTCTTCTTCGATCCAGGCCTTCTGCACCGGGTGCGACGCATCCGTCGAAAGCCCTTCAATCGTAGTGATTTTCTTTCCGGCTACGCTCGAAATCGCCGTAATGCAGGAGCGCGTCGCCTCGCCATTGATGTGCACGGTGCACGCGCCGCAAAGTGCCATCCCGCAGCCGAACTTCGTGCCAGTCATCTCTAGCGTGTCCCGCAGCACCCAGAGGAGCGGCATCTGCGGATCAACATCGACAGTCGTGGACTTTCCATTCAGCGTAAACGTTGTGCCCATGATCTTCTCCCCCAACTCGCCAATTATCCTACAACACCCCGCCACCGTATGGAAATCGCCGAAAATCCATCGGGGCTGCGCGGATTCCCCTGAACTGCTACCATGCCCTCACGGGAATTCCCGCAACCATGGCACCCAGCCAGCCAATGATGACGCGGCCCGCTCGCACGGAGTCGACCAGAGACCTGCTCCTGTCGCTCTTCCCGCCAACGGCGCGGAAAAATCCCTCTCTGCAACATCTTGCCGATCGCGTCGAGACCTTCACCCGCGCTGGCACCCGCCGCGCCCGCCTCGACGCCTTGGTCAACCTCTATTCCTGGCTGCGCGCGCGTGACACGCGCATTCCCGCTCTCGACCGCGAACCTCTCCACACTGCCCTGGCTTCTTCGGAATGGCGCCGCGAAGGAGTGTGGCTCTCCGTCCTTCGATCCTCCGACGAAATTCGCGACCGCTACTACGCGGGCGTCGCATCCATCCTTGACGAAACCGACGGCGTCTCCCTCTTTGCCCAATCGGGCATGCCCAGCGACCGCGGCCTGCTCCCGGAAGCCTTTGACCGTCTCTTCAACAATCTGCTTCCTGCACCGCGTGAGGAAGCAGAGCTTGCCAAACTCTTTCTCCAGCTTTTCCCCACCCAGAAGGAAGTCGATCGTTTCTTCAGCCTTCCTCCTGACGCGCTCATCCCCGCCGTTTCCCTTATACTGCCCGTGGATATCCACGAAGCCTGGGACGTTCCCTTCGCCTCCTTGCTCGACGCTTTCTGCCTCCTCAGTGCCCGCGTGCAGGGCCTCGGCCTCTCCGAAAAGCTCCGCCTTCGCAGCAATCCGTGCCCCGTTCAACAATCTCCGTTTTATCGCCTCACCCGTGCTGGCGATGTCCTCGTCGAAGCCTTGCGCAAAAAAGACGGCACAGCTTCTGCTGCGCAGGTCTGGAAAGCGGTCATCGCCGAATGCCGCGGCGAGATGGCCGCCATCGTTGCACATCTCGACGCCCGCGGCGTCAATCTCGACATCGTCTATGCCCTCGATGTAATCGAAAAAAGTCTCGCACGCATGGAACTCATCTCCGGAACGCTTCTCGCGCAGCCCGGTCCTCCGAAGCTGCTCACCGGGCTCCGCCTCACGAAAGATGTCATCCGCGGCCGCCTGAACGACCGCAGCCTCTGGAGCCTCGCTCACAATAGCTTCCGCCTGCTCGCCAGAAAAATCGTGGAGTGGGCCGGTAAAACCGGCGAGCACTATATTTCTTCGAATCGCGCGGAATACGCGCTGATGTGGAAAGCCGCTCTCGGCGGCGGCCTGCTTACGGTTGGCACTGCGGCGATCAAGCTGATGGTTACTCACCGCGGGCTCCCGCCCTTCATTGAGGGCTTTCTCGCCGGTCTGAATTACGCCGTCAGTTTTGTGCTGATGCAGAATTTCCATCTCGCGCTCGCCACCAAGCAGCCCTCGATGACCGGCGCCACCCTCGCGCGCATCATTCACAACTGCAAAGACACTTCCAAGGTCGACGAACTTATCAGCTACGTCCAGCGCATCTTCCGCACTCAACTCGCCGCCGCGCTCGGCAACATCCTCGCCGTCGGCGCAGGCGCGGTCGTTTTCAGCACTCTTTGGAAACTCGCCGCGGGGGCGCCATTTCTCTCCGCGGAGACCGCGGACTACGCCGTAAAATCCCTCAACCCTCTTCGCAGCGGCACAATTTTCTTCGCCGCGATCACCGGCGTCATTCTCTGGCTGTCCAGCCTCGCAGGCGGCTGGATCGAAAACTGGGCCATCTACCATCAGCTGCCCAGGGCCATCGCCGAGCACCGCTGGGGCACCGCGCTTAAACCCGAAACCCTGCTGCGTTTTTCCGATTCCTTCTCCAAAAATATCGCCGGTTGGGGCAGTTCCATTGTGCTCGGGTTCATGCTTGGCATGACCCCGGTCTTCGGCCATTTCTTCGGTGTGCCTCTTGATGTCCGCCACGTCACTCTCTCTACCGGAACTATGGCGCTCGGCATCGCTTCCCGCGGGCCGGAAATCCTTGGCCGCGGCGCCCTTCTCTGGGCCGGCCTCGGCATCGCCGTCACCTTCGTGCTGAACCTCAGTGTGAGTTTTTATCTCGCTCTGCGCCTCGCCCTCCGCGCCCAGGACGTTTCCCGCCGCGACCACCTCGAAATCCTCCGCAATCTGTGGCGCCAGTTCCGCGCCACTCCCCGCGACTTCTTCTTCCCGCCCCCGCAAAATTCCCCCGCCCAAACACAACCCTCCCACTAACTTGCGTGTCGGCGCGAAAAACGCATCGCAATCCTAATTGTTTGGGGGATTACAAGACTTCGGTCGAACCACGAGCCACGCAATTAACTACAACGTCGCCGGCTCCATCGCCGGCGGCTCTTTCTCCACGCCCTTCCATCCCACGGGCCGTCCGCTCACCGCTTCCTTCACCGACCGGAACAGCACGATATACATCAACTGCCGGTAATAAAATCTCTGCAACAGCACGGGAATCAGCAGCGTCCAATCCTCGTGCCTCTCCAGCGCGAACGCGATCACACATGTCAGCACGTCAATCAGCAAAAATCCCAGGAAAAACACCACCGAGCGCTGCACGTCTTCCGTGGTCCACAAATGCGGTATCTGCGTGATGTGCAGCCCCGCCAACCCCCAAAGCACCAGGCTCCCCAAGAACAGCAGGTCCAGCACCGGTGACACCAGCGGCAGCAGAATTTGAAACACAAAAATGTTCGGCAGCGCCACGCATCCCAGCGTCCCGTATTTCGGCCGGAACAGCGTGTCGCTGTGCTTCCAGAACGATTGCAGTGTCCCGAACGTCCACCGGAACCTCTGCCGGATCAGCTGTCCGGGCGTTTCCGGCGCTTCCGTCCACGCAATCGCTTCTTCATCATAAGTGACGCGCCAGCCCAGCCGGCGGATTGCGATTGTCAGGTCCGCATCTTCGGCCACCGTGTCCGCCGTGATACCTCCAACCGCCTCAATCGCTTCTCTTCGCCACGCGCCCAGCGCCCCTGGTACCACGGTGATGCAGTTCAGCAAATCAAACGCGCGCTTCTCCATGTTCTGGCTGGTGATGTATTCCAGAGCCTGCCAGCGGGTCAGCCAGCGCGAACGGTTACCCACCTTCACGTTACCCGCCACCGCGCCCACCTTCGGATCCGAAAAATGGCGCAGCAGCTTGCGAATCGCGTCCCGCTCAATTTCCGTGTCCGCGTCAATCGTCACCACGAATTCCGTCTTCGCATACGAGAGCGCATTGTTCAGCGCTGCCGCCTTCCCCTGGTTTACCTGATGAATGATCTGCACGCGGTCGTTCTTTCCAAAATTGCCTTGCAGCAGTTCGAGCGTCCGGTCCGACGACCCGTCGTCCACCACAATCACGTGGATCTCGTTCAAATCCGAGTGCAACACCGATTGCACTGTCTGCACAATCACGCTCTCTTCGTTGTGCGCCGGGATCAGCACCGTCACCCCCGGCGGTGGTTCGGCAAGTTTCGCGGGATCCGGCCGCAGTTTCTCGATGATCGCCAGTATCCCGATAATCACCGCCCGCCCGCTGACCAGCACGATGCCCAGGATAAATACCGTCGCGATGGCGAACCGCGACCACTGGAAAATGCCGAAAATAAATCCGTCCGCCTGTGCCGCCATCCGCTCGCGGAACGTCAGCGGCAGCATCAGGTCCGCTCGCGTTTTTCCAAGCAAATTTGCCACCGACACAAACTGATAACCTTTCGCCCTCAACTGGTCGATGATCAACGGCAGCGCTGCCACCGTTTGCGCGCGCTCTCCGCCGCCGTCGTGCAGCAACACGATGTTTCCGTTCTTGGCCTGCCGCACCACGTCGTCCGCAATTTCCTGCGCCGGGCGCTGATGCTTGTCTTCCGTCATTCGCCAGTCGTCGGGATCGATCCTCTGCCCCACGATGATGTAGCCCAATTCCTGCGGGTACGGAAGTTGCGCCACTTCCTCCGCATACTCGGGCTGGTGATCGATGCCGTACGGCGGCCGGAAAAACAGGGACTTCACTCCCAGCGTGCTCTCAATCAGCCGCTGCGTCAGGTTCAGCTCCCACTTCACCTGCGTTCGCGATATATCGTCGAACGCAGGGTGTGTCCATGTGTGGTTCCCGATCTCGTGCCCCTCGTTGTATTCCCGCTTCAACAAATCAGGCGTGCGGTTCGCCTGATCGCCAATCACAAAAAATATTCCCGGCACCTTTTTTTCTTTCAGGATGTCCAGAATCTCCGGCGTCCATCGCCGGTCCGGCCCGTCGTCAAACGACAAGGCAATTTTGTTTTTCGCCGTTCCGATCTGGTCAATGTCATAAGACAGTGGATACGCCTCGTACTTTTCGCTGGTAATCAGCGCCGTCGCTGGATCATACGTAATGCTCCGCTTGCCTTGTTTCGGAACGTCCGCGATGTGCCAGATGTCCCCGTCGCCTTCCAGAATCAGGTCTGGTCCCGGCGGCAGATCGGCAAGTTTCGCGCGAGCCGTGTCATCCGCGTGTGTTGCATCCCACACCGGCCACAGCGAAGAGTCCGACGACCCCAACCTCCACAGAGCTGTGCCTTGCACGCCCAGCCGTTCGCTCGCCCGCAATTCGTTGTACGCCGTCACCGCGTCCAGCATCCACACCTGGTGCGTGTGATTCTGGTCGTCCGAGTACGAATAATGCGGATTCAGCGAAGCCGCATCGAACTCCACTTCGCTTTCCGACTCATACGCGTGCAGCAGCGCTTCCTGGATGCTGAACTCCTCCGCATGCGGCTTTTCCTTCTTCGACGTTTCCGTCCAGTCATACGAATAGTTCGCGATGCCCACAACGATCTTCTGGGCCGGCACCACCTCCAGCACCTGCCGCAGGTTCTCAACGAACCAGTCCTGCGCCGCGATTGGCCCCGGCGGCGACGTCAGCCAGTGCTGGTCATAGTTCATCAGGATGATCGCGTCGGTTTCCTTGCCGAAAAATTCATAGTCGTACGAGTCATCCCGCGCCGGCAGCGCAATCATCAGCTTCAGCCCCACGGCATGCAGCGCGGGCGCAAACTGCCCGATAAATTTCTGGAAATTTTCCTGGCTCGCGTCCGGCACTTCCTCGAAGTCCACCACGATGCCGGCCTGCTTCGCCGCCACCTCGTATTGCGTCACGTCCGAAATCAGCCGGCTGCGCGCTGTTGGGTTCGCCAGCAACTCCGCCATTTCTTTCACGCGCCACACCGTGCCGTCGTAATTGTTCAGCAGGCCCATCATCGGAAGTTCCACGGGCGGGTTCAGAGAGCGCATCCACTGGTGCAGCTTGTCCTGCTGCAGCCGGGACAGCGCCTCGGCCGGTGACGCCTGCACTGTCTGGTTCCGCTCGTAGTCCACCACCGTGATCGCTCCGTCCGGCGTCACCGCGTGCAACTGCTCCGGCATCAGCAAGTCGATGTCTTTGTAGTGTTTTTTCAGCGAAGCCAGGCTGTTAGGGTCCCAGCTTACGAAAAACGCCGCGCGCAGCGGGTCATATTTCGCGGGAACCTGGCCGATGTTCGCCACGCGCTTATGGCGTCCTTCGCGCTGCACAACCGGCTTCAACTGCTTCTTCTTGATCGAATGGTAGATGGGCCGTGTGTCGGGAAGCAGCGCTGCCGGCAGCTCCACGCTTCCCGCGATGGTCAAAAAGAAATAAATCAGGAGAAGGGTCAGCAGCCCGCCGCTGACTTCCAGGATCCGGCGCGTGCGCCGCCAGCGGACTTTCTCCGAGTCGTAAAAGATCGGTTTTCGTTCTTTCATGAACCGTGGTTGCCGTCGGGGTTGGGGTGGGATCGCCCTTCAGGCCAATGTCACTCCGTCGAGTGGAACAATATCTCCCGTATTGTAAGATGCAAAGCACGCATGAAGCGAATTTTCTCGAACCCCATCCTGCCTCTCGTTATCGGTGCGGGCCTGCGCCTCCTTTTCGTTTTGAAATTTCCTGCCGGCTCGGGTGACACTGTCATTTACGACCAGCTCGCCACCAACTGGCTGAAACACGCGAAATACGCGATGGATATCGGCGGGCAGCCCGTCCCCGTGGACATTCGCATGCCGGGGTATCCCGCGTTTCTCGCCATCATTTACGCGATCACAGGGCACACCGGCGAAGCCGCCCGCCGTGCCGTTCTCCTGACGCAGGCCTTCGTGGATCTATCCACATGCGTGCTGATCGGGGCTCTCGCCGCACTACTCGCCCTTTTGTGGAACGAAAAGTCCAACCCTCGCCGCGCATTCTTCATCGGCCTATGGCTCGCGGCTTTGTGCCCGTTTACCGCCAACTACGCTGCAGTTCCCCTCACCGAAGTCTGGGCCATTTTCTTTACCGCGCTCGCAACGCTGGTTCTTGTGGCCGTCCTCGCCAACGCCGCCGGCATTTCTTCGTTGGGACAATGGAAACTAACAAGCCGCAATTATTGGATGGTCGTGGCTCTTGCGGGGTTTGCCGTCGGCCTCGGCACGCTTTTCCGTCCAGAAACGCCGCTCCTTCTGGTAGTCGCGTCCCTCATCCTCGTCGTTGCTCTTCTCCGCCGCGGAGAACTCAAGCGTATGGTCCTCACCGTTGGGTTGATGGGTTTTGCCGCCGCTCTCCCTCTAGTCCCCTGGACCATCCGCAACGCCGTAACCCTTTACGAATTTCAACCTCTTACTCCCAAAGACGCCACTCTTCCCGGCGAACTCGATCCCAAAGGCTTCATGGCCTGGGAACGCACCTGGCTCTATCGTGTCCGCGACTGTTACCTCGTCCCCTGGAAATTGAACGACGAGGAAATTCACCTCAGCGATATTCCCGCGTCAGCCTTTGACACACCCGAAGAACGCGATCGCGTCGCCGCCGTGCTCGACGCGTACAACCAGGAACTCACCCTCACACCAGAAGAAGACGCCGTCTTCGCCCGACTCGCCCGCGAACGTACCGCCCGCCATCCCTTGCGTACCTATCTGTGGATTCCGCTCCGCCGCGCCGTCCGCATCTGGTTCACCCCGCGCATCGAACTGCTTCCCGTCTCCGGTAGTGTTTTCCCCCTCCGTTACATGCACGAAGAAGACCCCGTGGATCAGCGCATCACTATCAAGCTCTTCTTCCTCAACATCCTCTACGTGGCGCTCGGCCTGTGCGGCGCCTGGCGCCTCTGGAAATTCCCCACGGCCCGCGGAGTCGTCGCCTTCTTCCTCCTCTACATCCTTCTTCGCACCGCCTTCCTCACCACCCTCGAAACCCCCGAGCCCCGCTACGTCCTGGTCTGCTTTCCCGCCCTAATCGCCCTTGCTCCCCAGCTCTTCCTTCCCCGCACCCCTGCTGGTTCCTAACCAGCAACAGGTACCCTGTTGCTTCCGCACATTCCTGTGCGAAGATGGGGGCGACAAGCGCCCAGCCCCCGGCGCCTGCTACCCTCGGTTTTCCCCGAAGTAGCCCAGACCCAGACGCTTTGGTGCTTCTCCCATGCAGGCAGCGGGAGTAAACTCCCCGCCTGGCTTTGCCGACATCCGAATCAATTCGCGTGGGGTGCGTTATGAGTGAACAGTGGAAAAAATGGGAAGGCCAGGCCGTCGAAGGAAAATTCATCCTGGGCCAATGCCTCGCCAGCACGGAATTCAGCGCCGTTTTTTTGATTGAACTTCCGGATCCCCCCGGCCAGAAAGCGGTGCTCAAACTGGTCGCCGCCGGCGCACCCGTTGCCGAAGAGCAACTCGGCCTCTGGAAGCGCGCCGCTCATCTCACTCATCCGAACCTGCTGACCATTTTTGACGCCAGCCGCTGCCGCCTGGAAGACCTGCCGTTCATCTATGCCGTCATGGAGTATGCCGAAGAAAACCTCGGCGAGATTCTGCCCCAGCGCGGTCTCACCGCGGAAGAAGTGCGCGACGTCCTCGACCCTGCCCTCGACGTCCTCGTCTATCTTCACGGCAAGGGCCTTGTCCACGGCCATCTGAAGCCCTCAAACATTCTCGCCACCCACGACCGCCTGAAACTCTCGAGCGACTCGATCTTTCCCATCGGCGAAAAGCGCCAACTTCTCCGTGGCCGCGACGTCTACGACGCCCCCGAAATGCAATCCGCCCCGGTTTCTCCCAAGGAAGACGTCTGGTCGCTTGGCGTTACCCTCGTCGAAGCCTTGACGCAACATCCCCCCTTGTTCTCGTCGGAGCAATCCGCGGATCCATCCGTGCCCCGCGAGTTGCCCGACCTCTTTCTGGTGATTGCGAAACACGCGCTTCGCCGTGACCCGCACCACCGCTGGAGCGTCGCCGAAATCGCCGCGCGCCTCAACCCGGCTCCCCTGGCTGCCGCTGCAGCCGTGGCTTCTTCTTCAGCGGTTGTGCCAGCTCAGGCTGCATCTATAGCGAATGTCTCTCCGTTGGGCGTTCTGCTTTCAAGCGAACCGGCCGTGCCACTGGGGAAAATGCCCGCCATCGCGGAAACGCCCGTCCGCCGCGTTCCGCCGCCCGCGAAGCGTGGCAATGCTTCCTTCTTTGACTATCTTGTTCCCGTTCTCCTCGGCGCCGCCGTCTTCGCGGGACTCATCTTCGCCATCCCAAGGCTCTTCAACTTTCACAGCCAACCCTCTTCTACTTCCGCCTCGGTAACCGGCGAACAGCCCGCTGCCGCAAAGCCGGTCGAATCTGCCGAGCCAAAGCCGGCGGTAACTCCCGCGGCAAAAGCGCCCGAAAAAATCGCAAGCAGCGAACCGCCAGGCAAGGTGAGCCGGCCCGCTGAAAACTCTTCGCCAGTTCCCGCCCCTGCGGTTCTGCGTGCAGACCCAACACCCGCGCCACGCGCAAAAGCAGCTGCTGAAGCCATCGGCCGCGGTGAGGTTTTGAACGAAGTCCTGCCTAAACCGCCGCAAAAGGCGCTCTCCACCATTCACGGCAGTTTTCATGTCGTTGTGAGAGTGCAAGTGGACGCGGCAGGAAATGTAATCAACGCGAAGCTGGACTCGCCGGGTCCCAGCCGGTATTTTGCCGGCCTCGCCGAAAAGGCCGCTCGCCAGTGGCAATTCTCCGGCGCCGAAGCCGGTGGCCACGGCATCCCCAGCGCCTGGCTCATCCGCTTTGAATTCACTTCTTCCGGCGTCCGCGCCACCGCCCAACAATCCGAGCCCTAGCTCTACTCACATTTCGCCGCAGCGTTCCTACTTTGGAGTGCGGTGGCTCTGCCACCGCTTTTACGGATTTCACGCATTCACCCAACTAACCTTTGGAACCAACTCCACCCACGGAATTCCCCGTCCATATTCCGCCTCATAGCAAGTACCTCGTCTGATCCACAAACTTCGCCACGCTCCCATGCGGCCCCACCGCCCACCCTATGTTGCCCGGAAAGGGAAACGCATAGGCGTTAAAATTGCCCTTGCCAATCGGCTTCCACTGCACTCCGTCCGCGCTAATTTCCGAACCCGTTGGACCCACCGCGACAAACCCGCCATTGTATTTTCCCACCGCCGACCGGTACCCTCCGGGCAGTTGCATCGCAAGCTCCCAGCTTTTCCCTCCATCGCGGGATACCGCCGCATTTTTGTACGCTCGCGCCGTATCCTGATAATCCCCGCCGACAGCAACGATCGTAGTTCCGTCACAGAGAAGCGAAAAGATTCCCGACGACGCGTTGCCACTCATGATTGGCGTTACCCCCACTGTCCATGTCCGGCCAAAATCATGCGATGCAAAAAACCGCGCCGCCGGCCCGCCCGTCCCAAAGTAAATATCCTCCCCATCAAGGCAAAGTGAGGAATTGCTGGCGGCGAATGCCCCTTCTTTCGGCAAGGCCGCGGGCATGTTCTCGCGCGGGAGTTCTGCCCAATGTTCGCCGTCAGTATTCGCCAGGATCACAAATTTCCCGTCCACCGGATCGCTCAACGCCACACAATGCTTCTCGTCGTTGCAGATCAGCGCATCCAGAAAAAAATCCTTTTGCCCGCCCTGGTATTGCAATTTCCAGTGCTCCCCTCCGTCCGTGGTTTTGTAGATTCGCGATTGGGCGCCTTCGCCGCTCGACATCACGTACCCCGTCTGCGCGTTGAACGCCTGCACCCCGCGAAAATCCAGCGACTCCGTCTCAGGAATCCGCAGCCTCTTCCACGTCCTCCCGGAATCCGTCGAGCGAACCACGGCGCCCTGCGAACCGCTCGCCCAGATCGTCATCCCTTCTCCCGCTGACGATTCGGCCACCACGCAGACGCCGCGCAGATTCGAATCTACGCCGCTTTCCTGTATCGCCCACCAGGGCCCGACAGAACTAAGTACCGTCAATAGAATTGGAAATGTTCGCATGCGGGGATTCTAACAGTTCAAGGGAAAATTCAGGCAAGGTGCGGCTTCTTGGCGGCAGCCGCCGAAATTCAAAACTCGTCAGTTGTTGGGAAAAAATTTCTACTTTTTGCCTTGCGTGATGGAATTCGTCGAGAGCATGGTCCGCGCTTCGGGATGCTTCGACGACCAGTCTTCCGGCGGAAACGCCACCCGCCAGAAACTCGGCCGCGCATCGGAAAATTCCAGTCCCACTTCCCCTTTGCCCGCCCGCACCGGCCCCAGGAACACCACATGGCATTCCTGCTCTTCCTTGGTGAGATTGTGTTGCAATTGCACTTTGCTGCCGCTGGTGACGCGCGCCTGCATCAGCACCAGCGCGCCGTGCGCGTTGATCGCCAGCGTGGCAGTTTCTTCCTCGAATTTCTTGCCCTGCGCATCGTTCCCGCAAATTCGTATGGGAACTTGCATCAAAACGCGTTGGCTGCGGCGGCGGGGCCCGGGATGTGCTGGAGTGTTCGGCGGCTGACCCATGAAACCTCTTCCACTCGACTATACCGCGCAAACCCGGAAAGTCGAGGGGCATGCCTCCGGCGCGTATGCAAAAAGGCTACTGGACACAAAGGAAGTATGACTTTGAGAACTTTGACGAGAGGCAATCAGACTCAAACCAGCTCCCGGTGCAAGCGTCCTAGCCCGATTTTTCAGGCCACGGAACACGGGCCACAGACTACGATCGCTGGTCGATCGGTGCGTAACTCCGCGTGTCCGCACCCAGGTAAATCTGCCGTGGGCGCGCGATTTTCTGCTCCG
>Ga0210401_10003986_pt1 | contig 15538 bp, 12 predicted proteins | sample IncBWH32MmetaG_FD_150866 | JGI IMG/M metagenome (GOLD analysis project Ga0210401, IMG submission 150866) | Forest soil microbial communities from Barre Woods Harvard Forest LTER site, Petersham, Massachusetts, United States - Inc-BW-H-32-M | ecosystem: Environmental > Terrestrial > Soil >... | reverse complement strand
GATATTGATGTCGAACTGTTCGTCGAACAGGCTTTCCGGCGTTTCCGTTAGCGGAGCGAACTTGGCCACGCCGGCATTGACGAACAGCACGTCGATCTTCCCGAATTTTTGCACCACCTTGGTCAGGAACTTCTCGGTCTCGCCGAGCTTAGCCGTGTCGGCTTGCACCGCCAGGACGCCATCGCCCAGGGTCTTCACCGCTTCGTCCAGTGTCTTCTGGTTCCTACCGGAAATGGCGACGCGCGCGCCTTCCTCCAGGAATCTTTTTGCCGTTGCTAGGCCGATGCCGCTGTTGCCGCCGGTCACTACCGCAGTCTTGCCTTCAAGGCGTTTCATGGAAGCCTCCAACCCGCGAGGGGTTTGAATTTTCTCTAACTTCGATATTTAGATGAATGTCTAAATACTAGGTTACATGTCTCGGAACATGTTTATGTGGAGGCTGGTCTCCGGGCCGCTCCTTCGTTACACTGTGTTCACAAATGGACCGTGCCCACATCGAACGCATTTCCAAGGCCCTGGCCGACGAAACGCGCCTGCTCATTTTCGAGGCCATCAGCAAGTCCGACGAAATGAATTGCGGGGAAATTGTCTCGTTGCGCGGCGTCACTCCCGCAACCGTCTCTCACCATCTGAAGATTCTCGCGGACGCGGGCCTGATCGAATCGTGCAGAAGAGGCCAGTTCGTTTATAGCTGCGTAAATCGCAAGACGCTCTCGGAGTACACCCGTGCCCTTTCTGCCCTCACACGCCCCAGAAAGAAATAGTCAATTCCTTGGCGGGCGGTTGACTGGTTTTGGATCTTCACCGATGGAGATGCTGGGGCTGCGCAATCGTCAGCCCCCCGCAGGATGGATAGCTTGGCAGTTGCGCAGAGCCTTGAAAGGCCTGCTGGGCCAAAGCTCAACCAACTGTTCACCGCCGAAGGCCCGTTGAACGACGCCAACCAGAGCCAGTCAAACACATCTTTATGGCGCTGGAACGGGCGCCACTGTCAAGAGTCCGGGGTGCGGAAGTTTCGAAGGTTGGGCAGGGTACTAGAACCGCTGTGTAAACGACCAAGGAGACGAATTCCGTATATCGCTTTTTCTTCGCCTATGCGCGTTCCAAATTCGTTCGCCGCAAACCCCTCATTCCACAGCCTTTCCCAAGCCTAACCCTTTTCCTGTCAACCTGTTGACCCTTTCGCGCATCTCATACAAAGCTTACAATTTGTTCACTTTTTCCACGCATAGCACCCATCAAAATTATTCGTGGGGCTGCCCCCGGCAAAAGGGCTTACCGTAGATTGTGTGGGGAGTTTCCGAGCCGCCAGTCCAGCTCGCGTCCGCATTTGGCGGGCAGAAGAAAAGAGGAGAGTAACCACCCATGGTCCAACAGTATCTTCTGGCCAGCGATTTTGACCAGACACTCAGCTTCAACGACTCGGGAGTCGTTCTCAGCGAGCTAATTGGCTTTCACTCGTTCGACGAGAAGGTGAAAGGCCTTTCCAATATCAATTTGGTTCAGCAGGGCGCTGAACTTTCTTACCTTATCTTGCATGACCCAGACTTCCGCCGAGTCCGTCGGGAGCACTTGACCGAGACCGGGAAGCGCATCCGTCTGAAACACGACGTCAAGCTCTTCGCGGACTCGCTCGACAACCTCTCGGACGATTTCCGGATTTCGTTCCACGTTATTTCCGCGGCGCCCCAGGAAATTATTCAATCGGCGCTCGAAGGAATTGTTCCGAAAGAGAACATCTACGGTACGCGATTCCGTTTCAACGAATCCACGGGCGAAGTGGAATCCATCATCCGAGCCACGGCCGGCTGGGGCAAAATCACAGTCCTGGAAGAGTTGCGCGCTCATCTCGGCATCAGCCACGACCACATCATCTACATGGGCGACGGCAGTTCCGACTTGCCGGTAATGATGCACGTGAACCAGCATGACGGTTTGACCATCGCCGTCTCCGAAGCCAAATTCATCACCCGCGTGGCTCGCCGCACCGTGCTTAGCGACAATGCTATGAGCGTGCTCGTTCCGGTGCTCGAGGATGTGCTTCGCTGGGATTCCGTGAAAATCCGACGCTTCTTTGCCACCCGCGGCTTGACTCTTCGCGAGTGGGACAAGATGCGCACCGACCTGCTCACCATCGGCGAGCGAACGGATACCATCGCGCCCGCCATCACACAGTAATCTGGAGTACGGTGGCTCGTTTACTCTGAGGAACGAAGGGCCACCGCTTTTGAGCCTGCCACATAAACAAAGCCCAATCTGGATGGCGGACCATCTTCTTCCGCCATCCACATCTTCTTTTACCCCCTTCTGTTATCCTTTCCTACCCGGAGGTTTCGATGGCTCGCAAAAACATTCTGATGCTCGTGGGTGACTACGTCGAAGACTACGAAGTCATGGTTCCGTTCCAGGCGTTGCTCATGGTTGGGCATTCCGTCCACGCTGTGTGCCCTGACAAGAAATCCGGCGACACCGTGCGCACCGCGATTCACGATTTTGAGGGTGACCAGACCTACTCCGAAAAGCGCGGCCACAATTTCGCGCTCAATGCCACGTTCGACCACGTCAAAGCGGAGGAATACGACGCCTTGGTCATCCCGGGCGGCCGCGCACCGGAATACATACGCCTGAACCCTCGAGTGCTGCAGATCGTTCGTCACTTTGCTTCAGCGAACAAGCCTATTGCTGCGCTCTGCCATGGCGCGCAGGTGCTCGCCGCTGCGGGTGTCCTGGAAGGGAAGAAGGTCAGTTGTTATCCCGCGTGCGCGCCGGAAGTCACGCGCTCGGGCGGCGCGTTTGCTGAAGTCGCGATGACCGAAGCAGTTGTCGACGGCAACCTTGTGTCCGGCCCCGCGTGGCCAGCGCATCCGGCGTGGCTGGCAAAATTTCTGCAGGTCATGGGAACGCGAATCGAGCTGTGATTTCTGTCACAGTACTTGAGAAGTTTTTTCGATTCGACACCGCAGACTTTTGAATCCGTCTCTCCTCTTTCTTAATTCTCGTCTCGGGTAGATAATCATCTGTTTCCTACTCCACTCAGGGGCGATCCTTGTACCATGTCTAACATTAATGTGAAGAAGGGCGTTATTGGTATCCTCACCGGCGGCGGGGACGTTCCCGGCTTGAACCCGGCGATCCGTGCCGTGACGTTTCGCGCGCTCCGCGAGGGTTATGAGGTGATTGGTATCCGTCGAGGCTGGGCCGGACTTGTCGATCTCGTTCGCGACGAAAAGCACGACAACTCCAACAACTTTCAGCGCCTTACCGAAGACGTTGTGAATCGCGCCGGGCGCACCGGCGGCACCTTCCTGCACTCTTCGCGCACTAATCCCGGCCGCGTCGGCAAAGATAGTGTCCCGGACCACCTCAAGGGTGAGTACAACGCCGAGAAGAACGACCTAACGCCCGAAGTACTGAAGAATCTCGCCTGGCTGGGCATGGAATATCTCATCCCTATCGGCGGCGACGATACCCTCAGCTATGGCGTGCGTCTGTATCAGGAAGGCGTGCGCGTCGTGGCCATCCCCAAGACCATGGATAATGACGTGCCCGGCACCGACTATTGCATCGGCTTCAGTACCTGCATTACCCGCACTATTCAAATGACCAACTCCCTGCGCACTTCCGCTGGCTCCCATGAGCGCTTCATGATCCTGGAGGTCTTCGGACGTTACGCGGGTTTTACGGCCATGCTGCCGACTATGGCGGGCGCGGCGAATCGCTGCGTCATCCCGGAACAGAAATTCAATATCGAGCATCTCACCGAACTTCTGGTCTACGATCGCAATCGTAATCCCAGCCGATATTCCACCGTTCTCGTTTCCGAAGGCGCCATGTTTGAAGGCGGCGAGATGGTTTTCCAGACCAGCTCTGCGGATGCTTTCGGCCACAAAAAGCTCGGAGGAATCGGCGACCTGGTGTCCGAGGAACTCACACACCTTTCTCCCAAATTCAACCACGGCAAAAAAATTGACACTATCAACCAAAAGCTCGGCTACCTGGTCCGCTGCGGTGATCCCGATGCTATCGACTCCATCGTTCCCATGGCCTATGGCAACCTGGCTCTCGACCTGATCCTCAACCGCATTCACGGGCGCCTGGTGGTTCTGAAAAACGGCCGCTACGATAATATGCCCATCGAAACCGTCACCTCCACCAAAAAAATCATCAACGTCAAGGAGCACTACAGCACCGAGCGACTTCGCCCCGTCTTCAAGAGTTTCGAAATGAAGCCGCTGTTCCTCATGACCAGCGAACTTTCCTGAAGCAAGCGGGGGGACGCCTCTTGCCGTCCCCCCCTCTTTCCTGCATCCTAGTCCTGTTGCTTTCCCGCCCCTGTTCGCTTCGCTGCCTTTCCTGTTAGGGAGGTCCTTATGGATACGTCGGCGTTTCCCTCTGGGTCAGTCGAGCATTCTTCCGACTCGGATCTGCACCGCGCGCTGATTGTCGACTCCAGCCCGGAGATCAATCAACTCCTCACCAATCTGTTTGATCACGCCGATTGGAGCATCCATTTTGTATCGGATAACAGGGAAGCCCTGCGCGCCGCAAAGACCAACCCCCATGACCTGATCATTACCAGCGAATGTACGTCGGCTAAGCAAGATATCGAACTCTTGCGCCAACTCCGCATGGTTCGACCGCACACTCGTTTGATCATTCTCACTGACGAATTCGTTCCCGGCGATGTTCTCGCGGCCATTCGCGAGCGCGCTTTCAGCTACTTCGCGCGTCCTTTTTCCACGGAGAAGCTGGCCGAAATGATTCGCATTGCCATGAGCGAACCGCATTGGGATGAAGGCATCGAACTTATTTCGGCAACCCCCACTTGGGTTCGACTCTCCGTACGCTGCGACGTTCTGACTGCCAACCGCTTGATTCAATTCTACCGGGAAGTGGGTGATCTTCCTGACGACGAGAAAGAGGAGGTCGCTTGTGCATTCCGCGAAATCCTTCTGAACGCTATGGAACACGGCGGTAATTTTGATCCTTCCCAGTATGTCGAGGTTGGCTACGTTCGGACCAAACGCTTGGTCATGTGCCGCGTGAAGGATCCCGGCAAGGGATTCTCTCTCGACGAGATCAAGCACTCCGCCGTCACCAATCCTCCGGACGAGCCCTTCCGTCATATGGCGGAAAGGGAATCCAAAGGCATTCGTCCGGGCGGCTTTGGCATTCTAATGGCCAAGAAACTTGTCGATGAGTTGCTTTACAACGAGAAGGGCAACGAGGTTCTCCTGGTTAAGCATCTCGACCCTCCCCCGGGGAGCGCCCTTGGACTGAATCGCTAAACTTTCCGAAGAAACTGTTTCTGGCAAAAAAACAGGGCAACCTCGACTGCGTTGCCCGGTCCTCCGTCCAACTCCCCTTGCGAACTACTCGTTCAGCCGGAACGGCACCGTCACGTTCAGTTGCACGGGCACCGGCTGGTCGGAGGAGGCGGTGGCGGGGCCATCAGAAACGTATTCTGAAATTGTTTCAGGTTCAGTGTGTCGGTGTAAATCAAGCCCGCCAAAATTGGACCGGCCAGAATCACGGCGCTCACCGTGAGCGCGATATCAGAAAATCCATAGTCTTCGAGCTGCTCTTGATGCCATTGTTCTCAATCATGGAGGATTGAAAAAACTCGCTGGCTGCTTTGTATTTCGGTTCGCCGGAGCTTTTGGAAACCGCGGGTCTGATTTCAGAAGCAGCAGACGTCGGCATTTTTGGCTTGCTGGGTTGCTCTGTTTCTGGTTTTACGGGGATTTCTACGGGGCTGGACGGAGTTATGGCACTAACCTCCAAGCCTCAAGAGCGCAACTTGCGTGCCAGATTTAGCAGCTGTAATTGACTGATAGTAAATGCCTTACATCGCTGCGCAGGCGATGAATTCATGGAAGCTGAGCCACTTCCCCCACGCTTCACTCACTCTGCGCCAACTCACCCAGTATTCCCATATTTCTTCAACAGGAAGTCCACAGCCGCTCCACCCCTCAGCGTCAGCGACGCCACCGGTTTTGTTTTTCTTCCTTCCGTGTTTCTTTCAATCAAATCTCCGACCCTGGAACTCAAGGCATGTATCTGCGCGCTCCTGTCATCCATCTAACCCATTGTCAATTCCTGCGAGGTGCTTTCGTGCTGCTTCGTCATCTTGGGAAGAATGGTCCCCTGGTTTCCCCACTTGGTCTTGGGTGCATGGGCATGTCGGAATTTTATGGCGCGCGCGACGACGCCGAATCTATCACCACAATGCATCGCGCCATCGAATTGGGCATCAATTTCCTGGATACGGCCGATGTCTACGGCTACGGCGACAACGAGATCCTGGTCGGCAAGGCCATTCGCGACCGCCGCGACAAAGTTTTCCTTGCTACCAAGTTCGCCATTGTTCGCGATCGCTCCAATCCCCATGTTCGCGGCGTCAGCGGTAAGCCTGAATATGTCCGTTCCTGTTGCGACACCAGCCTGAATCGACTCGGGGTCGACACCATCGATCTCTATTACCAGCATCGCGTTGATCCCGACACCCCCATCGAAGAAACCGTTGGTGCCATGGCGGAGCTGGTGCGCGCCGGCAAGGTCCGCTATCTCGGCCTCTCGGAAGCTTCGCCGGCCACGATTCGTCGCGCGCATGCTGTCCATCGCATCAGTGCGCTACAAACCGAATATTCGCTCTGGACGCGCGATCCCGAAGACGAAGTCCTCCGCACCACGCGGGAATTGGGCGTTGGTTTCGTGGCCTATAGTCCGCTGGGGCGCGGCTTCCTGACGGGACAATTCAAGCGTTTCGAAGATCTGGCTCCCGACGACTACCGCCGCTTTTCTCCGCGCTTCCAGGGAGAAAATTTCCAGAAGAATCTCGATCTTGTGGCCCGCGTCGAAACCATCGCCCGCGAAAAACACTGCACGCCGTCGCAACTCTCTCTTGCATGGCTTCTGGCGCAGGGCGATGACATCATTCCCATTCCCGGCACCAAGCGCCGCAAATATCTCGAAGAAAACGTTGGTGCTCTCAACGTGAAACTCACCGCCGATGATCTTCGCCGCATCGACGAAGTCGCCCCCAAGGGCGTCGCTGCCGGTGCCCGCTACCCCGAAGTCATGATGGCAATGGTCAATCGCTAACTTGGAGTGCGGCGGCTAGCCGCCACTTTTACGACTGCAGCTACATCGCAAATGTTTCTGCCGAGCACCGTGTGGTTCCTTGGACCGGGCCGCCGCGGAATCCGTGTAACGGCTGGCTTCTGCGGCCCGCGCTTTGCTTGTGGTCGAATGGATCGGAGCCACATGTCATCCTGAACCCGCGCAGTTTGCAGGTGAAGGGTCGCAACTTTGTCCAGTCGTCTTCAATCGCGCTCGTCACACCGTCGTCCCGACGCCCCACTTGTCATCCCGAGCGCAGCGAGCGATCTGCTCCTCCTTCCCAGCGGAGGCGATCCTGGCCTGCCATTCCATCCCAAAACTAAAGAGGCCGAGAGAATTCTCGGCCTCTTCCTTCTTCCTTCACGCGAAGTAAAAACCCTTAAAATTTGTTCCTACTCGAAAAAGTGCGCGATTTTTTTTCCTGTCTCTTCCGTGTAATACACGGTTATCTTGGCGCCCTTTTCCGTACCTTTGCCCACCGTCTTGCCCGAATCCTTCAATGCGTTTCCGGTGTATTCAAAAGTCTTCTCTGTGCCGTCGGCCGACTTTACCACTACCGTCTTCGTCCCCTCATCGACCTTCTCGACCGTGCCCTTTGTCATCTTCATCCCATCTTTGCCGACTTTTCCGATGCCATCGACGGTTGCCTCTGCACCCTTCCCAGTGGAACGCACGACAACTTGCGAACCTTCTTTGATCCCGTCGAATCCGTCTTTGGTTCCTTTTACGGTATCGTCGCTCGCAACTTTCACCGTGTGTTCCGTTCCGTCTTTGGTCTTCACAACCACGGTCTTGGTGGCCTTATCGACCTTCTGCACCGTGCCATGCATGAAGCTAACCACATCTTGTGCCACGCTCATCGAAGCTGCGAACGCCAGTCCTGCCAGTGCCAGCAATACCTTTTTCATTTGCGGATACCTCCTCCGGGGACCTCATGATTGCACACTTTCAGGGGCCATCATACCGGTTTTGTCAAACTATTCAATTCTTTAACACGACCCAATTCTTTCACGAGCGTCTCGGCGGTTCCCACAACTCAATCCGGTTTCCTTCCGGGTCCATGATCCAGGCAAATCGCCCGTAGTCGTAGTCTGCCCGATTGGGATCGATCCACCCGCCTTCGCCCCGCAACCTCCAGCAGTCCGTCCAGGTCTTCCACGCGAAATTCAGCATGAACGGCTTGGTGCTCGGCTGAAAATACTTTGTGTCCGGCTTGAAAATCGACCAGGCGGTGAACCCTTCCGGATCGCCATCCTTTTTGCGAAACAAAACTCCTTGTCCCGGCACATCCTGTTTGATGCCCAGATGTTTGTCATACCACTCGTAGAGTTTCTCTGGATTCTCCGCCCTGAAGAAAACGCCTCCCAGTCCCGTCAGGCGTCCCATGCTCGCCTCCGTTAGCCAGATTCGGCGGATTCTACAACCAAATCATTCCTATTCAAGAAACAAATGACGCCCGGCTACAGACTAAGCTAAACTGAACATTCTCCCGCCCTCGCGCAGCATGAACACCCTGGAACACTGCGTCTGCTCTTCCTCCCTGTGGCGCTACATTTCACAGCGCCAGCTTCTTCCCTGGGTCTTGTCCGATGCCTGCCTGGGCGATCACGTTTTAGAGATTGGCGCCGGCTATGGCGCGGCCACCGGGCATCTGCGCGAACGCGTCCCGCGTGTTACGTCCCTGGAGTATGACCACAATTCCACGAGCAAATTGAAAGCCAATCACAACACACATTCCGGCGGAGTCCTGCGCGGCGACGCCTCGCATCTGCCTTTCGCCAATGAGACCTTCTCTTCCGCCATTGCCATTCTCGTCCTTCACCATCTCAAGTCGCGCAAAATGCAGGACCTCGCCTTCGCCGAAGTCCTCCGCGTGCTTCGCCCCGGCGGCACGTTCCTCGCCTTCGAGATCAACGACAGCTGGATTCACCATGTAGGCCATTTCAAAAGTACTTTTACCCCGCTTTCTCCCGGCTCCGCTTTTGCGCGCCTCACCATCGCCGGCTTCTCTCGCGTCTCCGTCGACTTCCGCCGCGGCGGATTTCGTCTCCACGCCTTACGAGCAAAGTCCGAACACGCTTTCCCCGAACCGGAGCACTCCCCACACAGGGCCGTTGCGGCTGGCGTCTGATTGCCGAGCCAGTATTCGCCACCGAAAGAACGCCTGAATGGCGCGGTTGCCCGTGCACTATACTTCCGGGAGACTCCTCTGCATGGGGAAACACTAGCTATGGGCTATCGTCGCGCATTGATTCGTCTTCTCGACCGGCCCGGCGCTCGCGGTGTTCTCACCGCGAGCATCAACCTCCAGGCGCGTCGCTGCGCTCCCGGCGTGCGCGTGTACTATCAGCGCGGCATGTGGATGCACCAGGAAAACGGTGTGACCTATGTCGACTCGCCCACGATGGACTATCACCCCGCCATCTTTCCCACTTGGGCGGACGAACTGAACCGCGCAATCGCGAATGTCACTGACAGTTGGTTCCACGTATACCAGCCCCGTCCCGGCGATCTCATTGTCGATGCGGGCGCGGGCAAGGGCGAAGACACCATCGTGTTTTCTAGAGCGGTGGGACCCGCGGGGAAAGTCCTTTCCATCGAAGCCCACCCCATCACGTTTCGCTGTCTCGGTCTGTTCTGCGAGCTAAATCACCTCCAGAACGTGGCGCCAACAAACTTTGCGCTCGTCGATTCCGCCAGGCCCGTGGTCATCGAAAGCCTCGAAGGGTGGCATGCCAATCGCATCGTGGACGCCGCCACGAAGGGCGCGATGCAGGTGGCGGGGCTTAGTCTGGATGCGTTGGTGGAACGTGAAAATGTGCAGCACATCGATTTTCTGAAGATGAACATCGAGGGTGCGGAAACGATGGCCATCCGCGGAATGGACCGCACCCTGCGAATCACAAGCGCGCTGTGCATCGCGTGTCATGATTTCCGCGCCGACGCTGGCGAAGGAGAATTCTTCCGCACCATGCAACTCATTCAAGATTGCGTGAAACGCGCCGGGTTCAGGACAATTTCGCGCCAGGCGGACGCGCGTCCCGACATTGCTTGCCAGGTGAATGGCGTTCGCGATTGACACCGCTCTTCTCTACAACTTGCCGCAGAATTCTCATTCTGTCATTCCGAACGGAGTCTGCGGAGTGAGGAACTCTGCCCCCTCGCACGCTCTTTGTGCGATGAATCTCTCTTTTCTTCCTTTACCAGGGAGAGATTCCTCGTTTCGCTCGGAATGACGAACTAAATGCCTTTGCCGTAGGCTGACTAGTCGCTGTCCGCCAATCGTGCCCGATACAACGCCGGTAACCCAAACGCGCGCCCGCAATCGCTGGCGAACACAATTCCCTTGGAATCCAATTCCCAAGCGGGCGAGGAGTTGTTGCAATGCCCGCCCGTCAATCGCATCTCTTGCCCCGAAGACAGCTCGCGCACCCAAACTTGCATTGGTCCAGACCGCGTATCGGTGAACGCCATCCACTTTCCATCAGGAGAAGTGACGGCGTCCGGGAAATCCGCGGGAACCGGCATTTCTCGGGGCGTCGCTTTCCCCGTGGCAGGATCAAACTCCATCATCGACGAACTCCCATTTTCCACAAGTTCGAAGTAGATCGCCGTTCCATCCGCCGCCAGCCTCGGATGCAGCGCTTGCCCCTCGAAGAGAAGTTCTTCGTTCCGGTTGTCATGCAGCCACCTGAGCACATATCGATCGTTCTCCATGGATTGATAAAAAATCCCAGCGCGGGAAACCACCGGAAACGAAGAAAAGATCGCCCCGCGCTGCGCCGCAACTCGCGCAAAATGCTGCTCCGGCTCGTTTGCGTAGCTCGCCATGTGTCGTTTCGCATCCGTGAACGCAATCAGCGCTGTAACTATTACCGCCGCAACCGCGATTCGCCGCGGCATTCCTTGCCAACTGCGATATCCCGCAAAAATAAATAGCCCTACCAGAATCCAGACCTTCGGAAACAGCCAAATCGGATGCAACGGCAACGTCAAAAGTATGTACGTCGTTACCAGAAAGATGCTTTCCCGCGGCCCAGATTCCTCCAGCAGTAACACCAGCGGCAGCAGAAGAATAATGAATGTGTACGAGGCCGTGCTGGTCGAAAGCAGCACCACGGCAATCACAAACCAGGCAAAGTCTCGCCGCTCGCTGCTGCGTCGCGTGCTCGTACCCAGGAAAAGGAAAGCTACAATGGTCAACGAAGTAAACGTTCGCAGGAAAAAGAACAGCCACGGCGCGTTCCAGAGAGGATGAGGATTCAATTCCGCTTCTCCCACGAACGCGCGCCTCAACATCGTCGGTAATGTCGGTGTTCCCGGATTGTACGGATCAATCGATCCGCCCTCCAGTGAACGGGGCAGAATCTGCGTCGCATAGTAATGCACGTCCGCGGGACCGAACAACACCAGCGCCACGCCCAGCAGAATCACACACGCGATGATCATTCCGAGCAAGGCCTTCCACTGACGCTTCGCCGCAAAATACAAAAGAAATGGCCCGCCATACAGCTTCAACCCCAAGGCGATGCCCGTGAGGAACCCACCCCGGAAATAGCTTTTTCGGTCCAGAAAATAGAAGACCAGCGTAAGCAGGAACAGCAGAAAAATGTAGTACTGCCCATACCGGAAGTTCGTCAGCAACGAAACGTAGCCGCAAAAAGCCAAAAGCCAAATCGTTCCCACGCGAAAGCGCGTTACGCGCGACAGCAACCAGACGCTGGCCCACAGGAATCCCAGATTGAAGATCAGCCATAACCGCTTGGCCGCTTGCGGGGCAAATCGTGTGAACCCCATCATCGGCAGCATGGTCAGCGGTGTCTGCGCCGCGTACGTGCCGATCGTCCTCCCGTAACCGGCATAATTCATCTCTCGCACGAACCATGTCCAGTCGTAATAGTTGCGCAAGGGCTTGTGCTGGACCGCGAGTCTCGCCGCCGTGTCGTAGTTCGGGAAGTCGGTCTCCACGCGCATCCACCCGGTACGAAACGCAGTGCCCAGCAGAATCAGCAATGTAAGCAAAACAGCTAAACGCAGCGTGAAATTGGAATAGAGAAACTGGGGAAGCAGCGCTCCGATTCCGTTTCGCGCGCTGGCGCCGGCCTGATGATGAGATTGTTCTCGCGAGTTTGCCGGAATCACCATGGATCAGATGAGCGCGCACTCCCCAAGCAATACTAATCAATGGCACGCATGATGGGCCACCCGGAAAAGGTACCGCACTCGCGCCAGGTTGTCCCGACGCGAATGCGGCGTTGGCGTTAAGGAGGTGAACCGACGCTTATTTTGCCCGTTACGGTACGGGCTACCCGGCGCATAGGCCAGCGCTCCAAAATAGTTATCGTATTCCTGCGGCTAACCTTTTATGCTACGTAGACGTCTTACCTATTGCTAAGGAGTTCTTCTACCTACAGCGATGAAACCGCGCTACCAAAATCGCACCGAAATCCTGCAAGGTACTCTGGACATGCTCATCCTGCAGACGCTGCAGTGGGGCCCGCGGCACGGCTACGCGCTCAGCAAAGCCATCCGCACCAACTCCGGCGAAATCCTGAAAGTGGACACCGGCTCACTCTATCCAGCGCTTCACCGCCTCGAGCGCAAGGGTTGGATCGCCGCGGAGTGGAAAGCTTCGGATATTGGTCCCAGATTGCGCGTCTATCGTCTGACCAAAAGCGGCAAAACACAGTTGCTTTCCGAGCGCTCGCGCTGGGAAAGGCTCACCGCTGCGATTGCTGGAATCATGAATCCAGCTGGGAGGGAGAGCGAATCATGAAGATCCCTCTTTGGCGCAGAGCGCAACGCAATCAGGAACTCATCGAGGAGATGCAAGCTCACTTGACGCTCGCCGAACGCGAAGCAACGGAATCCGGCCAAACGCCGAAAGAGGCGCAGGCCGCCGCTCGCCGGGAATTCGGTAACGCCGGACTGGTTGCGGAAGTTACGCGCGACGCCTGGGGCTGGAATTGGTTCGTGGAGTTGCTGCAAGACTTCCGCTACGGCGTGCGCAATATGTTGCGCACGCCCGGTTTCGCGTTGGTCACCGTGCTGACGTTGGCGTTGGGCATCGGCGCCAATACGGCCATCTTTTCCGTGGTGGACTCGGTGCTCTTCCGTGACCTGCCCTACCGCGATGCGGGTCGGTTGGTGTGGGCCACCAATTTTATGTCGGCGCAGAAACAAAATCTTGTGTTCGCGGACGAATACGCCGGTTGGCGAACGCAGAGCCACGTGTTCGAGAACATCGCAGCGTACTCGCCCTCGGCTGAATATACGTTGACCGGCACGGGCAGCCCGGAACGTCTCACGGGCGCCCAGGTCACCGCCAGTTTCTTGGACCTGCTGGGTGTCGCGCCGGAGCTTGGACGCAACTTTCTGCCTGAAGAAGACCGCCCCACTGGGCCCAAAGCGGTGCTGTTGAGCGACGCCGTGTGGCGGTCGAACTTTGGCGCCGATCGCAACGTGGTCGGGCGTGTCGTCGCGCTCGATGACACACCGTATACGGTGATTGGAGTGCTGCCACACGATTTCGAATTCCTCGACAACAGTCGCGCCGACGTCCTGGTTCCTCTTCAACTCTCTGACACCAGCGTTGGGTCGGTGAACGGGCGGGTACGGGTGCTTGTCCGGCCGCTAAGCGTCGTGGCTCGGCTGCGTCCAGGCGCAACCTTGGCGGCCACGGTGACGGAACTCAATGCCATCAACGAACGTGTGCTCACAAGTCTTAGTTTGCAGCGCCTGATGGGTGAGGCTCACGCGCAGGTCTTTCTGCTTCACGACCACGAGATTGGCGACGTGCGCCAAGCTCTGCTGGTGCTCCTTGGAGCAGTCGGTTTCGTTCTACTGATTGCCTGTGCCAACGTGGCCAATCTCCAGCTCGCCCGCGCAGCCTCGCGCGAAAGGGAAGTGGCGATTCGCGGCGCGCTCGGTGCTGGGCGCTGGCGCTTGGCCAAACTGCTGCTGACCGAAAGTTCCGCACTGGCGCTGGCCGGCGGTGTGGCGGGACTTCAACTCGCGGCCTGGGCCATCCGCCTGATACGCCGCTTTGCGCCGCAAAACATTCCGCACTTGCAAGTCGCGCACCTCAATTTAGGCGTCCTTCTGTTCACACTTGTCGTATCGCTTCTCACGGGTATTTTGTTTGGATTGGCCCCGGTGCTGGCCGCATTTCGCGTATCGTTGAACAACACTCTGAAGGAAGGCGGAGCGCAAAGCGGCTTGGGAACCGGCACACGCCGCGCGCAAAAAGTTCTGATGGTGACGGAAATCGCTCTTTCGTTCGTTCTCTTCATTGGTGCCGCTCTCCTGGTGAAGAGCTTTCAGCAACTCACCGCCATTCAGCCCGGATTCGATCCGCACGGCGTTCTCGCCGCGAACGTAGCGTTGCCCCTGGACCAATACCAAACCCCGGCCCAGCAGCGCGCCTTTTTCGAGCAACTGGTGCCGCAGCTGCGGGCTCTGCCGGGCGTCGCTTCGGCTGCAGCGACGGCTACGGTTCCACTGCGCGGGGACACGCAAATGATCTCGATGATCCAAGTCGAAGGACAGCCGGCGATAAGCCCGCTCATGGCCAACGTTCCCACCGCGCGCGTGAATTCCGTTACGCCTGGATATTTCTCCGCATTGCGCATTCCGTTGATCGAGGGACGTTTACTGGATGAGCGCGACGGTGTGGACGCCCCGAAGTCGGTTGTCGTCAATCAGGCATTTGTGCGCCACTTCTTCGAGAAAGAAGACCCCATTGGCAAGAGATTCACCGCAAAATTCTCGCCGGGACCGGAAGACCCGCCCACCTGGACCATCGTCGGCGTGATCAACGACACCAAACAGCGCGGGCTCGCAGACGAGGTCACGCCGGAAGTAACCGTCTCCACCTCCCAATGGCCGCGATTCATGATGACCCTTGTGCTTCGCACCTCGATTGATTCGGCAAGCCTCGTCACCGCCGTACGCCAGCAAGTTAGCGCTCTCGACAAGAACATCCCGGTCTATGCAGTGCAAACCATGGACGACCTGTTTTCCGCGGAAGTCGCCTCGCAGCGATTCAATGCCAGTGCTCTGGCGGGATTCGCGGGGTTCGCAGTACTCCTGGCAGCGGTGGGAATCTATGGCGTGATGGCTTACGCCGTCAGCCAGCGCACTCGTGAAATGGGTGTACGCATCGCGTTGGGCGCGGCGCGGGGAAATGTTCTTCGCATGATTCTTAATCAGGGATTTCGCCTGGCGCTGATTGGTGTGGGGCTCGGGCTCGCGGCTTCGTTTGCGCTGACTGGCCTCATGACCGGCCTGTTGTTTGGTGTGAAGCCTTCGGACCCGCAAACGTTTATTCTGGTAACCGCCGCGCTTCTCAACGTTGCGCTGGCTGCGTGTTGGATTCCCGCGCACCGCGCCACCCGCGTTGATCCAGTCGTTGCGC
>Ga0210401_10003985_pt1 | contig 15542 bp, 12 predicted proteins | sample IncBWH32MmetaG_FD_150866 | JGI IMG/M metagenome (GOLD analysis project Ga0210401, IMG submission 150866) | Forest soil microbial communities from Barre Woods Harvard Forest LTER site, Petersham, Massachusetts, United States - Inc-BW-H-32-M | ecosystem: Environmental > Terrestrial > Soil >... | reverse complement strand
AGGATGGGAAAGTCGTGAGCGACGGAGGTCGGCCATGAAGATGCGCGACCTGACGGAATTGGCAACGCGCAATCTGCGCGAGGCCGCGTTACGAAATTCGCTGACGACCATGGGAATTGGCGTCGGCGTGGCGTCGCTGGTGGCGATTCTTTCGCTCGGAGTCGGCTTGCAGGATCTGGTGAGCCAGCGGCTGACGTCTTCCGGACTGTTCAACGCTGTGATCGTCACGTCCCGTTTCGAGGGGCGTGGCGGATTCGGGCGCGGTCGTGGCGGACCGAATGACGGCGTGAACGCGTCCGTACCGGCGCGTCCGCTCGATGAGGAAGCGCGAAAGGAGTTCGCGCAGATTCCAAACGTGACCGAAGTTTATCCGGAAGTGCGTTTTCCGACCGAGATTCGTTACAAAGACAATCCTTTTCCGACGATGCTCGCCGGCGTGCCCCAATCGAGCAAGGATGCCGGCGCCTACGACGGGATTCAGGGATCCTTTTTCTCGGCGCCGGACGCTCACGAGGCGATTTTGCAAATCGAACTGGCCAAACAGCTGTCGAACAATCCGACTTCGCTCATTGGCCAGGACGTCAGTGTGAATTACAACGAGCGCCAGGCGCTTGCACCTTCGGCGGACGGTGGAATTTCTGGCGGTTTCTCGGTCGTACCGCACGAACAAAAGCTGCGCATCGTGGGCATTATCAATACCGAGCCGGCTACCGGCGCCGGCGGCTTCGGACAAGTACGGCTCATGATTCCGATGCAAGTTGCCGAGGATCTGCAAGCCGTGCAGGCAAATGATTTACGCTCGGTGCTGGGCGCGACCAATGGGCGCGCGAACTACGCGAGCCTTACCGTGAAGGTGAACGATCCGGCCGAGGTACAGACTGTTGAAGACAGCATCAAGGCCCGAGGTTTTGGCGCCTTTTCGTTGCTCGACGCGTCAAAGAATCTGGCGCTGGTTTTCAAGGTATTTGACGCGTTTTTCGGTTCGTTTGGCGGACTAGCGCTCGTGGTGGCTTCGTTGGGAATTGTGAACACCCTGGTGATGGCAATTTTGGAGCGGCGGCGCGAGATCGGGATCTTGAAGGCGCTTGGTGCGTCCGATGGCGATGTGAAGATGCTTTTCTTCACGGAAGCGGGATGCATGGGTCTGCTTGGCGGCGTGATCGGAGTTGTGCTCGGCTGGTCGATCGGCCGCGCAATCAATTTCGGTGCGAACGTCTATCTGCATCGCCAGAACCTGCCGAGCGCGAATCTCACTTCCGTGCCGATTTGGCTGGTTGCCGCAGCGATCGGAATTTCGATTCTCGTGAGCCTCGTGGCGGGGCTTTATCCTGCGTCGCGCGCGGCGAAGCTGGACCCGGTCGAGGCTCTGCGGTATGAGTAGTGGCTCGCGCCTTGCGCGGCGGATTCTCACTCTCGCTTCAACTTTGATTTTTGCACTCATTTTTGCGACGACCGCTGGCGCTGCGCCACAGCAATCCTCGGCCTCAAAGCAGGGCCGCGCCGAATGCCGGCAGGTCAACAGCAAGATTCTTGCAAAGCCCGTGCCCTACTGTATTTTTCTTCCGCCGAGCTACGATGCCGACGGGACGCGGCGTTTTCCCATCCTTTATTTTCTGCACGGCCTCGGTGAAAACGAACAGGTGCTCCTGAATTCCGACGGCTGGCAGATCATCGAAGATGCCTGGACGCAGAAGACGCTCGGCGAATTCGTGATCGTGGCTCCCGCGGCGGGCCGCTCGTTCTACATCAACTCGAAGGATGGGAAAGTTCGCTATGAGGATTTTTTCATACAGGAATTCGTGCCGGCGATCGAGAAAAACTACCGCATCCGCACGGGACGCAACTCACGCGGTCTGGACGGAATTTCGATGGGTGGGTACGGCGCGCTTCGGCTCGCGCTCAAGTATCCGAATCTTTTCGGCTCGGTGAGTGCCCATAGCGCGGCACTGATCGAAAAGCCCCCGACGGTCGAGGCCACGCCGCAGCAACAGGAGCAAATTGCACGCGTGCTCGGAAACGCGTTCGGCGTTCCCTTTGATCGCGCCTATTGGAATCGTGAGAGCCCGTTCACCATCGTGCGCGGCGAGCTGAAGCCGGTCGGCATGAAGATTTATTTTGATTGCGGCACCGAAGACGATTTTGGTTTCAACCTGGGCGCGCAGCAATTCGATGATTTGCTCAAATCACACGGCATAACCCATGAGTTTCATCTGTATCCCGGGAGCCACAATTGGATTTACTTCGCGACACACTTCCCCGAGTCGCTGCAGTTTGAGTCCAAAGCGTTTGGATTGACGAAATAACCGGAAAAATTATTGCTGCTGTTGCTGTGCCGGCTGTTGCGGACGTTCGAGTGCGGCACTGGCGACCGGAGCCGGCGCGGCGGCTTCGCTGATCTGTTCGCGCCCCTCGCCGTCCAGGGCGGGGCGCACGCGCACATCGACCGCAAGTCGCTGCCCGGCGCTGCCTTTGTAAACGCCGCGCACGGGTGCAACATCGCCGTAGTCGCGTCCATAGGCCACGCGCACGTGCCGCAAGCCGACGGGCCTGCCGAGCGTCGGATCAAGTCCGATCCAGCCATCGTCTGGCAACAGAACTTCCGCCCAAGCGTGCGACGCTTGCCCGCCAATCACTTCCTCCTGCCTCCCGCCGGGAGTTGCGGCGCTGTTTGGAACCAGATATCCGGAAACGTAGCGCGCCGGCAAACCGCGCATCCGGGCAACACCCAGCAGCAGATGGGCAAAATCCTGGCAAACACCGGCGCCGAGAGAAATCGCATCTTCGATCGAAGAGTGCACATGCGTCGCACCCTTCACGTACCGGAATCCAGCATGAATCATGTCCGAGGCAGTTTCGGCAAATCCTCGCGCGCTGCCGTCGCATTTTTTCTCGGACGCACTCGAAATTTCACGCAGAGCGACAAGATGCGGCACGTAGCCGGTAGGCGCCAGAAAATCGAAATGCTGCTCTTCCCAAGCCACGCGCTGGGAATCGATCTCGGCGAGTGACGTCGATCCGTTGCCTTCCGGATTCGCTTCGTGTGCGAGCACAACAGACTCGGCCACGACCCGAAGATGGCGATGCTCGGGCAGCACGTTGAACTGGTGGACCCAATTGCCGTAAGCGTCGCGATAAGCGGTGCCGCGCGAACTCGGAGTGGTCGTCAAGCGAAATGAGAGGCAGCTCTGCCGATCGTCATGCACAGGCCGGAGACGCACTTCGTTGTAGCTCTCAGAGACCGGAGCGTCATAAACAAATTCCGTCGTGTGCACCAGATGATATCGATTCATGCCACCACCGCGTAATAGAAGTAGGTTCGCGCGATGTCGTCGCCAATCGCGCCGCACATGCCGACCAAGTCGGTCAGGTAGCCGTGGAGCCCCTGCGAAAATATTTCGCTGATCCGATCATAGCTCAGCCGGTCAACCATTTTTCCCGCCAACCGTTCCGCCTCGTTCGCATAAGCGCCCATACCGGTGCCGCTCACGGCGCGAAGACCGGCCTGCACCTCCGCGGCGTTGAAGCGGATCGAGTGCGGATGCTGCGGATTCAGAATCAACATTTCGGCCACGCGCTCCGGTTCAATCGGCGGATGATACGTGCGGTGATATGCCTCGTACGCGCCGACCGACCGCAGCACCGCCATCCATTGATGATTATCCGCCGCGCCTGCAAGGCCGAATTCGTCGAGCAAATTGTGATACTGGACGTCGACCAGCCGCGCCGTCATTTCCGCACGCTCAAGCGCCCAGCCTACCCGCAGGAACTGCCATCCTTCGTCGTGCGGCAATGTTGCATCGGTGACGCCGTGAAAACGCTGCGAGCCGAACTTGGTGCGATCGCAAAAGCGATGCGGCCCGGCGGCGATTTCTTCGCGCGCGTCAAAACCGGTTGCCATGTGGTAGAAGCCGTTGATGTCTTCCCACATTTCACGGGAGATACGGTCGCGGATCGTGCGTGCGTTTTCACGGGCTTTGGAGATGCACTGGACGATCGAGCTCGGATTGTCTTCGCGAAACGCCAGAAACTCGAAGACGTTCTCTGCGTTCACTTCGCTATAGCGCTTGCGAAACCGGTCTTCCTCGCCGGCCATGATTATCAGCGGCTCCCAACGCAGGCGGTAAGACGCCTGCGACTCTTCGAGAAGCATGTGGTAGTTGACGTCGAGAATGCGTGCGGTGCCTTCCGCGCGTTCGATGTAGCGCGCGAGCCAGAACAGCGATTCCGCGATCCGCGAAAGCACGTCAGTCTTCTCCTCGAAGGACCCACGTATCTTTGCTGCCGCCGCCCTGCGAGGAATTGACCACGAGCGACCCGCGCTGCAGCGCAACGCGCGTCAATCCGCCGGGCACGATCGTCACGTCCTTTCCGTCATAGAGGCAGTACGGCCGGAGGTCGACGTGGCGCCCGCCGACGCGTCCTTCGTTCGCATCGTAAGAGGGAACGCGCGACAACGCGACGACCGGCTGCGCGATGTAATTGCGAGGATTGGCCTGAATGCGTTCGCGGAACCTTTCGATTGTGGCGCTGTCCGCGTCCGGCCCGATCAACATGCCATAGCCGCCCGATTCGCCCACAGCCTTGACTACGAGTTCCGGCAGATGTTCGAGCGTGTAAGACAAGTCGGCCCGTTTGGCGCAAATATAGGTTTCGACCGTGCGCAGCACCGGTTCTTCGCCGAGGTAGTAGCGAATGAACTCCGGCACATACGCATAAATCGCCTTGTCGTCGGCGACTCCGTTGCCGACGGCGTTTGCCAGCGCCACGTTTCCGGCGCGATACGCGCCCATCAATCCTGGAACGCCGAGAATCGAATCGGCGCGGAAGGCGAGCGGGTCGAGAAACTCGTCGTCCACGCGGCGATAGATCACGTCGACACGCTTCAGCCCCCGGATCGTTTTCATGTAGACCGTACCGCCGTCGACGATCAGGTCGCGTCCTTCGACAAGCTCAATACCCATCTGCTGCGCGAGGAAGCTGTGTTCGAAGTAAGCGCTGTTGTAAATGCCGGGCGTCAGCAACACGATTTGCGCATCGTCGGTACCGCGCGGCGAAAGGCTGCGCAAAATGCGTGAGAGTTCGGAAGGGTAGTGGTTTACGGGCAGCACTTCGGCGGCTTGAAACGCATCCGGAAAAGTGCGCTTCATCACCAGCCGGTTTTCGAGCACGTAGGAAACGCCGCTCGGCGTGCGCACGTTGTCTTCGAGCACGCAGAATTCGCCGGTCTTCGAATCGCGAACCAGATCGATCCCGCAGATGTGGGTGTGAATTCCGTGGGGCACGTTGACGCCAATCACTTCGCGGCGAAAATGCGGACAGGAATAAACAAGTGACCGCGGAATGCGCCCGTCCTTCAGGATCGATTGCTCGCCGTAAATGTCCTGGAGAAAATGATTCAGCGCAACGACGCGCTGCGACAATCCGCGATTGATGCGCTCCCATTCCGAGCGCGCAAGGATCCGCGGAATCAGATCGAAGGGGAAGAGCCGCTCGGTGCCGCGGCCGTCGCTGTAAACGGTAAACGTGATGCCCTGAATGAGAAACGAAATATCAGCCAGGCGCCGCCGCGCCTCAAAATGGACCGGCGCCATCGAGGCGAGCTTCTGGAAAACCTTGGCATATGGGGGACGCGGATGGCCGGGCGACGAAAACATCTCGTCGTAGAACCCCCCCGTGTCATAACCCTCAAATATGCCCTGGCTCAAGTGATTCACAGGGCTTACTGACATAGGGCTTACTCTAACAACGGTGAACGTGCCGTCCTGCACGCAAAAATCTGATCGAACCCATCGGAAATTCCCGAACCTGTACGCTAAACTATCGCGGTTGTGGGGCGGGCATCATCTCCGGCACACCGCCAGGGGCTGACTCGAAGTCTGAATCGAACGGAGAGCTATGGCGATTCTTGTGACGGGTGGTGCGGGGTATATCGGCAGCGCAACGGTCGAGCGCCTGCTCGAAAAGGGCGCGCAGGTTGTTGTCATTGACAATCTTTTTCGCGGGCATCTCGCCGCGGTTCCCCAAGGTGTTCCTTTTTACGAAGGCCGCGTAGGTGATGTAGCGCTCGTCCAGCGCGTTCTCGGCGAGCACGCCATTGAATCGGTCGTTCACTTCGCCGCTTTGGCCTATGTCGGCGAATCGGTTTTGCAACCCGCTGAATATTTCGAGAAAAATACTTCTGATACCATCGCCTTTGCCGGCGCACTGGTGCGAGCGGGGGTACGGCGATTCGTCTTTTCCTCCACCTGCGCCACGTATGGCGAACCCGAGCAGGTTCCGATCCCGGAAACGTCCCGCCAGTGGCCGAAAAATCCTTACGGATGGTCGAAGCTGATTCTGGAACAGGTGCTGCGCAGTTACGACGAAGCCTACGGCCTGAAATTCGTCGCCCTGCGGTATTTCAACGCGGCCGGAGCAACGAAAGAGCACGGCGAATTTCACGAGCCGGAATCGCACCTGATTCCCAACGTCCTTTCCGCAGCGATGGGCGAAATGCCGGAAGTGAAAGTCTTCGGCACGGACTATCCCACGCAGGACGGAACGGCGATTCGCGACTACGTTCACGTGACGGATCTGGCGGACGCGCATATCGCGGCGCTCGAGCATCTTCGCAAAGGGGGCGCCTCGGACTTCATCAATCTCGGCACGGGAGACGGCTACTCCGTCCTCGAAGTGATCGAGACTGCGCGCAAAGTGACTGGCGCCCCGATTCCTGTCAACAAGCTGCCGCGGCGTCCCGGCGACCCCGTGAAACTCGTGGCCGACGCCCGCAAGGCGAAAGCTGTGCTCGGTTGGACGCCACAAATGTCAGACCTTGAGTCGATCCTGCGCACGCAGTGGGAATGGCGGAAGAAATTCCCGAAGGGCTATCATTCATAAAACCGTCTGCCGCACAGGCGCACGGAGTTTTTCCAGAAAATAAAAAGCCCCGGCGCGATTTGCATCGAACCGGGGCTTCCGCGCGACTGCCGGGGTGGGGGACGGTGCTAGCGCTTCGCGTTGTTGTGTTTCTTCGCGTAGATGTTCTTGGAAGCGTTGTTCTGGCGCTGATTCAAAACGGCCTTGTCGCCGGCGGTGAGCTTTCCGCCGTTTGCTTCTTTCATGCCGGTCTTTTCCTGATTGATGCTTTTCTGCTGGCCTTCGAGCCGTGCCGATTCGCCAGCGGTTAGCTGGCCGCTCTTCATGCCGTTTGCAATGCGGTCCTGCTGCAGCTTCTGACGATCGCCGACTTCGCCGTTGCCAAAGTGATCGGTCGTGGCGTTGTGCTTGTCATCGTAGATCCGGTTGGAGACGTGATTCTGCTGGTTGTTGATTTTCGCGCGATCGGCTGCCGTCAGGTGACCGTCGTCGTCCGAGCGCATGGTGCGCTCTTCCTGGTTGATGCCTGCTTCCTTTGTCTCGAGGTTCTTGGTTTCGCCCGGTGTGAGCTGGCCGTCAGCGACGCCGTTGGCGATGCGATCCTGCTGATCGGTCTTGCGATCGGCGATGGTTGGCGGATTGGTGGTGCTCGGCGTGGTACTGGTTGTGGATTGCGCGAAAGTCGCCGGTCCGACCAATCCAACGAGAACCGCGACGCCCAAAATCAGTTTGCTCTTCATGATGACGTTCCTCCCAGTATGAATTCCTATAAATTCTATGAGTCGCGGCCTTACGGTTGGGTCGAGGCCGTCTACCTGGTCAAACACCGCCCTGCGCGGAAAGTTTCGCCCGAGTTGTGCCTCGGGCAGCCGGGCGCCCATCGATTGGGGACAAATGCGGGCGGAGGAAAAAGAGAGGCAGACGGTCCCGGGCGCGGGCCTCCACCAAGGGAATAATTGCGTTGGGCGTGTATAATGCGCGATGGCCCGGAATTGGATTTGCCGATTTGTACCATCAGAAATATGAGCGGCGGCGGGCTCTGAAGGCAGTTAGAGTAGAAGAGGCGACGATATGACGAAGATCGAAGCCGTCATCCAGACGTCAAAGCTCGATGCCGTCAAGGAAGCGCTGCACGAAATCGGGGTGGAGGGCATGACCGTTTTGGAGGCGCGGGGGCATGGGCGCCAAAAGGGCCATACCGAGTACTACCGGGGGCGTGAGTACACGGTCGACCTCATCCCCAAGATCAAGATCGAATTGGTGCTGGCGGATGAATCGGTCGAGGGTGCCGTACAAGCGATCACCAACGCCGCTCGTACCGGGAAAATCGGCGACGGCAAGATCTTCCTCTCACGCATCGACGACGCGATCCGAATTCGCAACGACGAACGCGGCGACAGCGCCCTCTGACGGTCAACGAAGTCGCCTGCCCTTGCCGTGTTCTCAAAACGCCGGAGAACCTCTTAATTGACACATGCAAACGCACCCATCCTCGAGCACCGAGCTTCGAGAGCTCTACGCGGCTGAATCGGCGCGCATCCAGAGCGAATTCGAAGCGGACCGTAACGGGCACGCGGCCGTCATTGCGCGGACGGCGCTGGTTGAAACGATCGCGATGCGCCTCTGGAGCGAGCTTGTTTCTCCCGAGCCGGAGAGGCCCGAAGGTTTCTCGCTCGTCGCGCTCGGTGGCTTCGGCCGTCGCTGGCTTTTTCCTTTTTCAGACATCGACATTCTCTTTTTGCACGCCGGATCGGAAACGGAAAAGGAATTCAAGCCGCGCGTTCGAGCGTTTTCGCAGGAGCTGTGGGACTTGCGCCTGCGCTTGAGCCCTGCGACGCGCCTGATCGCCGAATGCGACCGCTTCGACCCGAACAACGTCGAGTTCACGATTTCGCTGCTCGACTGCCGGTATCTTGCGGGCGATTCGGCCGTATTCAAGCGCCTCCACGATCAAGTGATCCCCAAGCTCGTCACGCGCGAATCGCGCCATATCGTGCAGCGACTCACCGACCTTTGCCGCGCGCGTTACAACAAATTCGGCAACACGGTCTTTCATCTCGAGCCCAACATCAAGGACGGCCCCGGTGGTCTGCGCGACTACAACCTTGCCTGCTGGCTCGCGTTGATCGCCGCGATGGAAGAGAGCAGTTCATGGCCGGAGGAGGAATCGCTTCTGCCGCCGTCGTTGCGCAAGCCGTTTCATGACGCGCTCGATTTCCTCATGTCCGCGCGCTGCTTCCTGCATTTCCGCCACGTGCGTGACGACAATACTCTCGCCTGGGCTGCTCAGGACGAGCTCGCGCAAGCCCGCGTCGGCGTGCCGGCCGACCAACCCGTCACCGCATCGGAATGGATGCGCGTCTACTACCAGCACACACGCCTGATCCACCGCATCTCAGCGCAGTTGCTCGAGGAATTTCCCGCGGCGCGCCCGTCGCTCTATCGACAGTTTCAGAATCTGCGTTCGCGCCTCTCGAACGCGGAATTCTCGGTTGTCGATGGCCGCATCTTTTTGAACCGGCCCGAGTCACTCAACGATCCCGAGCTGCCGCTGCGCGTCTTTCGCTTCATGGCGCGGCACGGGCTGAACCTGAGCTCCACAACCGAAATTCAGATTGAGCAGCTGATGCCTTCCCTTGTCGCTTCTCCGCCGAAGGGCGCCGAACTCTGGCACTACCTGCAGGAAATTTTGCTCGCGCCACATGCGGCGAGCGCCCTGCGCACGATGCACTCGCTCGGCCTGCTTACGCTGCTGCTGCCGGAATTCAAAGGCATCGATTCGCTGGTGGTTCGCGACTATTCGCATCGATTCACGGTCGATGAGCACACGTTCGTGGCCATCGAGAACGTTCACGCGCTGCGCCGTTCACAGGCCAAATGGGACCAGCGTTACGCCGAACTTCTTGACGAACTCGAGCAGCCCGACCTGCTTTATTTTTCGCTGCTCCTGCACGACACGGGCAAAGGCACCGACGCCGTCAGTCACGTCACCGGTAGCCTGGAAATTGCCGAAGCCTGCATGGAGCGGCTCGACATGGACGAGCCGGACCGCGAAACAGTGCGTTTCCTGGTTGGCAAGCACATGGAGCTGAGCGCCGCGCTCCGTCGCGACATTTTCGATCCGGAGACAATCCACGCTTTCGCCGCAAAAGTGGAAACGCCCGAGCGGCTGAAAATGCTCTGCCTGCTCACGTACGCGGACATCAAAGCCGTCAACCCCGAAGCGCTCACGCCGTGGAAAGCGGAAAATATCTGGCAGCTTTACATCGGCACGGCGAATTTCATGATGCGCAGCGCCGACGAACGGGTGCACGGCGACGTCGATGAAGAAGTGATGATGCACCTGCGCACGCTCGCTCCCGCCGCCGGCGAAAAACTCGAACGCTTTCTCGACGGCCTGCCCAAGCGCTATCTGCAGACGCAAGCCGCCAGCGAAGTTCTCAGCCATATGTCGATGGCCAACCGCCTCGGCGACGATCCCGTGCAACTCGAACTCACGCGCGGCCGCCAGTGGTACGAACTCACGCTCGTTACGACCGACCGGCCGTTCCTTTTTGCGCGGATGGCCGGAGTGCTCGCTGCCTGGGGAATGAATATCGTCAAAGCCGCCGCTTTTTCCAACGCCGCCGGCACCGTGCTCGACAAATTTTTCTTCACCGACCGTTTCCGCACGCTCGAATTGAATCTCCCCGAATGGGAGCGCTTCAAAACGAGCATTCACGATGTCCTGACGGAAAAAGCCGATCTCGACCGTATGCTCAACGACCGCATCCGCGGCCAGAAAAAGCAGCCGCCGAAAGTGAAGGTCGATACGACGGTTGAAGTCGACAACGACTGTTCCGCGCAAAGCACCTTGTTTGAAATCGTGGCGCAGGATCAGCTCGGCCTGCTTTACCGCATCAGCTCGGTGTTTGCGCACGAGCAATGCAACATCGAAATCGCCCTCATCGAAACCGAAGGCCAAACCGCGATCGACGTTTTCTATCTCACGACCAACGGGCAAAAACTCACGGCGGACCATGTCGAACGCCTGCGCGCCGCGCTTGTTAAAGAACTCGCAGAGGAATAGGTCGCGCAGCAAACGCTGCGGAGGAGCGATCGTATGGATAACCTGATCAGGTTCGAGCGCGCGGAGGCCCGTCGGCTGGCGGTCGTACGTCGCAATACGCCGCGCAACCAGCTTTCAAAAGTCGTTCCCGAAGCGTGCGGTTTGGTTTGGAACGCGATTAAGGCGGCAGGGGCGCAAGGCGGCAGGCACGTCGCTTTGTATCTTGGCGCGTCCGAGGGACTTGTCAGCGTCGAAATCGGCGCCGAAGTCGCATCACCCTTTCCAGGCCACGGCGAAGTCGTTGCCTCGGCCACTCCCGCGGGCGAAGTGGCTACGGCGGCACACTTCGGCCCTTACGGATCGCTCGGCCGAGCCCACGACGCGATCAAAAAAGCCTGCTCCTTGCGGGATCTCCCGCTCGACGGCCGCTCTTGGGAGGTTTACGGCCACTGGCTGCCCGAATGGAATTCGGATCCCTCGAAAATCCGCACCGACGTTTTCTATTTGATCAAACGCTAGCGGCAAGTGCCCATCGGAGGTCGACCTGGAAGATCTCATCGGAAAGATCACTTGCCCGGTGTGCGGTCACGTCACCACCGAAGTCATACCCACGGACCGCTGCCTTTTCTTCTTCGAATGCCCCGGCTGCGGGAAAGTCTTGCGTCCAAAGACCGGAGACTGCTGCGTATTTTGTTCTTACGCAGACCGCCGTTGCCCATCCTCGTTGCGGTAATTCGCCTCGCGTTCTGAATCCGATTTCCTTTTTTCCGCGTATTATGAATGTAGAGGACTCGAATCAAGCGCTGGGGGCGGCGCATTCAAGGTCCAGCGCGGGGTTAGCGATGCTCATCAAGAAGCAAGCGGATCTTACGTACGCCGATGTTACGCCCAAGACGCTCTATATGGGCCGCCGCAATTTCCTGCTCGGTCTCGGGCTTACGTACGCTGCTGTGAAGCTCTATAAGAATCTCCCGAGCGTTCTGGCCGGAGCGCCAACAGGATCGGTTCCCGTGCCGCTTGGCGGCGTCACGCCCAGCAAATACACCACGACGGGTGAAAAGATCACGCCGGTCAACGACGTGACCCACTACAACAACTATTACGAGTTCGGCACCGACAAGGACGAGCCCGCCAAGAACTCGGGAAATTTCAATACGTCGAACTGGTCGGTTTCGGTCGAAGGCGAGGTCGCCAAGCCGCGCAAATTTACGATGGATGAAATTCTGAAACTCGCGCCCCTCGAAGAGCGCATCTATCGCCATCGTTGCGTCGAAGCGTGGTCGATCGTTGTGCCGTGGATCGGCTATTCGCTCAGCACGGTCCTGAATCTCGTACAGCCCACATCGAAGGCGAAGTTCGTCGCGTTCCAGTCTTACTACGATCAGAGGCAAATGCCGCTGGGTCCGATGGCCGGCATCGAATTGCCTTACGTCGAAGGCCTGCGCCTTGACGAAGCGATGAACCCGCTCGCTCTGCTCTGCGTCGGCATGTATGGCGAGACGCTGCCGAATCAGGACGGGGCCCCGGTCCGTATGGTGCTGCCGTGGAAATATGGCTTCAAGAGCATCAAGTCCATCGTGAAAATCAAACTGGTCAGCAGCATGCCGCCGACTGCATGGAACCTGTACGCGCCAAACGAATACGGTTTCTACTCCAACGTGAATCCGCACGTCGATCACCCGCGCTGGAGCCAGGCCAAGGAGCGGCGTCTCGGCGAACTTTTCCGCCGCGATACGCTCATGTTCAATGGCTACGGCGATTTCGTCGCGTCCATGTACAACGGCATGGACCTCAAGAAAAATTACTGATCGCAACGGCACCAGGGCAGGCCGCGGGCAGCAAAAGCTGGACTTTCGACTTTTCGGAAATCGCTCTTGTGTTGAGCCGTGCCCGGATGCACTTTTAGGGGACCAGAGGAATGGACGCCGTACTGAAAAGCAAGTGGACCAAGGCCTTCATATTCCTGCTCTGCCTGGTCCCGTTCGGCCTGATTGCGTGGACCGTGGTCACAAACACGCCGCCGAACCCGATCGAATTCATCACCCACGGTCTGGGCGATTGGACGATCCGGTTCGTCTGCATCACCCTTGCGATCACGCCGCTTCGCGATATTCTGCGTCAGCCGCAGCTGATCCGCTTCCGCCGCATGATGGGCCTCTACGCCTTTTTCTACGGCAGCATGCACTTCGGCACATGGATTTTCGACAAGTTCAGCCTCACTGACATGTCCCACGACATCGTGAAGCGCCCGTTTATCACCGTCGGCTTCGCGGCTTACGCGCTCATGATCCCGCTGGCGATCACATCCACAAAAGGAATGGTTCGTCGTCTGGGATTCAAGCGCTGGCAGATGCTTCACCGCTTGATCTATTTCACCGCAATCCTGGCCGTCATCCACTACTGGTGGCTTGTGAAATCAGACGTGCACCGTCCGGAGCGCTACGGCGCGCTCGTGGCCGTACTTCTGTTGTGGCGCATAGGCACGTGGCTCCGCGATCGCCAAAAGGGCCAGAAACAGCCTGCGCGCACGAGGTCTCGCGAAGCTGCTCCTCAAGCGGAGAACGCGTAGTACGCAGATACAGGGAGACCTGTGTTTCGCGGACAGCTGTACTCAAGGTCCGTTGCATCCGGCGCTTTAATCGTTAACATTGCTGCAATGGTGGAAAAGGGACCACAAAAGGCCGCCTCCTTCCGCGCCCTTTCACTCGCCGTCGTTTCAGCGGCGGCGTGCGTTCTTGCCTCCTTCATCGGCTGCATGGCGGGTACGCCAGGCACCGGTTCGACCAAGTCGGCCGCCCCCAGCATCATGACGCAGCCGCAAAGTGTGTCCGTGACGGTCGGGCAGACTGCGACATTCTCGGTTGTCGCCGCCGGATCACAGCCGCTCTCCTATCAATGGCAGAAGAATCAGCAAAATATTTCCGGCGCGAATTCGGCAAGTTACACAACTCCAGCAACGGCCCAGTCCGACACCGGATCGACGTTTAGCGTCGTTGTGAGCAACGGGACGATGCCGAATGCCGCGAGTAACGCCGCCACGTTGACGGTCACAGCGGCGTCGGTCGGTCCGTCGATCACCACACAGCCGCAGAGTGTTTCTGTGACGGTCGGGCAGACGGCGACATTCACCGTCGTCGCGACGGGCACGCAGCCGCTCTCCTATCAGTGGCAGAAGAACCAGCAAAATATCTCTGGCGCGAATTCGGCAACCTACACGACCCCTGCGACCACGCAGGCCGATAGCGGCTCAACCTTCCGTGTGGTCGTAAGCAATGGCGTTTCGCCGAGTGCCACGAGCAACAGCGCGACGCTCACGGTGACCGCCGCAAGCGTTGCGCCGTCGATCATCACCCAGCCGCAAAATGCGACGGTTCCGGTTGGCCAGATGGCGACATTTACAGTGGTCGCCAGCGGCACGCAGCCTCTCAACTATCAGTGGCAGAAAAACCAGCAGAATATTCCCGGGGCGAACGCTGCCTCTTACACAACTCCGGCGACTGCGCTTTCTGACAGCGGTTCCACGTTCGACGTCATCGTGAGCAACGGCACATTGCCAAATGCCACGAGCAACGCAGCCACGCTCACGGTCAATCCGGTCCAGCAGTCGAGCAACGTGAATGTGCTCACCTATCACGACGACAATGCACGGACCGGCCAGAATCTCAACGAAACGATTCTGACGACGTCAAACGTCAACTCCGCTACCTTCGGAAAGCTCGCCACACTGCCTGTGACGAGCAACGTGGATGCACAGCCGCTTTATGTCTCGAATCTCATGATCAACGGCGCCTCCCACAACGTCGTCTTCGCCGCTACCGAGGCAGACATGGTCTACGCCTTCGATGCCGACACTTATACCCAGCTCTGGAGCGTGCCGGTAACGAACGGCGAGTCACCCTCAAACGAAGTCGATGGTTGCGGCCAGGTGCAGCCGGAAATCGGCGTCACCGGAACTCCGGTCATTGATTTGAACGCCGGCGCGCACGGCACAATTTTCCTCGTCGCGATGACCCGCGATTCAGGCGGCAACTATCATCAGCGCTTGCACGCGCTTGACCTTGCTACGGGCGCCGAGCAGGCCGGAAGTCCACAGACGATCACAGCCAGCTACACCGTTCCGAGCACGACGACCAGCGTCACCTTCGACCCGATGCAGTACAAGGAGCGCGCGGGATTGCTGCTGATGAACAGCGCCATCTATCTTGCGTGGGCCTCGCATTGCGATGCCGATCCGTATCAAGGCTGGGTGATGGCCTACAGCGAGTCAACATTGCAGCAGACCGGCGTCTTCAATATCACTCCGACCGGCTCTCGCGGCGCGATCTGGATGGGGGATACCGCGATGGCCGCCGATTCTTCGAGCAACATCTATTTCCTCGCCGCGAACGGAACGTTTGGCGACGGTTCGAACAGCCCGGCTCTGAATACATCGGGTTTCCCGACGAATCCGAACTATGGCAACGCCTTCATGAAACTCTCTACCGCGAATAATACGTTGGCCGTGGCGGACTACTTCGCGATGTTCAACGCGAACTCGGAATCAGCCGGGGACGGGGATCTCGGCTCAGGCGGCGCGATCGTACTGCCGGATTTCACCGATGGGGGCGGCGTCGTGCGCCATCTTGCCGTCGGAGCG
>Ga0210401_10003982_pt1 | contig 15548 bp, 10 predicted proteins | sample IncBWH32MmetaG_FD_150866 | JGI IMG/M metagenome (GOLD analysis project Ga0210401, IMG submission 150866) | Forest soil microbial communities from Barre Woods Harvard Forest LTER site, Petersham, Massachusetts, United States - Inc-BW-H-32-M | ecosystem: Environmental > Terrestrial > Soil >... | reverse complement strand
GCGTTCCGGCAATATTCCTCCCGGAAACGCTACCATGGGGTCCCGCCTTTCCCATGGATGCTCCGCGGCAGCCGTCAGCTCTTCTGGGTCGGGAAAATTGTGCACAAGAATGGTTCGCGGATTCGTAGTCACAAAACGTTCGGCAATCACCGGAGACACCGTAACCAGCGCGGAAAACTGGCGGCTCGCGAAAGTCTCCACTCCTCCGACCAGCCGCGAAATCAGGCGACGGCTCCGGAGGGGCAGATATTGCTTCAGCATGATATCTTCCGGCACGTTTTCATGAATGTCGTAAACGACTTTCTTCCCAAACGCACGGAGCGCCAGCGCTGCGGGAATCAGTTCAGGGTCGTGGAAATGGTAGATATCGCCCTTTTCCCGCCACGCTTCCCGGAACACGCGCCAGGCTGTGGCTGTCATACGGTACATGCGGCCCTTATCTTTGATCGGGGGAACGGCTCTGATCTGCACGCCATCCACGAACGTGTCTTCCGAGTGTGGCGCAACGATGGTTACCTCAAATCCGGCCCGTGCCAAAGACCGGCACTCCTTGGCAAAGATTCTCGTGTCGAACGCGGAGTGCACAGAAGTCAGATGAACAATCTTGAATGGTTTCCTGGCACATGTAGTCGAAAGCGAATGTCCCTGATCTGCAGGGGCGTGTATCTGAGGCCACGATTGTGCTGACAATTCAAAACCCCTTGGAGGAGAGAATCGTCTCCACAATTTTCTGAGAGGCTTTCCCGTCGCCGTACGGTGTCGCTCCGTTATGCCCGCAAAACCGGGAGCTGAAGATGGCCTCCTTGATTGTGTCCGGATCCGTTCCCGCTACCACGTTTGCCCCTAGTTCGACGGTTTCCGGCCATTCGGTTTTTTCACGCAGCGTGACGCACGGAATGTTGAAATAGAACGCCTCCTTCTGCACTCCGCCGGAATCGGTCAAGATCTTTCGAGAATGTTTCTCTAACGAGATCATGTCCAGGTAGCCGAGGGGGCCGGTTGGCCGCACATTGCCGTTCACCGAAATGCTTGCGCCGGCCATCACTTTTTGCGTACGCGGATGGATGGGGAAGAGTACCGGATGGTCGAGCGCTTGCGCGGCCTGAAGGATCTGGCGTAGCCTCTCCGGGCTCTTGGTGTTTTCCGCCCGATGAAGCGTCAGAAGATAATATTTCTTGCTCTCCAACCCAAATTGCATCAAGTTTTCTTCCGCGGACCTTTCGGCGATCTCGATGTTGTGCAGCAGTGCGTCATACATGACATCGCCGACGAATGCGGCCCGCCGGTTCAACGGGTCGCCCGCGCAGCCAATCCCTTCGCGCGTCAGATTGCCCATTGCCACTTGCGAGGGTGCCAGAAGCACCCGGCTCAGATGATCCGCGACGATCCGCGCGTGCTCTTCCGGCATGCCGGGTTCCGCGCTGCGGCAGCCTGCCTCAATGTGAGCGAGCGGCATCTCCAGGCGGGCGCTGACAAGCGCACCCGCAAGCGTTGAATTCGTGTCGCCATAGATCAACACCCAGTCAGCCCGCTCTTTGGTGAGCACGCGTTCCAGCCTCTCCAGCATGCGTGCGAGTTGCAATCCGTGTGAACCCGAGCCAACGGAGAGGTTGTAGTCCGGCTCTGGAATCCCCATTTGCACAAAAAAAATCTGCGCCACGTCGGGATCATAGTGCTGGCCCGTATGTACGATGCGATGACTGATTTTGGGAACCCCGCCGCATTTGTTGTGCGCTTCGATCGCCCGGCAAAGCGGCGAGAGCTTTACAAACTGCGGCCTTGCCCCAACGATACTGATCCAATTCACAGTCTTTCGGTCGGTCCTCGGAAGTGATGTGAGCACAGCGGAATGTGTTCCTTTCGTTGACCTGCGGCGAGTGTAAGGAAACGTGCGGATCACCAGCCGTCAGGCTTAATCATTGACTCTTGCTAAGGACTTTTGTGTGCTCGACGCAGAATCGCGTGTAGTCTGGGGACTGCCCGGACTGGCTTAGTTCATGCTGGGGTGCTTCTTTGCAGCGGCTCTGGCTCGCAGAATTGCCCCATTGAACCGGGACGCCGTTGCAGGATTGAAAGGGTCGTATCCCGAATTGTGCGTTCCGTAAATCCAATTGTGCCGATAGGTGCTGAAGAGCAACTCCAGATACGGCTCCTGCTCTTCCACAGTGGCCGCCTCAGACTTGCCGCAGCCCCCCTCAGCCATAAAATCAGTTTTCGATTTGCGTTCCGGCCACAGAATCATGGTCCCAGCCAGTTCCAGAATCCCGGGATACCTCTGCAAATGAGGCGCGAAGTCTCTCGATCGGCCGTCGATCTTTCGCTTCAGATGTTCCAGGTTGAACGAGCAGTATTCGAGGCCAACTTCTCCTCCGGAGATCACGTGCAGCCCGTAATTCTTCAGGCGAATCTCTTCCAAAAGGCCAAGGACGATGTAAGCAGGCGTCGGGTAGTACTTCACAGTACCCTCTGTCTTCCAACCCAATTGCCCCAGGTCTGTGAACAGAAACCAGATGGTTCCGTCTGGGTATTCCTGAGCTGCGGCATCGGCGAGCTGCATTCCCAGCCGGTTCAAAAGTTGCAGAGTCTCGTCTACTGGCTTGCCAATCTGTTTGGCGAGCAGCGCAGGCTCGTAGGCCTTGTAGTTTAGATAAAGCTCCAGGTCCGCAACCATCCCCGGCATCCCGGCCTTTCGGGCCGCGCGCATTGAATTTGCCCAGATCTGTAGGAAATCTTTTTTGGCCCCGGACTTGCCTTCCAGATCTAGCCCGCTTGTGCGAGCAAAATAGGGGTCCCGGCCATAGGGAGAATTGAAATCTGGATCTCTCCCAACCATCCGGTTCAAAGAAACCCAGGGCCAGTAATCCTTGGCGTTGGTTTTCTTCAGTTCTTGCAGCCTTGCCGTCATCTCTTCGGCCGCAGGCGGAGGCGTTGTGTCGTACTGCGCGAGAAACCGAACAGCTAGTCCGTCGTAAGGCGATTGAGCAAAAACGGTCAGTTGCTCCGGCGTCAAGGTGTACGCCCTGTTTCCAGCGACCAGCATCAGGTAACTATTGGGAAGCGCTCCCTGCTTTGCGACAATGGCCGATTTCTCCGCCGCGGTTGGCATCGCAAATGAGCAAAGGGCGGCCAAGCCCGTCCAAAAAATCAGGAGTGACGGACACGCGACCGGCAAAATCTTGCGAACTGTCCCATCGTACCGTTGCCCTAAGGTCATGGCCCGTTTAGTTCAGCTCCTGCTTGATCGCAGTCAAGCCAAATCCACGCAGATCAGACTGGTAACGGTCCGAGGGTGACATGAACTCAAATTCCGCTTCGTCCAGTGCCATTGCGATGCTTTCCTGAGCTTCCACTTCCATCACAAAATGCGCTGCCCTAACGGCCAGACCTCCCCACAGCCAGACAAACCCGAGTAATGGCAAGTTATAAAACGTGAATTCGCCCACGTTCATGAACAATGCCAGGCAAAAGATCGCGAAACCAGCTCGCAGGACAAGTAAATTCGCGCCCAGCCGTTCTTCCAGATCGGGGCTTAGAAATCGCAAGCTTCTCAAACCCCGCAGCATTTCCAGAAGCGGCCAGAAAAAGTAGGCGAGATAACAAAGGAACCCGACGATCCCGTAGTACTTCAAAATGTCCAGGTACTCGGAATCTGTGTACACGCTTTCAAAGACCGTTTTGGCTGGGCCGTGCCCGACCCATGGTGAGCTCAGGAAATAGTCTCCGGCTTCAATCCACAGAAAATCCAGGCGGCCGCGCAGCGAATCAACCTGCAACGGATTCCTAAGTTGTTCGAAGCGATGGCTGGCCCAATAGGAACTCCGTTGCGCCTCTCCAAACACGGGGATCAGAACGCCAACTAGAAAAAACAACCCAATGAGTTTCCATCCGCGGCGTCGCGCAAACAGACCGAACGCCATGGCGATCAGAAGGCCGCCGGCGCAGGCAAGCAACCCGTAACGCGAACTCGTAAGCGCCACCGTAGCGACGCACATCGCGGAGACGAAGAAATTTCTCGCCCTGCTTCCCACACCAAAAAGAAACGCCAGCACATAAACGCTCATGCACCAGCTCATCAATTGGCCCAGTGCGTTAGGATTTCCCATGGTCGAGAAGATGCGTCCGTAACGCAAAAGACCGCTGTAATTGTGGCCCATGTCCGTGTACAGGGGTGTCAATCGCGCCGCGATTCCCAGATTCAGGAACTGCCCCCACCCAAACAGGCACACCAGCGTCACAGCCCAGGCAAAGTAGTTCAACGCACGATTCAACCCGCGTTCTGTAAGCTCTGCCTCATAGGCAATCGTGAAGAAAAATACCGGGAGCCAGCATTTTGGGATTTCAAAATAATCCCGGTACGAGAGAGGATGGTTCAGAATCATCGTGCCGTAGACGAGCGAAAACCCGACCGACAGCGAAAACAACGCGCCGATGATGTAGAACGCGTGGAACCGCACCGGCTTAGCCAAGCCCGTGAAGTGCAGCGCGGCATACGCCATCGCGTACAGCACGATCATCATCGTTTCCGTCCGCACTTGCGGCCAGTTGGGATTGAGCGTCAGCGCTGGAGCAAGCACGGCCACACAAAAAATCAAAATCAATCCCGCTTCCCCAAGGACTTTCGTCATTTTCGTCCTTGGCGGCAAGGAACCCAGTTCGATGAGTTGATCGATAGTTGCTTCGTTGAACATTGGATTTGCTTACGAACCCTGGCTTAAACCGCGACCCGTGGACGCAGCCGACCTGCGAGCCGGCTGCATACCTGGCGATATGGCGCCAATTCGCTCAGCGACGGCACCAGCAAGGCTTTCCATGTCACTCCCAATTTACGTTTCAGGACGATTGCCACCATCGTTGTGTTCGTGAAATACGCCATCGACGACGCCAGCGCCGCTCCTTGAATTCCCATCCGCGGAATCAACAGCAGGTCAAGCACGATCGTGACGACCAAAGTTACAAAGGCAAATATCGAGGAGTACCCCGGCATTCCTCGCGCCATGAGATCTGCGCACATCACTTTCGATGCCGCTAATGCAACGGTTCCGGGAAGAATCCACCAGATCACTGCCACGCTTCCACGGAAGGATTCTCCAAAAATCGCGGGGATCACCCATGCGCTCAACGGGGCCGCCACGATTGCTGCCAATAGCGCAAGCGATAAAACCTGCCGGCAAACCAGGCAGGCGAATTCCACTCCGGACTGGCCTTGCTCCCGTGCGGTTCGTGGAACCAGGGCCATCGCTGCCGCGTTCGGCACCTGCCAGATGGCTTCCGACACCATCACCCCAACCGCGTACAATCCCACCGCCGCGGTACCCAAGTAGTAGTTCACGATGAACACATCAAGGCGATAGTTGAAATAGGTCGCGACATTCCCCAACTGTCCGCGTAGTCCGAGGCTCAGGGCCTTCTTCACTTCAGGTATTGCTGGTCGAGCACCCCGGTGAAACTGCAGGTGCCCTCGCAAGAAAATCCGGGCGAACCCCAGTGCGATTACAAGTCCCGCGAGAACGGCCAAGATTCCGAGCTGCGCCGTGGCATGAAAGAGGGAAAGAAACAGAGCGGCCAAAACCAGCGTAACGAATTGATTCACCACCACCAGCAGCGACCTCTCGCGTATCCGGTTCAAGCCGATCAACAAAGACAGGGCGTAGGTGCCTAGGGTGCTCAACGGAATTGCTATCAGCACCAGTCTCGCCAGCGCCGAATCGATCCCTCGCAGAAACGCGGGGTGCCAAATCCAGAACATCGCGACCCAGATCCCGCAAGCCAGCGTAGAACCCAGCAAGCCGCAAACCATCACTGAGGGCAGCCACTCCGAACTCTTTCGTTTTTCGTCCGCCGACCACAACAGGATGGGAATTTCCCCACCAAGTCCTCCCACCAGGACTCCGCACCCCAGCACCATCATGCAGAGGCTGATCTGCCCGCGCCCGCTTGGGCCGAGGAACCGAGCGTAGACCACTTCGAGCAGAAGGGAAGAAAGCGCTCGAACTATTTGAGCGCTCAGAATTGTGGCCGTATTGATGATGAATTGATTTGGAGTTCTTTCCTTCGCGACCGGGGCCTTTGACTCACTCGCTGCGAGCGTCGTTTCTGCGGTCCCCATGATTAAAACATTGCCTCGAGCCGCTGCAGAATGTCTTGTTTCAAGGCGCCACACGAATACGACCTCAAGACGGCGTGCTGTCCAGCACGATTCAGTTCCAGGCGGCCCTGCTGGTGCAACTCAAATAAGCGAACGATCTCCTCTTGTCCATCATCCGCGCTGCTCACGTGTACGCAGCCGTCCAGCGGATAGGTGTAGAGCACATGACGCCCATACCCTAGCGCCTCGCGCACCAGGAAGGAAAGTCCATCGTGGCGGACCGGCCGCCAGACTACGCTCGCCTTCTGGTAGAACTCTCGGAGATCTTTCGCACGGCCATGAATCCGAAGGTTCTCCGGAGGATTTGAGATGCGCCCGGCTTTCAATCCCACCATCTGAAACAGCACCTGAGGAAGATTCCTAGCCACCTGTAGAATGCGATCGAGTCCATACAAATAGCCAAGCTCGACCGTGGGCATATGAACCAACACGGAAAACTTGTCGGGGAGCGGTGAGGCTTGTTCCGGTATCAGCGAACAGGGCAGTGGCACGGGCTCACAGGGCAGTCCAAGTTCTTTCACTTCGTTGACCATCCATTCGCATTCCGCCCAGTGACGAATTTCCCGCACGACCCAGGGATCGCGCTTTCCCAATGCCACGAACCCCCGTTCGTCCAGCACATCGCTTCCCGCCCAGTGCATCACGATCCGCTTTTTGTTCAAGAGCTTGGCAGCGCGAAGAAATTTACCAGCTGTAACGCGGCCGCCGATCTGGTATGCGAGATCGCAGCGCATCAGGGCCCGCGCCAGGCCCGCGAGATTGGCAATCCCATGGTCGGGATAAAACGTAAATTCCCAGCCCTCTCCGCTCATCACCCGAGCGAATCCGCTTCCAAAATAGGGCAAACCGTGAACCAGAACTTTGCGGATGGCCATCAGTTCCAATCTTCTCGCGGCCTTTTGTTCCCAATGTTTTTCACCGGCGCTCCGCAGACGAAAGGATGATTTGTTCCCACCGTCGCAGATAGTCATTCCGAATCGCGTCGAGCGAGAATCGCTCCGCAACCATCTCAACCGCTGATTCGTTCAGGCTCAGTAGCTTGCGCTCATGCTGATCGTGGAGCCGAAGAATCTCCGCGCGGTCAGTCTTCACGTTGGTGCTCTGTTTGCAGTGCGGAAACGGATAACTCCAGATCACATGCCGTCCATGCGACATCGCTTCCAGAGACATGAACGAAAGCCCGTCGTGCGAAACTGGCCGCCAGTACACGCTTGACCGCCGGTAAACTTCCGCCATGTCTGCAATGCGTCCTCGAATGCGCAGATTCGGCGGCGGATCAAGGACGCGGCCACTCGCGAGGCCCACAAGTTCGAACGAAATATGTGGCAGACTTCGCGCAACCTGCAGAATGCGTTCCAGGCCGTAGAGCGGAGCACGGTCTACATCCGGCAAATACACAAGAATGGAGAACCGTTCGGGCAGCGGATGCGGCCTTTCCACCCTAGGCACCCAGGTAATGGGCACAAACTCGCACTTCATCCCGAGGGCCTGGATTTCATCACGTAACCACGGCGCACCCGCCCAATGCGTCTTGGCCGCGATCCACGGTTCGCAGATACCCTGGGCGAATTGCATTTGCGCGCCCAAGACGTCGCTTCCCGCCCAGAACATCACTACATTCCTCTTGTCAAAAAAGCGCGCGACGCGAAGAAATTTGCCGAACGAAATCCGGGAGCCCCAGAGAAACAGCAGGTCCGCCGCGCGCAAGTCTCTCACCAGAGGAACGAACGAGTGCAATTGGTGTACGCTGTGGTGTCGAATCTCCCAGCCATCGCTTTGAAACGCGGCCGGCAACCCCCGGCAGAAATATTCCAGTCCGTGCAACAACACCTTGAAGGGTGAGCCGACTTCTAGCCTTGCCGGCGAGGTTGGCAAGGCCCCTTCTAAAACCCCGCTGCGCTCGGTTTCGGCAACTTCACTCGTCGAATTCATGGAGTGAAAGAATCCAACCACCTAGTCATTGCCTGCAGCGGCAGCGAAGGCGCGAGGCGGCAGATCAAGCGAAGTGTTTGGCGGAGCCTCGACCGTTTCTTGATCCACAAGTAGTGTTGCTCCGCAAGCAATACACTTCCCAACGCCCTCGCGCACTTCCATTCCCACCCCGCATGCACACATCCAACCCACCTGCCTTGCCGGAACGCCCACGACGAGCGCATAGGCCGGAACATCTTTCGTCACCACTGCGCCCGCTCCCACAAAGGCGTGCTCGCCGATGGTGACGCCGCACACGATCGTCGAATTGGCGCCCAGTGTGGCGCCTCGCTTCACGAGCGTCTGTTGATACTCCGATTTCCGGTTCACGTGGCTACGGGGATTGATCACATTGGTGAAGACCATCGAGGGGCCGCAGAAAACATCGTCTTCAAGTTGCACACCGGTATAGAGCGACACGTTGTTCTGGATCTTCACGTTGTTGCCGATCTTCACATCCGGAGAAACAAGCACGTTCTGCCCCAGGTTGCAGTTTTGCCCGATCTTGCTCTTGGCCATCACATGGGAAAAATGCCAGATCTTTGTTCCTTCGCCGATTTCACAGGGCGAGTCCACGAAAGCAGAGGGATGCACAAAATAACCTGGTGTCGCAGCGTGAGGGGAAACGGCCTGGCCATGTTTCTGAATCGATTCGCCGCAGGCGTGCAGAATTCGGAGTACCTTCACGCCATTTTCGCCATCCGTGTTGGGCTTCGTGCGATCCCTTACACAGTCCAGAAAATGCTGGCATTCCAGCCGCAGCGGCTCCGTGGTGGCAAGGGGCACCACAGTTCCTTCTGCCTTGCGGGTCACCGGCCGGCGGTCAACCCAGTCAATTCGGTGGGGATAGAGCGTCAATTTCTGCTGGGGATTCGTGTCGTCAAATACGGCCATCTGACGGTCGCCCACGATGACCAGCCGCTGCTCCTTGTAGGGATGAATCCAACTGACGAAAATGTGCGCCTTTACGCCGCTCGCAAAACTCAGCACGGAAAAGGTCACGTCGGAGATGGGGTGGTTTAGATAGCTTGCGCCTTGCGCGGAGATGTGTACCGGCATCTCGTCCAGCAGGTGCAGGATCGCGGAAATGTCGTGCGGCGCGAAGCTCCAGAGAATATTTTCCTCGGTGCGCAATTTGCCGAGATTCAGCCGTGAGGAACTGATGTATTCGATTTTTCCGAGTTCGCCGCTATGGAGCAAACGGCGCAATTCTATGATCGCCGGGTGATAGTGAAGCAGGTGACCCACCATCAAAATTCGGTTCTGCTGGCGAGCGATCTTTACAAGCTCTTCGCCTTCTTCCACGTGGAGCGCCAGCGGCTTTTCGACGAAGACGTCCTTGCCTGCCAGAAGCGCTTTCTTCGCCATCGTATGGTGCTGCGCCGCGGGGGCGGCGATCACCACGGCATCGATGTGTTGCATGGCAAGAAGTTCGTCGAAATCCAGAGTAGCGGAGACCGCAAAGCTTTTCGTCATGGCATCGAGATTCGCCTGGCTGATGTCGCATACAGCCCCAAGGGCCCCTAGTTCATGGAAATTGCGGACAAGGTTGCGTCCCCAATAGCCGCAGCCAACAACACCAACAACGGGATGATCGGTCGTACGCATGCAATTCTCCTTTGGACGACTTCTAGCTGCTGCTTGTATTGCCGATCGTTCTAATTCATTGAAGTGTTTGATACAGCAGCAGGTGTTACGCTGCGATTTCTATCCAATGAGTTGTTGAAGAGATTTTGATGATCGACCTTCTTCCCTGCGGAAACCGTGTCTCGTTCCAAGAATGAAGCTCGCTCGACGGCGTTTCGCGCACGACGCACAGGCAATTACAATGCTGCGACGCGATAACCCAGGCCGTAGAATGCCACTCCATTCACGGCGGCCATGCCGACCTGTCCCATCACATGGAGGGTCTGCTTCGTTCCGCTCAGCGGCACAAACAGAATGTCATTGGGTTGCAGAGGCGTATCCCCTTGTTTGCCGGACATGATCTTGCCCAGATCGATGGGGATATTTTCCCGCGCGGACCCATCGGCGTTCCGTCGAATGATCATTCCGCTGTGCGCGGCTGCCACCGAGGTCATGCCTTCTGCCAACGCGATCGCTTGCAGTGCCGTTACTCCGGCACTGCGGTCCTGCTGCACAAAGCCTCCCGGCTTCGTAACGGCGCCAACTACGTAAACGATGTCGGCTGTCGCCACGTTGATCACATCGCCATCATGAACTTCGACAGTCACACTGGAATCTTTTCCGCTCATGAGTTTTCCCAGCTCGAAGGTTTGGGTAGTCTCAGAAGCCTTCGGTTCAGAGGAAGATCCGGCATTTGCGGGAATCAGCGTTACCCGGTTGCCGGTCGTGGGCATCAAACCAGCTTCGGAAATGGCTTGAATCACCGTAGTACGCTTGCGCAGCGGGTAGACCCCCGGCTTGGTGACTGCACCGACGATCGTAACCGACCGGCTGTGGTATTCCTCGACAAACACATTCACCGTGGGATCCCGGTAGAGTTTCGCGTCTTCCAATGCTTTTCGAAGCTCTGTCGAGAGTTCCATGGGTGTCAGCCCCTCGGCCTTCACGGGGTTTGGCAGGGAAGTCATCACCAGGTAACCGGATTGATTCACCCGAAACCTCCCGCTGAATTCCGGCGCATCCGTAACGGAAATAGCGAGCACATCCTCGGGTCCAACGCGATAGTCGTCGGCAGCAACGGTTGGTGTTGGAGTAGATGGACTTGCCTCTGCCTGGTTTTGCTGCGCCTTTAGGAGTCCAGAAGGCATTGCTGTCAGTGCCGCCAGGGCAAATCCAAAGGCAATGTTTCGACGGGTTAGGAATGATTTGAACATGTTGGCTCTCTCCGGTCGCGGCGATGGCACTCTGGGTGTCATGGCTAATAACCCGCCCCAGCGCCCTTAGCTTTCGATTTGGGTGGCACGGGTGGTTCGTCCGGGCTAAGGAAGCTTTCCTTAGGGTAATATCCCTGAAGTTTCGCGGAAGAGTGGCCGAAATTGTAGTAGCGGTAATCGAGCGAGGAGAAGTCCATCCCATTGACCACCACCCCAAGGATGTTTGCTCCAACCTCCTGAAGGCCCTCGGCGCAACGCGTGATCGCGCGCCGCGTAGTCAACCCGCAACGCCCCACCAGTAACACTCCATCCACCTGGTGGGAAAGCTCCCGCGCGTCAGAGAAGGGAATGCTCGGCGGAGAGTCAATCACCAAATAGTCAAAACGCGCCTTCAAGTCATTCAGGAGTTCCGTCATCTTGGCAGAACCGATCCACTCACTCGGGTTCGAAGGTCTCATGGTGCTTGCCAGCAGGGAAAAATTGGTTCGGTCCGGAGGCGTGATAAGTACTTGGTCCAGAGTTCGTTTCCCGGAAAGCGCGTATATCCAGCTGTCGGCGGGCGAACAGTCAAAGATGCGCGAAATCACCGGCTTTCGCATGTCGGCGTCCACGAGACAGGTTTTCCCCTTCAACGAAAGCGCCGTGGCGAGGTTGATGGCCACCGTGCTCTTTCCTTCTCCCGCTGCGGGGGATGTCACCAGGATCGTGCGGGGAGTTTTCTGTCCACTTGCGTAAAGGATCGAAGCGCGCATTTCTCGGAACGCCTCTGCTTCCATCGCGTAGCCGTGTACGGGAAGAAGCTTCGGCACACCAGATGAATGCCCGTTTGTACCGTATTTCAATCCCAGCGACAATTCCTGCGACGGTAGGGCTCGATCGCTGTTTGATCGAGTAGATTCCGATCCGAACAGCGGTACCATCGCAATCGAAGGCAGAGCCGTCCATTCCACTACGTCATCCGGTGTTCGAATCGTGTTATCCATGCCTTCTCGTACGAACGCGAGTACCACGGAAAAAATCATCCCCAGCACGCTGCCCATCGCCACGATGAGAATTCGGTGCGGACCCGACGGCTTGTCGAGCACCGATGCCGGATCGACCACCCGGATATTGCTCGATTTGAGTCCTGCGTAAAGCCCAGCTTCTTTCAATCGTGCCAGCAGCGTGTTGTACAGATCCGCGTTGGCCCGCGCCTCGTCTTTGAGCACCCGATATCGAACCATGCGCTCGTTCACGTCGCCCATTTGAACTTTCAGGCGGGCCACGGAGGCGTTCATCAATTGCTCACGCTCCTTGGCCGCGGCAAACGAGGTTCTCACCTGGTCGGTTATGCGGAGTTTCTCCGCCTCTCGCTGCGCTGCAAGCTCATTCACTTCGTTCAGCAATTTTTTGTAATTGTTGTTTTGCTCTCCATAGATGGCACGCGCCTGCGCCAGCTTTGCGCTTGCTTCCGCAAATTGCGAGGTAACGTTCTGATAGACGGTGCTCTGGTGGAGTTGCGGAAGGGAATCGGCCTGACCCGCCTCGATCATCAGCACATACGCTTCTGTTTGGATCCGGTCCGCCTGCGCTTCCGCTTGTTGGCGGCTGATTCCGCTCACCAATTGCGACGTGGGTCCGTCCTTATCATCTTCCTCGACCAGGCCGTGACGCTTCTGGTACGCCACTACGGCCTGATTCGATGCTTCAACGTGGTGGCGAAGATCTCCGAGTTGGCCCAGCAGCCAATCCGAGGCTTGCATCGTGGTCGTGTAGCGCGTCTTGAAGTGCTGGTCGATGAATTGGGAGACCAGATTGTTAGTTATCTTCTGCGCGAGATGCGGGTCATTGCTCGCAAAGCCGACTTCCACAAGGCGGCTGCCCCGCACGATCCCGACGTTCAGCCGGCTGCGGAATTGCCGCAGCGCAATGGTTTCGAGAGGTGTGCGGTCTGCTGCCCGGAACTGTTCATCGAGCGCGCCCTCGTCCGTCTCGTGTTTTAAGTCTTTCGTGGTTTCCGTGGCCGTACTTCCGTAGCGCGAGAGGTTCTTCCCGCCAACCATCTCCTCGTTCAAGTCCAGGCGAAGCGTGCGAATAACTCGTGTTGCCAGTTCGTCGCTTTGGAGGATCTGTGATTGCGTCTCCAGGTACTCCTGCTCATTTTCGATGCCCGCGTCCGATTCCCGCGGGGAAAGCACCGCGGAACCAGGAGGATCAATCTGCACTCTGGCCACGGGTGCATAGAGATCTTTCAAGTGGTACGCATATCCAGCCACGAGCAGCGTAATCAGAACCGCCAGAAAAACCACGAAGCGCCGGGTTTTCCCGAGCACCCTCAATACTTGCTCCCAGTGGTACGGATTCGCCACCGAAGCGGAGTACGCCCGTGTCGCGGGTAAGGTGATGGGAGGAAGCACGCCGTTACCCCGGGAACTTCTTCCAGCTCGCAGGAATGGATGTTCATTTCCCATAGCTGAGCTCACTTGTCCGGACGATTCGAATGCACTTCGCAGCACTTTTGCCCAAGGGGCGGGACTCCCATGAATCAGCCGGGAGACGTAGAGGAACTTTCGCAGATGAGGGAGAGCCAATACGTTCCAGATCCGAGAGATCGATTTCGATAGCCGCGGATTTGTGAAGCAGCTCGAGCGAGATAATCACCCGGCATTGATTCTTCACGCGCATAAGAATACCCGTCAGGCCCGTCAACGGCCCGCGGAGCACCCGGACCTGATCTCCCCGATCCAGGAAAGAGTGTGGTTGCACATTTACGGGTGCTTCCACCACCCGTCGAACTATCTCGATTTCCTCCTCTGGCACGCCCGTAGGGACACCCGCGTTGCTGACAAACCAGCACACCCCTGCGGTTTGCAGAACTTGTATGCGGCTGTCCAAGTCGCACTGTACGAACAGGTAGTTGGGAAACAGCGGCAGAAGAACGATTTGGGTACGGTCAGACCAGCGGCTGCGGCTGCGATAAAGCGGGAGGAGAACTTCAAATCCCTTGCGGGTGAGGAGTTGGGCGGCTGATTTTTCATGCTGGTGCCGCGTATAAGCCGCGTACCAGCCGAAAGGCATGCCACCACAGGAGTGAAGGGGACCCTGATCAGACGGATGCATGTAGCTCCGCTTTCTGACTCACATCGGCTCAGCGTGTGAGTCTTCTCCCAAGTCCTTCCTGCAAGATCCCGGGAGGAAAGGACCGTGCAGCACATCCGAACACCGCTTGGCGAAAAATCAACTCGTCAGAATTGCCCGCGCTTGCGATGTCCGGCCCAAGCTCCCGGCAGCGGTCACCGTAGCGGGTACGGTCACCATCTCCTGCAAGGAACCCTGCGCTGGGATTCAGAGTTACCAAAAAGAAGTCGCCCAGTTGTGCCGCATAATTACAGCGGCTTCCTGCCTTTGCAAGATTCCATAACTACCTCCCCCGTTCCTCTCTGTATGAGACGCGAATTGTCATAGATCTGAACCTTCCGGAGGGAGCAGAACGACTATCGCTAGCGGCGAGCTATGTCACAGATTTCAGGTTTGTCTTTAATGGGGTTGGATAGGTACGAATGTCACTATCTAGATTCTCGATCCTGTAAGTGCCTTGATGAATGGTTTGTCACAAACGTCGTGGAGTTCACGCCAATGGAATTTCACTTTAAGCACGTATGAGAGCTGAAAAAGCGACGAAAATGTCATGGAATGCTATTGCCTGGGATGTAGCCCCAGGGCGCTCTATGTGTCAGCTTTGTGAATGAACCATGTCATCTTCGTTCAGACGGAATTTGATACCCGCCCTTTTTTCGACTGCTGGCTGTGCCTCCCGCACTCGCGAAAGAGATAGAAACTTTTCATCTGTTATTCACTTGTTTCGATGCGCTGGTCGCTTAAAATCCAACACAATCTCAGCAATGGTTCTTATATCCAACTGAAAAGTGTATTTGGACAACTTATGCCGGTTTCCATTGTGATTGCCGAGGAAAGTTTCTTAGGTGCAGACCTGCTCGCAACGGCGCTGAAACGGTGTCAGAACTATTTTAACGTGATGGCGCAGGTCTCGAGTCTCTCCGAAGCCACCAAATCATTGGCGGAGCACAAGCCTCAAATCGCTCTGGTCAGCATACGCCTGCGCGACGGCCAGACCAGCGGCTACAAGCTGATTTCCTACGCGCGCGAACACTTTCCCAGCACCTCCACCGTTGCCCTTCTCCACGATTCTCAGCAGGAGCATGTTTTGGAGGCGTTCCAGTGCGGCGCCCGCGGCGTCATCTCAAGGAATCAGGCGTTTCGTGTCCTTGTAAAATGTATTCGGAAAGTACATGAAGGCGAGATCTGGGCGAGCCCAGATCAGATTGGATTCGTTTTTGAAAGCCTGAAACGGAATTCCGATTGGGCGGCTGCCCATCCCCCTCAGAAAGACCTGGGCGAACTGACGCCGAGGGAACGCGACGTCGCCGCTTTGGTGATGGAAGGATTACGCAACGCGGAAATCGCCGTCCGGCTGAACGTGAGCGAACACACCGTCCGGAACTACATCATGCGCATTTACGACAAGCTGGGGGTATCCAATCGAGTTCAATTGACCCGGCAGTGTACCGGAGCCCTTCGGGCACATACGGTTG
>Ga0210401_10003980_pt1 | contig 15550 bp, 11 predicted proteins | sample IncBWH32MmetaG_FD_150866 | JGI IMG/M metagenome (GOLD analysis project Ga0210401, IMG submission 150866) | Forest soil microbial communities from Barre Woods Harvard Forest LTER site, Petersham, Massachusetts, United States - Inc-BW-H-32-M | ecosystem: Environmental > Terrestrial > Soil >... | reverse complement strand
GACACGCTGGAGAATACGCACTTGCCGTCCTGCAAGATCAGGTCGACGTCGAACTCCACGCCATCGAGGTACTGCTCCAGGAGCAGATCATTGCCGGCGCGGAAGATTGCCTTGTGTTCGGGGGTAACGACGTCGCGGATGAGCTTGTACACGCCCGGCAGCGACTCGAAGCTGTCGACCCTGACGCATCCGGCGGCGCTCGCGCCGAACTCCGGCTTGACGACGGCGGGGAACCCGATGTCGGCGGCCGCGGCGAACAGCTCATCCAGGGAGCGGACGCGCTGGGCCTTCGGTGTGGGCAGCCCCAGCCGTGCGGACAGTTCCCGGGTGCGGACCTTGCTGCGCGCCGCGTCGACCGCTTCAGGCGGGTTGCCTGGCAGTTCCAGCGCCGCGGCCACGCGCGCTGCCTCGCGCACATAGTTCTCGAAGAACGTCAGGACGCCGTCGGCGCGAACGCCCGAACGGTCCAGGATGTCGAGGATCGCTTCGGCATCGGTATCCGGGTTGCCGCTGATGGGCGTGGCGGCCCATTTCGTCCCGGCGATCTCGTTTGCGAGTGACTCAGACCAGTGTCCTGGCTCATCGACGATCACCAGGCCCGCGCCAAGTCTGGCGAGCCGCTGGTAGTAGCGGCGCTTGCCCTCGTAACCGGCGCCGACGACGACTACGGTGGGCCTGTCGGTACTCATGCCTCCGCCCAGCGCGGGTCATCTACCACCGCGGTCTCGCCGGACGGGACTTGCACTCCAGGTGCGGTGCTGCTCAGATCGAGCGCGGGCCGGAGGTCTGGCGCCGCCTCGAGGGCGTCGAGCAGCGCGTGGCCTTCGACGCGGAGCAGTGTGGTGTCCATTTCCGTGGTGACGGTGGCGTTCCGGGGGACGTGGTCGAGCAGGCCGCGCTCGCCGAAGCTGGCGCCGGGGCCTAGATGCACGACGGCCTGGCCGTCCCGGTGCACGACGACGCGACCGTCGACGACGGCGTAGAAGGCGTGCGCCGGAGCGCCCTGAACAACGACGTCGACCCCTGGTGGCAGCGGGCAGAACTGGGCGGCCGAGGCGAGCTGCTCTAGGACGATCTGCGGTACTCCCACGGTGACCGGAAGGCCCTGCAGGACCTTCACCCTGGAGGCGAGCGCGTCGGCGCGCCGCGCGTTGAGCGTATCGAGTCCGCGCAGGCCAACACCGCACAGCAGGGTGATCGCCAATGCGACAGCGCCGAGGATCAGCAAGCTGGCCCGCAACGATATGACCGCCACCAGAACCGATGCCAGGACCGCGCCGGCGACCATCGCGGCCACCGACACGGCGTTGAAGGTCCCGATTACGCGGCCAAGCGCCTCGCGGGGGACGATCCGGGCCAGTGCCGTCTCGCCGACCACCTCGCATGAGACGAGAGCAGCATTTCCGATCACGGTTACCGCCAGCGCGATCGTCAGCAGCTGAACCCCGGCGTAGGCGAGCTGGGCGGCGCAGGCCAGCGAGCCGGCGACGAACCTGCGACGATCACGATCAGGGATATCCGCCTGCTGGTGGACAGACGGCCGTTGGCGAGCGCGCTCACCAGCCCGCCGACGCCCGCGGCCGTGAGCAGGACGCCGTAGCCCCCGTTTCCGAGGCCAAGTGAGCGGGTAGCGTACACGACGAGCTGCACGGTCTGGGCTCCGTAGGTGAATTCGACCATCGCCACGATCACGATCAGCCACGGCGCGAACGCGGTCGTGCGCACCGTCCGCAGCCCCCCGGCCAGCTGGGCAACCCCGGACGTACGGCCGCCGGCCGGAGCCGCATCGGGGCGCATTGTCGAGATCAGCAGCGCGGAGATGGCGAATGTCGCCCCGTTGGCCAGGAATGCGATCCAGGCGGGAGCCACCCCGAGCAGGATCGCTCCGATCGCCGGGCCGATGAGGATGCCGAGGTCTTGGACGGTGTGCAGTAGCGCGTTGGCCGGGCCGAGCCGGGCCTCACCGACCAGGCGCGGCAGGAGCGCCATCGCGGCCGGCCTCTCCGCGCAACCGGCGGCCGACGCCAGGGCGGTGAAGGCGATGACCAGCGCCACCGGGCCGGCGCTGGCGACTGTCGCAGCCAAGGCAGCCATGACCAGCACGCGCAGGACGTCACCGGCCAGCAAAACGGCGCGCCGCGGATAACGGTCGGCGATGGCCCCTCCGAACGGGCCGAGCAGCACATACGGCACAAGCCTGCAGATCGTGGCGGCGCCGACCCAGCCGGCCGACCGGGTCTCGCCGTACACGTATCCGAGCAGCGCGGCGTTGTACAGCCAGTTACCGATCTGCGAAGCGGCGCTGGCCCCGATCAGCGCGCGGGCGCCCGGGATCGCCAGAACATCTCGATACGCCCGGACCGTCGGCTCAGCCATCGCGTACGACTGCCGATTCCTCCGGCCCGGGTGCCGTCACCATCGGGGTCCGGATCTGCGGCTCTGCGGGGGAGAGGTCAGCGGCCCGGTCCAGCAGCGGCTGGCAGCCTAGCCGCTGAGCGATGTCGCGGGCTTCACCGATCGCGGCGGCATCGGGGTCGCCCCCGCGTAGCAGGTACCCGGCGTGATCGAGCAGCCCGTGAGCAAGATGGTAGGGGGTGGAATGCTGGCGCAGCCCGGCGATCGCGACCGTGAACGCCACGGCGCCCGGGTCGCCGTCGCGGGCGGCGAGCCGGGCGCGGGCCAGCTCGCGTTCGGCCCGCTGCATGGGTGCGAGGCGGCCCGGCGGGCAGGAGTCGAGCAGGGCGAGCAGTTCGCGGGTGGTGGCGGCGTCGGCCAGGTCGTGCGCGGCGCGGGCGGCCAGCGGCCAGGCCCACCGCAGGTACTCGTGGCCGATCCCCAGCGCGGCGGCGTGATCCAGGGCGGCACGGGCGTGGCGCAGCGCGGCGGCGGGCTGGCGGCCGGCGGCTCCGGTGAACGCTTCCGCGACTGCGATGAGCGCCTGGTCCTGGGGGTCGTCGCTGGCCCGCAGGTCGCCCAGCCCGGCCAGGATGGCCTGGGCGGCGGGGACCTCGCCGCGCAGCGCCGCCAGCCAGGCCCGGCAGCAGGCCAGGAAATCGAAGCCGGCCAGCCCGTCGGCGTCGGCGGCCTGAGCCAGCTCGGCCCCGGCGGCGTCCCAGTCGCCGGTCATCAGCAGCGCCTGGGCCAGGTTCTCGACCGCGACCGCGAGCTGGTAGCGGGCCCCGGCCCGGCGCGAATGGGCGGCGGCGGCCCGGGCGGCCTCCGCGCCGGCGGCGGGGTCGGTGCCGGTCACCGCGTCGGCCAGGTTGACCAGCGCGCGGCTCAGGAGCAGGCTGTCGCCGGCCTGCCCGGCCAGCCGGGCGGCCTCCCGGAGGCTAGCGGCCGCCTGCGGCCTGCGGCCGGCGTAGCCGTGGCAGGTCCCGCGGGTGGTGAACAGGCCGGCCAGTGTGGCCTCGTCCACGGCTAGGTCTTGGCCCAGGGCCAGGGCCTCGGCGGACAGCGCGTCCGCGGCGTGTGACCCGGCGAAGATCTCTAGCGTGGCCAGTTCGCCCAGGGCGCGCACGGTGTCGGTGTCCGGGTCATCCCGCAGCACCGCCACGGCGCCGGTGAGCTGCTCGCGTGCCTGGGCGTGCCGGCCCCACCGGCGCAGCGCCTGCCCGGCGATCACCTGGGCGCGGGCGGCCGAGCGGGCATCGCCGCCCTGCCGGTACGCATCACCGGCCTGGCCGGCCTGCTCGACCGCCGCGGCCCAGTCGGCACTGGTGAGGGAGGCCTCGGCGGCGTGCTCCCACAACACCGCGGCGGCGGCCGGCTGACCGTCTCCGGGGCCGGCCTGGGTGAGCCGCGCGGCGACAGCGTAGCTGGCGGCGGCCCGGGCCGGGGCGCCGGTGCGGCCTGCCCGGTCGGCCGCCCGGGTCAGCGCGGCGATGGCCTGGCCGCGGATCTGCCCGGCATCGCCGTCATCGGGCACCGCATCCAGCGCGTCCAGGTAGTGCCGGGCGATCACCTCGGCTACTTCCTCGCCGTCGCCGGGGAACGCGACCCGCAGGTGCGCGGCCACGGCCAGGTGCCGGGCCTTGCGGTCCCGGCGGGACAAGGTGTCGTAGGCGACCTGGCGCAGCATGTCCTGGGCGAATCCGTAGCTGCCCCGCTCCGGGGACAGCGGGTCCGCCGATACCGACAGCACCTCCCGGCGGACCAGCTCGGCCAACGCCGCCCGCACCGCCGCCTCGTCCTGCCCGGACACCGCGATCAGCGCCTCGGCGGGGAACGTGGCACCCAGCACGGCGGCGTCGGCGACCAGGCGCCGCACCCCGGGTTCCAGGGCATCCAGCCGGGCGGCCAGCAGCGCGTGCAGGCTGTCCGGCACCACCAGCTCCCCGACATCCCCGGTCAGCCGGTATACCCCCTCGACGGGCTGCACGATGTCCCGGTCGACCAGCGCGCGCACGGTTTCCACCGCGAACAGCGGGATCCCCTGAGCCTGGCGGGTGATCTTCGCCCGAACCGGGCCCGGCATCCCCGGCACCAGCGCGTCCACCAGCGCCTCCATCGACGCCACGTCCAGGGGATCCAGGGTCAGCATGCTCCGGTTCCGTCCGGCGCCGAACCCGGGCCGGCCCTGACCCAGCTCCGGCCGGGCGAAGACCAGCACGTACACAGGCAGATCCCGCACCCAGTCGATCAGGTAGTCCAGGAAATCCAGCAGCCCGGTGTCGGCGTACTGGGCGTCCTCGACCAGCAGCACCACCGGGTTCTCGGCCGCCAGCCGCTCGAAGAACAGCCGCCACCCGGCGAACAGCTCGTCCCGCGACAACGCCTCCCCGCCGTCCCCCTCCGCGGCCACGCCCAGCAGCCGGCCCAGCCGCACCGCCACGTACCCGCGCTCACCAGGATCGGCCACGTACCGGGCCAGGCCCTCGGCGAGCTTGACCGCGGCGGTCTCGGGCGGATCTTCCTCTGCGATGCCCAGCCGCTGCCGGACGATCTCGGCCAGCGCCCAGAATGCGACGCCGTCCCCGTAGGACAGGCACCGGCCCCGGTGCCACCACACCTGCGCCGTCAGCCCGTCGGCGTACTTCTCGAACTCCCAGCCCAGCCGGGATTTGCCCACCCCGGCCGGGCCGGACACCAGCACCAGCCGCGGCACCCGCCGGTCCGCCGCGGCGTGGAACAGGTCCTTGACCGTGCGCAGCTCCGCGTCCCGGCCGGTCAGCGGCGCCTCCAGCCCGTCTACCCGTTGCGACCCGCCCACCGCCGCCAGCACCCGGGTCGCCCGCCACAGCTGGGCCGGCTCCGTCTTGCCCTTCAGCGCATGCTCCCCCGCGTCGGCGAATCCGATCGCGTTGCCGGCCAGCCGCTGCGTCGCCGCGTCCGCTAGCACCGCGCCCGGCTCGGCCGCGGCCTGCACCCGGGACGCGGTGTTCACCGCGTCCCCGGCCACCATTCCCTCACCGACCGCGCCCAGCGTGACGGCCACCTCGCCGGTCACCACCCCGGCCCGCGCGGCCAGCCCCGGCAGCCCCGATTCGGCTCCCAGCTCGGCCACCGCGGCCACCAAGTCCAGCGCGGCCCGGACCGCCCGCTCCGCGTCCCCCTCGGTGGCCACCGGGCTTCCCCACACCGCCATCACCGCGTCCCCGATGAACTTCTCCACCACCCCGCCGTACCGGGTGATCACCGTCCGCGCGACCCGGAAATACTGCGACAGCAGCTCGCGGACCGCTTCCGGATCCCGGGCCTCCGACAACGGGGTGAACCCCACCACGTCGCAGAACAGCACCGAGCACACCCGCCGCTCCGCCGCCGGCTCCCGGCCCCCAGGACCCGCCGCCACGGCCGGCGCAGGCACAGCCGGCACCGCCGCGATATTGTCGAGCGCGAAGCCGCAGGCATGGCAAAATCGCTTGCCGGGAGTCAGCGCCCCGCCGCACGCCGGGCATCCCCCGACCGGAGCGCCGCAATCCCCGCAGAACCGGTGGCCTTCACCCAGAGCCGCACCGCACCGCCTGCACTGCACGCAACACCCCCACGCTCAGCACGTTAACCGCGGTCAAACCCGCAGGTAACCGACATTGTAGGACCTGACCGCCCAGCCGGTAATAGCTCAAAGACCCCAGCTGGTTTTCTTTGTTTTGCTAAAGGACCTCAGCGTTGACCGGGCCCCGGCGGTGTCACGTCGGCGGGGCCGAGAATCCCACGTCAGCATCACCGGCCACCTCGAGGAGATGCGGGAGGACACCGACCTGGCCGACATCGATCGGCTGGCCCAGGAGTACATGGCCAAGCCGGCCCGCAGCGCGACCGCCGCCGGATCAGCGCCTGGATCGCCGTGGACGGCTGGCTGCGGTGCACTAAGGCAAGCCAGGCCAAATGACTCGCTGCCCGTCCTGACCAGCCAGAACCGGATGTTCTGCGCGCGGCGCAAGGATCATCAGATGCGATCGCGGACCGCACTGAATCCGCGTTCCGCGCAAACTCAGTGCACGCATGGCCAACTGAGTCAATCACATTCCGTGATCGTCGCCACAAAGCGGCGTCTGGCTGCTGGCGCCCTCTGACGGCGTCCCTGCATGCATACTGCCGAGAATGTCTTCGTGATCCTGAAAGCCGGGCGGCAGGGCCTGGATAGCCGTCATGAAAGACGTTGCCGTTGATCATCGATCCGTGCCCGGATAAATAGACCGATGACATCGTGTTAGCGGCAATGGTCAGCCGGGAAGATGCCGACCCAGGTGTCCGGCTGATTCGGTACGGAATGGCGCCAGCAGGGTGTCGAGCGACGCAACCGTGGAATGCGGGTCGATGGCGGCACGTTCCCGCAGGGATTCCTCCCATCGGGCCTGAAGGGCCGCGGTCAGCTCATCGCGCATCCGCTGTGAGGCGTGGGCGTACAGGCCTCGCATCCCGGGCACCTGGTGCCCTAGCCGCTGCTCGGCCAGAATTTCGGGAATGCCGTCCTCAGCCATCTATGTCTTGTGGCTGTGCCTGAGGCCGTGAGGCGTCAGCCCCTCCTTGATCGGCAGCCAACAGGCCAGCGGTGCGTCGCTGGCGGGCTGCTCGCCGCTGCCGGGGCAGGCGCCAGCATCGTTCTTGTGGGGCGATGGTCCTCCGTCGAGGCGCAACCTGACCGCGTACCCGCAGGCTTGGCAGCGTCCCGAGTTCTCCGTACTGATCAGCCGGGGTGAGCCCCGGCCAGACGGCGTCCCGGGGTATCGCTGGCGGCCACGACGCGACCGGGATGCCTGGCCATCCTGCGGCGTCCTGCGGCGTCCACGACGACTAGCCTGCCTTCCGCGCCCTTCGCTGGCGGGTGCCGACCGTCGCACGCCGGCCGGAAGACGCGCCGCGCGAAGTTGCTGCGTCGGTGGTGGCCGCCGTCGGGGCCGGAACGCGTACCAGCCACTCCCGCCGTGCTCTGCGGCGCAGGCAAACTGCCGCCGTGCGCGCGCTTGGGCGGTCAGCAGGTCAGCGAGGGTCAGCGAGGAAGGCCGGAATGTCGACCGGGACGAACGGTTCCACGTTCGTGCTCCGGTACGAGTCGTCCTTCGGAGGGAGCCGGTGAAAGCGGCCATTGATCTCCCTGAGCTGCCACTCAAGGTTGATCAGAGACGGGAGCAGCAGATCGCACTCCAGGCCGATCGTCTCGCCCCACCGCATCCCGGTGTAGCCGATCGTGACCAGCATGGTGAACTCATCGTCCCGGCCCGTTAGCAGCGCAGCCCGTTCGGCCACGAGCAGCGCCTCTAGCGGCGTCGCCCATGCGCGCTGCACGCTGCGGTCAAGGAGCCTGCGGCCGGTCCTCTCCCCCGGTTGCGCGGGCGGACGGCGGGATTGAAGGGATCAGCGGGGGTTCCGCCGCCGCCGCGTCGCCGAGGATCGTGTGCAGCAGGCCGCGCGCGTCCTTTGCCGTGCGGCGGGACATGCCCTCGACGTCGTGCAGCTTGCGCTGCCAGACGGTGATGTCCTCGCCGGTCAGCGAGTTCAGCTTCCGCTTGTCCCAGTACGGCAGGATGAACCGGCGGATCTGGTACTCGCGGTTCGCCTCAGTGCTGGGGCCGACATCCTGCATGGCCTGCCAGCGGTCGATCCACTCGCTGATCGTGATCGCACCTGCTCCCGGATCGGTCCACATGCCCGCGCGCACCTTCGCCTCCTGGTCGCGGCCCCAGGTTCGAGCCTGCGTCGGACGCGCTTTCCAGCATGCTGACTTACTGTGACATGACCACCAGCCCGGACGGCGAGCCCGTGCCGGTCGACAGGCGGCTCGCCGAGATACATGACCGCTACGGCCCCGGCACCCGGTGAGCCGGTCAATCCAGCCGCAGGCTCGGCCAGCGCTGGGTCCGCCACGAATTCGCCACCTCACCGCGCTCGAGCACGACGTGGTCGATCGAGCGCTCGGACAGGCGGCGGCTCATGGCCAGGCCGACTGCCCGGAACCGACCACGATCGCCGAAGTGTGCATCATGGCGACGTCCGGCCGTGGCGGTCAGGCCAGCTCGACGAGCACCTTGGTCGGGTTGGAGACGATGTCGAAGACCGCCGAGCGCTTCTGCGATTGGGCGATCAGCGCTTCGAGGTCCTCGCGGGAGGCGTCGGCGTCGATGGCGAACCGGACCGTGACCGCCTCGAAGCCGTTGCGGACGTCAGGGTCGGCGCCGAGGATGCCCAGGACGTTCATGTCGCCGTCGATGGTGGCGGTGACCGACCGGAGCTGGATGCCCCGGTGCTGGGCGACCGCGGCGACGCCCGCGGTCAGGCACCCGGCCAGACCGACCAGCACGATCTCCACCGGCGTGGCGCCGTTGTCCTCCGACGCGAAGCACTCGGGGTGGTCGACGTCGAACTCGTACGTGTTGCGGTGCTGTTGCTCGGCACCGAGGCCGCTGAACCCGGCCACGGTGGAGTGGCTGTGCGTACCCTTGCGCCAGGTACAGCTGGCCCGCCAGATGAACTGGGCCGCTTCCGGTGCGCCGGACAGCGCCTCGCGCGCCCCGAGCAGGGCCTCGACGTTCACGCCATTGTCGACCGGGCTGTCCGTGATGGTCATTGCCTTCTCCTTGGTTTCGATGGGGTTGGCCATGGGACTGAGAACGACGGGCAGCGAGACGAGGCCGCGCAGGACCAGGCCGTCGCCGTGCGCCCAGGCCAGGGCGTCACGGCCGACGGCGAGCCGCAAGCCCGGATGCCGGGCGAGCAGTTCTTCGAAAGCAACCCTGGCTTCGAGCCGGGCCAGCGGCGCGCCCAGGCAGTAATGGATCCCGTGGCCGAGTCCCAGGTTCGATCCGTCGTCGCGGCTGATGTCGAGGACGTCGGGCGCCGGGAAACGGCTCGGGTCGCGGTTGGCTGCACCCAGGCACACCAGCACCTGTTCGTGTGCGGGGATCTGGACGCCGCCGAGCGTCACCGGCTCGGCCGTCATCCGGAACGTGGCGTGCGGGACCGGGGCGGAGAAGCGGATGAGCTCGTCGATCGCGGCGGGAAGCTGCCCGGGATCGGCCAGCAGCGCCTGGAGCTGGCCGGGATGGTCCAGCAGGGCCACCATCCCGTTGCCGATCAGGCTGGCCGTGGTGTCATGGCCGGCGACCACCAGCTGGAACAGGCTCGACAGCAACTCTTGCGTGGTGAGAGCGTCGCCGTCGCTGGCCGCGACCAGGACGCTGACCAGATCATCGGCTGGACTGCGGCGCTTGCCCTCGACCAGCTCGCGCAGGTAGGCCACGATGCCGTCCGAGGCCTCGACGGCCTCCGGCGGCGGGTCACCGGCCCACCCGGTCAGCAGCACCTGGAACCAGGCGTGCAGGCGCGGGCGGTCCGCAGCCGGGACGCCGAGCAGTTCGCCGATCACCCCGAACGGCAGGGGATAGGCGTATCCCTCGATGAGGTCGACGGTGGCGTCGGGGCCAGCGACATCGAGCTCGTCGAGCAGGCCGCTGGCGATCGCCCGGATGGTCGGCTCCAGCGCGGCGATCCGTCCCGGCACGAAGGCCCGGGACACCAGCCGCCGCAGCCGGGTGTGGTCAGGCGGGTCGACGTTGAGCATGTGCCGGGAGAACTCCGGCCCGGGCAGCCCCTCGGCCACCACCTCGTCGTTGGCCTCCAGCGCGGCGAGCATGTCCTTGGAGATGCGGGGGTCATTGAGCGCCTGGCGGGCTGCGTCATAGCCCAGCACCACCCAGGCCGGGTGGCCATCAGCCAGGCGCACCTTCTGCACCGGGCACCCGGCCCGGGCCGCAGCGAAGTGACCGAACGGGTCGTCGCGGATCGCCGGCTCCCAGCCGCCCCAGGTGGCCAGGCTGTCAGCCATTGTCGCCCTCGGGCCGGTAGCCCGTGCAGAGCAGGTCGAGCCGGGTGATGCGGCCGCCGTCGCCGGTATCGGCGTAGGCCTGCTGTTCGACAGTGAACCAGCCGGCGCCGAGCCGTTGCGCCTGGAGCCGGAGCCGCCAGTGCAAGTGCAGGCGGCCACCGACCTCGCCGACGGTCGCCTCGACGAGCTCGAAGTCGTCGGTGTCGCCGAACCAGCACGCGAACTGGCCGGCGATCACCTCGGCTCCGGTCCATTCCCGCAAGCCCAGGGGCAGCAGGGCGCGGAGCCGGGCGTCAGCGGCGAGCGCGTCGCCGAGCTGGGCGAAGTCCTGAGCGGCCAGGCCCTCAAGGAACGCGCCGGCCACGGCGAACTGCGGCACCGCGGTGGCCGCGCTGTGGTTAGGTGATGTCGTGGTCATGGATCCGTTGTACGGATCCGCCGGCCGCAGCGAATCGGGTAACTGCCCGATCTTTTTGTCAGGTCCCGGATTCGCCTGCGGCCCCGATCAGGCCGTGGCGCATGGCGAACAGGGCGGCCTCGGTCCGGGTCTTCACCCCGAGCTTGGTATAGATGTGCTCCAGGTGGGACGAGACCGTCTTGCGGCTGACGTGCAGCTCGGTGGCGATCTCAGGGTTGGATCGCCCCTGGCCGAGCCGCACGAGCACCTCGGCCTCGCGGGCCGTCAGCCCCGACGGCAGGCCTGCCCGGCGCCGCACCCGGTGGCCGGCGGCTCCGAGCACCGCCTGGACCGCGTCGCCGTCCAGCCGCCCGGCGCGTACCTCGTCGCGCATCATCTGCTCGGCGTCACCAGCCTCGAAGGCCGGGCGGTGAGGACGGGGCTGACGGAGAGCATGGTAGACGTCGGCGGCGCCGAGGATCCGCGCCGGCAGCGAGATAGCCTCGCCCCGCAGCCCATGCGGGTAGCCGGAGCCGTCGAGCCGCTCGTGGTGCAGGGACGCGCAGTGCCCCGCCTGGGCCAGCAGCGGTGTGCGGGCCAGCATCCGCTCGGTCAGGTACGGGTGGGTCCGGGCCCGCTCGCGCTGGGAGATGCTCCATTGGCCAGGCTCATCCCAGACACCGCTGGGGATGCCGATCATGCCGATGTCGTGCACCAGCGCTGCGCGGCGCAGCGTGACGACATCAGCGGCCGGGAGCCCGAGCGTCGTGCCGGCCTGGGCGGCCAGTTCGGCTACCCCCCGGGAGTGGCCCAGGCGCAGCGGCGACTTCAGGTCGCTGAAGTCGGCGAAAGCGCTGAGCGCCCGGTCGAGCTGCTCGCCGCTCAACGCCGCGCCCAGCCGCGGGTCGAGCGCTATCACCTCCTCCCACGCCGAGATGCCGGCGAGCCCGTCGAGAATCTCGGCGTGCCGGGCGCAGAAGCAGTCGACCAGATCCGGATCGAACTGCGTGCCCCGCCGCTCACGGGCCACCTGCAGCGCGGCCTCGGCACCGCCGGCGTGGTGGAACGCCTCGATGAGGTCGGCCAGATGGACCAGGCGGATGGCGGGAGCCAGGCCATCGGCGCCAGTCAACCCGGGCACGCCCCTCCCGTCCCACCGTTCGAAGGCCTGCAGCAGCGGCTCACACACTGCGGGGCCGAGCTCCAGCCACCCGGCAAGATCGCTTGCCTCCTGGCAATGCGCCGTCATCACCTGCTGCACCGACCGGCCCGCGGATGCCAGAAACCTCCCGACCATCCCGATCCGGTGAAAACCCGACTTACCGCGGCCGAGATGATGGGCGACGAAGACCGCCAAGCTGACACCGCCAAGGTCCTCGTCGCGCGTGTCGGCGTACAACTCCGTTTCGTCACCGAACAGCGCTGCCACCTCGGCGGTGTCGACGGCGCAGCCCACCCAGGTCAGCAGCGACGTGTAGTACGCCGACGAGCAGGCAGCCCGATCCAGCCCGGCCGCCGCCCCCAGCCGCATGGCGACCACGGTCTGGCGCAGCACCCGTTCCATCGGCCGTCCCATCCCAAGGTCCGCCACCAGCGACAGCGTCGCCACCAACTCGGCAAGGGTCACCGGCCGCAGGGAATCCGAAGCCACCATCTCATTCTCCCTTATGTGCTCCGGAAAGCCGGATAACCGTATTACCGGACGGTTCGCAGCCCGCAGGCGGCGGCAACGCGCAGATCCATCCGTTCAGGCGCGCAATTCACGATGTCGTCGTCAGACCGCCTGAGGGATCCCGCACGGGACCGCGCGCGAAAGGCGCGCATGGCAGCCTGGCGCAGCCGGGCAGGTGATCACCGCGCGGCGGCTATGACCTATCCCGGGCCGCCACGCCGTGCAACTGCCGGGGCTGATGAGTTTGGCTGCGCCGGCGGGGTCAGTTCAGCGCGGTCCATAGGTACTGGGCGGCGATGGCGAGGGCGAGGGTGCCGACGATGCGGCGGATCAGGGTGTCCGGGAGCCGGGACTGCATCCGGGCGCCGGTGTAGCCGCCGGCGATGCCGCCGAGGCCCAGCGCGATGCCGGTGGGCCAGTTCGGGGCGACCGGGCCGTGGCTGACGGACAAGATGGTGAACGTGATCACGCCGCCGAGGGAGGTCACGAAGGTGGAGGCCAGCGCGGCGGGGGCGACTTCGGAGGCCGGGCGGCCGGACCCGATCAAGATGGGGGAGAGGATCGAGCCGCCGCCGATGCCGTAGATGCCGCCGACGCAGCCGGTCAGGCAGGCCAGGACGATCAGCACGGGGGCTGGGATCTGGCGGGCCGGGCGGGCCGGGTCGCGGTCGCGGGCGGGCCGGGTGGCGGCCAGCCAGATGCCGAGCGGCAGCAGCAGGGCGGCGATCATCAGGTCGAAGACGCGGGGGCCGGGAACAAGCTCGACCCGGATGACCGATCCGGTGATCACGCCGGGCAGGGTCCCGGTGATCAGGAGCAGGGCCAGCCGGCCGCCGGTCTGGTGCTGGCGGCGGTACCGGTACAGCGCGCCGGGGGTGGAGACCACGTTGTAGAGCAGGTTGGTGGGGGTGACGGCGGGGCTGGGCGTGCCCAGCACGCTGACCTGGAACGGGAGCAGCAGGACCGCTCCGGAGATGCCCGCCGGGGTGGCCACGGCCGAGACGGCGAAGGCCGCCGCTAGCGCGACGGCCTCGGTCCACCCGGCGCCGAGCACCTGGCCACCGTAACCGGCGCCGGACCGGCTGCATACCCTATGACCGGCAAGTTTGCGCAGGTCAACCCCTGTTAGCGGGCGGGCGTACCCGGGCCGGCCCTGTTAGCGGGCGGGCGGGCGTACCCGGGCCGGATAGCCGACTGACCCGGGGCTCACATCACGGTCGCACCGGGGGCTGGTGTGGCCGGGTGCTGTGCTGGCCGTTTCAGGCGGTGACTGGTGCCGCGGGAAAAACGCGGACGCTGCCGGGGGGGATCGTTACGGTGACCGGTTCGCCGGGCTGCGGGCGCAGTGATTGGAGGTCTCGGTGCAGCAGGAGCGCGATCAGGGGCGGGTCGGCGGCGAGGGTGATACGGGCGGCGGGCGGGGGGTCGGGTGGGGAGGATCTGCGCGGCCGGGGCGGTGAGGCTGGCGGCCGCGTGCGTGCCGACGGGTGGTGTGCCGAGGAGCAGGTCTTCGGGCCGGTAGAAGATCCGCACGAGACCGTGGGTGCCTGGTGGCGCGGCGCGGGGGAGGCAGAGCTGGCCGGCGGTGACGGTGCCGTGGTCGGCGGTGCCGGGGCCGAGTTCGGTACAGCCGAGCAAGCGGGCGGTGTCGGGGTCGGCGGGCCGCGGTGACCTGGCTGGCCGGGCCGGCCTGGCGGAGCTGGCCGCCGGTGAGGATGGCGAGGTCGGTGCTGATGGCCAGTGCTTCGTCGCGGTCGTGGGGTGATGTGCACGGCGGGGGATGTCCAGGGCGGCCAGGAGTTCTGATAGCAGCGTGCGGAGGTCTTCGCGGGTGGGCTGGTCGAGGGCGGACAGGGGCTCATCGAGGAGCAGCAGGCTAGGCTGGATGGCCAGGGCCCGGGCCAGGGCGACCCGCTGGCGTTCGCCGCCGGACAGCGATCGCGGGGACCGGCCGGCCAGCGGCGTGATGCCCAGGCGGTGGAGCGTCAAGACTGCCCAGACGGCACGCGAACCAGACGCGGACCGAATGTCAGATCGACTCGCGGCCGGCAGCCGGACCATACGCCCAGCGGTGTGCAGGGCGGGCTGCACGGCGAGGTCCCATATCCGCGGAGACGGCCCGACGCGACACTGCGGCCATGGCAGCCACCTGCCGCTGCGGGAACCCGCGAGGCTGCCGGGCCAGCCGCAGCCGCGCGCCGTTCCCGGCGCCGTGCGCGTCACCCATGATCTGCCTCCCCGGGCGCAGCGGAACTTTGTGCCGGACTCGCCGGGAACGACCGGCGGCCGGCGACGACCAGACGGCTCCAGTGACGCTATCGCAGGCCGCCCGCCAGATGCCCGGTGTCCGGTGTGTACCCGGAGCCATCCTCAGATGCGGACGACAGTTTTCACCGGCCGGGAGGCAGTCGGTGCGATGAGTTTGCGGGCTGGCGGCCGTCAGAATGTCCGAGGGCCGTGATAGGCCGGTGGGGAATAGGGCGGTGGCCAGGTCAGGCGCCGGGCCTGGCACTGGCGGAAGGGGAGTGCAGATGAGTGGCGTACGGGTGCTAGTGGGTACGCGCAAGGGCGCGTTCGTGCTGAGTTCGGATGGCAAGCGTGAGCGGTGGGACGTCAGCGGGCCGCATTTCGCCGGGTGGGAGGTCTACCACGTCAAGGGGTCGCCGGCGGAGCCGGACCGGCTGTACGCCTCGCAGTGCAGCGGCTGGTCGGGGCAGGTGATCCAGCGTTCCGATGACGGCGGCATGACCTGGGAGCCGGTGGGCAACAAGTTCGCCTACGATGGTGTCCCCGGGACGCATCAGTGGTATGACGGGACACCGCATCCATGGGAGTTCGAGCGGGTCTGGCACCTCGAGCCGTCGCTGGAGGATCCGGACACGGTCTACGCCGGGGTGGAGGACGCCGGGCTGTTCCGGTCGACCGACGGCGGCCGGCAGTGGCAGGAACTGCCCGCGCTGCGCGGCCACAAGTCCGGGCCGTCCTGGCAGCCGGGCGCGGGCGGGATGTGCCTGCACACGATCATCTTGGACCCGGCCAAGCCCGGCCGGATGTTCGCCGCCATCTCGGCAGCGGGCGCGTTCCGATCCGATGACGCGGGCCAGACCTGGCGGCCGATCAACCACGGCCTGCGATCGGAGGGCATCCCGGACCCCGACGCGGAGGTGGGGCACTGCGTGCACCGGCTCGCGATGCATCCCTCCCGCCCGTCGGT
>Ga0210401_10003979_pt1 | contig 15555 bp, 14 predicted proteins | sample IncBWH32MmetaG_FD_150866 | JGI IMG/M metagenome (GOLD analysis project Ga0210401, IMG submission 150866) | Forest soil microbial communities from Barre Woods Harvard Forest LTER site, Petersham, Massachusetts, United States - Inc-BW-H-32-M | ecosystem: Environmental > Terrestrial > Soil >... | reverse complement strand
GATTCCCAAAGCCCGTCGCCGCAGTCCTGCCGAAATTCATGCCTTGGGGACGCGATCCTCCCGTCACTTGTCTAAAACTCAGCGCCTAAACGTGCGCAGATGCGCCGAATATCGTGGCCACCAGCGTATGGATCTCGCCAACCGCTTCATCGAGTTCGAAGGTAAACCGCACCAGATCCATGCCGGCGAGCTCACGATGTTCTTGCAAAAGGATGGCCCACGCGGGATCGGCCATGAGATCCACCACGTGCCGCTCATAGTATCCGTAACCCAGGCCACGCATCCGGCAAAGGAGATCGCTCAAATGCACCAAAGCCACCAGCGGCTGCGCCTTCTGGCTTTGATCGATGGCATGATGACGCGCGATTACTTCGACGACATCGTCGGCCAACTTCCACTTTTCAGCCAGCGCCTGTCCGGTGTCGCAATGTGTGAATCCCATAGTGGCTTGTTCCGCCTCGCTCAATGGAATCTCCTGCTTGCAAGCGCGTTCCATGGCCGCAGCGAATTCCTTGGAAAAAACCAGACAGTTCACCATGAAGCCCAGGTCATGCAGCAGACCGGCCATATAGGCTTTTTCCGCATCGGCATTGGCTAACCTTTCGCTGAATTTCCGGCACACCATTGCACACCCTAGCGAATGCCGCCAGAATACGACGGGATCCAGCCCCCATTTTGTGGCGGGGAAAGCTTGGCCCAGGCAGCAAGTGAGCAGCATGGTCTCTACCCGGCGTAATCCCAAGGTGAGCACTGCGGCCTTGATCGATTCGGGCGGCTTAGGAAGACCGAAAAGCGGAGAGCCAGCCACGCGCAGGCATTGCCCGGCTATATTGCTGTCGTAGGAAACCAGGCGAACTACTTCGTCCAGCTTCACGTCTTCTGCGGAATTGATCAATAGCTTCATCAAGGGCAGGAAGACTGCGGGAATCGCGGGCATGGTTTCGATCTGCTGTACGCGATCGCGGATAGTTGCGGCGGCGGATGCGCTCATAGCTTGGCACTTTTCAAGGACGGCTTCCAATAAGCAATGGTTCCGGGAAAATGCACCAGGTGAAACTGTTCGTTTAATTTCATCAGCGATTCCGAAGTCCCAAGAAAGAAGTAACCGCCAAAATTAAGATTGGAAAAAAAATGATTGATCACTTTCGACTTTGAAACTCCGTCAAAATAGATAAGCACGTTGCAGCAGAGAATCAGGTCCATGCCTTTCATGAAAAGCATTTTGGAGTCGTCCTGCAAATTGACCCGGCTGAAGGTGATCAGCTTTTTCACCGCCGGCAGCACCTGCAGTTTTTTCTCATCGATGACGGAGAAATACTTTCGTTTGTAATAGTCGCTGGTGTTGCGCAATGCATAGTCGCCATAAATACCAGCCTTGGCAGTTTCGATGGAATGGTCATTGAGGTCGGTGGCAAGAATCTCTACGGTCCAGCCCTGCAGCAGTTTCGCGCTCTCCTCGAGCATGTTCATGGCTAAGGTGTAGGATTCTTCTCCCGTCGAGCAGCCCGCACTCCAGATGCGCAGGCGCTTAGTGACTTGCTTGGTTTTTTCCGCGACGATTTCCGGAAGGATTACTTTGCGGAGCGCGTCGAGTTGTGGCTGGCTGCGGAACAGGCAGGTTTCGCCAATGGTGATTTCGTTCAGCAGATGTCGCAGTTCCCCATCGCGGCTGGGTTGCGCAGTAAGGTGATCCCAGTAATCGCGAGGCGTGCGCGCTCCCAGCAGTTTCATTCTCCGGCCGCAGCCGTCGGCCAGAAGATAAAGTTTTTCTTCGGACTTGTAGATGCCTGAGACTTTGTACACCAGATCCCGGATCTGGCGGTAAGCAGGATCGACAGCTTCACCGCTCTTGGCTAGGGCGGGAGCGGCAGCAGCAGATTGGGTGGTTATCGTCATTTCGCGGAAGGCTCAGATGCAGCATAGCGTTTCGCTTCAATAGGGAGATGAGGAGCACGGCTCTGCAACACCCGGCGAGTGATTTCGTCCGCCAGTTGGTCGAGAGGAAAAGCGGCGTCGTCCAATCCCGAAGCGTGAACCACACCAGGCATTCCCCAGACCACGGAGGAAGCCTCGTCCTGAATGATGACGTCACCGCCGGAGTCGCGAATATCTTGCGCTCCCAGCACGCCGTCCGAACCCATTCCCGTCATGACTACTCCAAGGACGTTTGCCCCATAGACTGCCGCTACGGAACGAAACAGCACATCCACGGCAGGACGGCAGGAATTTTCCTGTGGCTCCTGATTCAACTGCAATCGGCAGTTCAAGCCCAGTCGTATTACCTTCATATGAAAATTCCCCGGTGCGATCCAGGCGTGCCCGGGAGAGAGAATTATGTCTGCACTCCCCTCTTCCACAGAAATGGCGGAGCGACTAGCGAGCCGCTCCGCCAGCAGGCGGGTAAAAATGGGAGGCATGTGCTGGACCACGACGATCGGTACGGGAAAATCATGCGGGATCCGCGGCAATACTTCAGCCAGGGCATTCGGACCGCCAGTCGAAGTGCCGATGGCCACGATTTCGATGCGTGGGTTCGAGCGTGTTCGAACTTTCAACGCCGGACGAATCCGGGGCAGCGGCATACGCTTCAACGTAGCAATGCCGCACAGGGCCTTGATTTTAGGAATGAGTTCGATGCGAATGCGCTCAAGGGCAATTTCGGTGCTGCCCGTATTGCTGGGCTTGGTGGCGTAGTCCGAGGCGCCTAACGAAAGCGCTTCGAGGGTCGCCGCTGCGCCGCGTTCGGTAAGCGTGCTGAACATGATGACCAGCAGCTTGGGATACAACTTGCGCACCTCTACCAGAGTCTGCAAGCCATCCATTACCGGCATCTCGATATCGAGCGTAACTAGATCGGGTCTGAGCAGCGGAATCTTTGCCAGAGCAATTCGCCCGTCACTGGCCACTCCCACCACCTCAAGGGCGGGATCTGCCGACAAGGTGTCCGCAAGCAACTTCCGAATCACCACCGAATCATCGACCACCAGGATACGAATTCGAGTCATAACAAATCGCGATCGGTTCGTTTCATAATCGGAGTCCAGCGTGGCCAAAATTGGCGTCGACCTTACGAATCGAGGTCCGCTGTCTCGTCTGCGCCGATTCGTGCGGATTGCGTCCCATTACGTCATGGTCCAGTCCACACTTTCAGGCTCCCTGTACCCGCGCTCTTGCTTTCTCTGGAACTGTGGGCAAATAGTTCGCTTCGGTGCCGGCCACATCGGATTGGCCCGGTTTTTCGATTACATGGCTCCGCAAGAAAGATGCAGGATCAACGTTGGAGACACCGATTTGGCCAGCCTCATCGATCTTGAACCGCTTTATTAAAATGCTTAGCTCAGCCGCTATAGAAGCCATTTCCTGCGCCGCTTTCTGTGATTCCCGCGCCCGCGCCAACGTGCCCTCGGCTGCCTCTGTGACCCCCCCGATGTTGCTCGAGATGTCGCCAGCCCCGCTGGCTGCTTCGCTGACGTTGCGGGTCATCTCATTGGTAGTCGCGCTCTGCTGTTCGACCGCGGCTGCGATGGTTGCGGAGATATTGTTGATCTGATTAATGATGCCGCCAACCGTTCCGATCGTTGTCACCGCATCTTTGGTGTCAAGCTGAATGGCGTTGATCTTTCGGCTGATGTCTTCGGTAGCTAGCGCCGTCTGCTTGGCCAGTTCTTTTACTTCGTTCGCAACTACGGCGAAGCCTTTGCCGGCCTCCCCGGCGCGGGCAGCTTCAATGGTTGCATTCAAGGCCAGCAAGTTGGTCTGCTGCGCGATGGAGGTTATGACCTTGATGACAATTCCGATCTCGGCACCTGACTGCCCCAGTTTAGCGATTGTGGTATTGGCAGCCTCCGCGGCACTGACGGCAGAACTAGCCACTTTGGCAGCCTCATTTGTGTTAGCGGCAATGCTCTGGATGGTTAACGTCATTTCACCCGCGCCGGTTGAAAGGCTCTGCAGATTTTGGGTGACCTGCTGGGTGGCGCGAGAAACCGAGTTCGACTGAACCGCGGTCTCTCCGGAGGTGACGGTAATCTGCTCGCTGGCATCCAGCAATTCATGGCTTGCGGTTGTCAGTTTAAAGGTACGGGCCGAAACTCCCCGAAGGATTTCCTGCAGTTTGTCCATGAATAGATTGAACAGGCGGCTGACTTCGCCGAGTTCATCGTGGCTGCTGCCGCCAACCGTCTCCAGCCGCCTGGTGACATCGCCTTCTCCTTCGGCAATATCCTGAATCATTTGCGTCAGTCGCTTCAGTGACTGGGTAATGGTTCGTACCAGGGCGAAGCTGCCGAGGAAAAGGATCAGTAGCGATATTCCACAAATTGAAAATATGGCACGGGTCGCACGCACGGCTTTCTGGTTTGCGCTTAACTCGGTCTGTTTCGCGCTCTGTTCCAACTGGTCGCCCGTGTCCTCGATCTTTTCATCGAGCTCTTTGTAGAGTTCGAGGCAGCGCTCGGTCGCGGCCGCAACCGATGAGGTATCGTGCGTGACAGCTTGGGATAGCGCGTCAATTGCGCTTAGATATTTTTGTGCAACGCTGCTCTCTTCGTTCAAGATGATGCGGAGGCCAGGATTTAAGACCGAGTCGCGGGCCGCGTCTACCCGTTGCAACAGAACTTTGCCGTGCACTGACAGGTTATCCAAGCTATCCTGCCGGTCTTGCCCCTTTTTCGTAAATATGGCGGAAATGTCGTCCCGGGTCATGTCTTTGTACATACCGGCTTCGACGTGGTTGCGAATCGCTGCTCCGGTTGCGGCTACCTCGACCGTGGTTTTTTGAACCGACGTGATACCCCAATACCCAGTCGCGCTCACCCCGGCCACAAAGATTAGCCCGGTGGCCGTCAAACCCAGCAGCTTGGTCCTGATTTTCAATTGCCTGAGTCGCATCTTATGCACCCGCGTGTGCCGCCCGGCTCTGAGCTTTATTGACTCCACCGTTGACGCGAACGGTCGCGCCAGCCTTGATTTTGAATTGCTCGACCAGACGCCGCAGTTGGGTGGAAGTCTCGACCAATTGCTGGGATGCCTGCTGGGTATCGGTGGCGCCACGCGTGGTGCCTTGCGCAGCTTCCGCCACGCCCGAGATGTTGGTGGTGATCTCGCCGCTGCCATGCGCAGCTTCGCTCACGTTGCGCGACATTTCATTGGTGGTGGCATTCTGTTCTTCTACTGCCGTCGCAATGGTGCTGGAGATGTCGTTAATCTGATGAATGACTCCGCTGATCGATGCGATGGCGTCGACCGCTGCTTTAGTGTCAGTCTGGATGGCCTCGATCTTGCGGCTGATATCTTCGGTGGCTTTGGCGGTTTCCTTCGCCAGTTCCTTCACTTCGTTAGCCACCACGGCGAACCCTTTACCCGCTTCTCCCGCGCGCGCCGCTTCAATGGTTGCGTTCAACGCCAGCAGGTTTGTCTGCTGAGCAATCGAAGTGATCACTTTGATGACTTGCCCAATCTCGGTGGAAGAATCTCCCAGTTTTGAAACGGTTGCCGTGGTGTCTTGGGCGACTTTAACAGCGGACGTAGCGATCTTTGCGGCTTCGGTTGCACTTTTCGCGATCTCTTTGATGCTGGCACCCATTTCTTCTGCCCCGGTAGCGACGGTATGCAGGTTTTGGCTGACCGCCTGGGCAGCCTTCGAAACCACCTCCGCCTGAACCGAAGTTTCTTCGGAGTTGGCGGTAATCTGCTGGCTGGCGGAATTGAGTTCCTCGCTGGCGCTAGCCACCTGAACCGAATTCTCTGTGATAGCCAGTATCATGCGTTTCAGGCTGCTGCTCATCTTATTGATCGCTGCAGTCAGGTCGCCTAATTCGTCCTGGCTGCTTACTTTCAGGTCGTCGCGAGTCAGGTCGCCGGCCGCGATGGCTTCGGCCTGGATTAGCACGGACCGCGTTGCCGTTCCGATGCTGCGAGCAAGAAATGACGCCACGAAAATACCTGCGGCCAGTCCCAGCGTTGTCGCGACCCCGATGGTGTAGAGAGCTGAGTTGTTCGCTGATACCGTTTCCTCCCGGTTTTCCTTGAGCGACTTATCGAAGGATTTCGCCATTTCTGCCAGCTTGCCCGTGGCACGGTCTACTACCGGCGTCACTCTGTCCGCGTAGTCGTTGCCTCCTTGCACCACGGAGTCGTGACCCCCTCCGTTTGCGGTGTCCATTGTGGCCTGCTGCGCCTGGCGAATCGCGGTGAGCTGGTCCTTCATCACGGCCAGAGCGTCGCGGTTTTCCGGTAGTGTCCAGAGTGGCGCAAACTCATCCAGCCGGGACACGTCATCTCCGACGCGGGTCCATCCTTTATCGAATGCCTCCTGGGCAGCTGCCCGCCTCTTGGCATCGGTACCCGCTAGAATCGTCTGACGTGCCTTGCTCGCCGTGTAGTTGAGATCATTCTGAAAAACACTTAACGCCTCCACGGTGGGCATACTTACATTAATCATCCGGTTCACGCTCTGGCGGATGCTACCCAAGTTTAGGTAAGTGAGCACAGCGCTAAGAACCATCAGAGCAAGAATTACTCCGAAGCCCGTTCCCAGTTTCTTTGCCAGTGTAAGTTTCATTTTTGTTTTCGCCGATCGCTGCCGTGGGCGGTTCTCGGAACGACAGTTGCCCTCCCAAGTTCATCGGCACGGAGACCGCAAACTTTAGTGGGGTTGGATTTTCGCTCGGCCAGCGGACCGAGGTCTGCCCAGTGCCTGAAAAAAAGTCGGTGAGATCATGCCGACGCGTGAATCGACCCACTCTTTATCGGGCCGGTGCCGCGGTTCCCGTCACGTCTGCCATCTGGCAGGCTTTTTCAATATCCAGCACATGCATGAGTCGATCATGCAACTTGTGAACCCCGAGGATCATCTCTCGCACCGAGCCGCGGAGAGTTTCCGGTGGCGGCTCGAAGCTGTTTTCGTCGACCTCAACCACGTCGCCGATTTCATCCACCAGGAGGCTCACCGCGCCATCGTCGGAACGCACCACCACATTCATGGCAAGAGTGTCTGCCGGTCGCGATACCAGCGCGAGACGTGTGCGCAAATCAACCGCTGTGACAATCTGACCGCGCAGATTGATCAAGCCACTGACTACTTCCGGCGCGAGCGGAACTTTGGTCATATCCAAAGAACGAATGACTTCCTGCACGCCTTTCAATTCCACGCCAAATAGCAACTTGTCCAGATAGAAGGTGCAAAACTGCGAAGTTTGAGGCATAGCTTAATTCACCACCTCCGGAGGAGTGTAAGCAGCGTCAGGACGCACAACCGAGACAGATGCCCGTCGCAAAATAGCCGGGATATCCAGCATTTCCGTAACCCGGTCGCCAATCACTACCGAATAAAGAACCGCGGAGCGAGTCGCCGCCGATCGTACATCTGCGCGAGCTTCCACGATGTCCACAATACGGTCCACAACCAAACCAAAAGATCGTCCCTCGTGATTCAGTACCAGCACCCGTATCGGTCCGGAATCCAGGGCGGGCAGCGTTGCCAAGCTCCGCAGCTTATTGCGCCGCTCTTCGAGCACTGCGCTGAGACGGATCAGGGGAAGAATCTGTCCGCGGTATTGAGTCACCCACTGGCTGCCTGACATTTCGACCTGAGTTGCCGGGAACTCCTCCAGCCGGGCCAGCGTGCTGAGTGGTATGGCCATGCGGGAATCGCCCGGTCCGGAGAAGAGTAAGAACGTTTGTTTCTCTTCGTCGCTCAATGCAGACTCGGCGGTTTTTTCTGCCACCGCGCGATCTCGTGTTTCCGTGATCACGCTGGCGCGCTGGGCCAGGCCAAGCACATCGAGAATGAGTGCAACCTTGCCGTCGCCCATAATGCTGGACCCGGCAAAAGTCTTGACCGTTTTGAGCTGTTTGCGCAGCGGTTTCACTACGATCTCTTCGGTGTCGTTGATCTGATCCACCACCAGACCGAACTGCCGCCCATCAGCTTGCAGAACGATGATGTTCACAGCGCTGTCGTCTTTTGTTGTTGAGGATGTGTTCGCCGCCAGCTTGAGTTCGCGGTTGAGATAGACCAACGGAAGCAGGCGTCCGCGCAAACGATACACGGGCGAGCCGTGAACCAATTCAATGCCTTTGCCTACCTCGTCAGCCTTGAGCCGTACCAGTTCGATCAGACTTATCTGCGGAATGGCATATCGATCGCCGCCGCAGGTCACGACCAGAGCGGGAATGATGGCCAGCGTCAAGGGAATTTTGACTCGAACCGTGGTTCCCTGCCCGCGCGTCGACTGAACGTCGACGGTGCCGCCGATTTTTTCGACATTCGTCTTGACTACGTCCATACCTACGCCGCGGCCGGAGACATTGGTCACTTTTTCCGCCGTGGAAAATCCGGGAAGGAAAATCAAATTAAAAATCTCCCGCTCCGCCATGTGCGCGGCTTGGTCAGCGGTGATCACTCCCCGCTCCAGAGCTTTCTTGCGAATGCGTTCGGCGTCGAGTCCCGCGCCGTCGTCACTGATCTCGATGTTGACCTGTCCACCTTCATGAAAAGCGCGCAGAATCAGGCATCCACTTCGGTCTTTGCCTGCCTTCACGCGATCGTCGGGAAGTTCAATCCCATGATCCACAGAATTTCGCACCAGATGCGTAAGCGGATCTTTAATTGCCTCGATAATGGTTTTGTCCAGTTCAGTTTCCTTGCCTTCCATTTCGATGCCTACTGTTTTCCCGCATCCGACTGCCACATCGCGCACGGTTCGCGGAAACTGTCCCCAGATGTTTCCGATGGGCTGCATGCGAGTCTTCATCACACCTGCCTGCAGTTCGGTGGTAATCAAATTCAGTCGCTGGGAAACTGCCACAAAACCGCTGTCTTTCATCCAACTGGCGAATTGCAGAACCTGATTCCGTGCCAGCACCAGCTCTCCGACGAGATTCATGACTTTGTCGAGCAGCCCGACATCCACACGGATGGTGCTGTCTGACGCCGTGCCCTGGGCGCGGGAGGCTTGTTGTATGTGAAGTGCTTCGACAACGTCTGCAGGACGAACTGCGCCCTGTTCCACCAGAATTTCACCCATGTGCCGCGGGTCGCCCGCTCTTTGCATCTCCGCGGCCAGCAGGATTTCCGCCTGCGTAACTCCGGCGTGCTGCATCAAAATGTCCCCGATGGGACGGGCTACCCCCGCTTCCGCGGGAATCTTCGGTGCAGCGGCCTGAGTCTTCTGCGGAATCTCGGGCACTTGCTGCAACCGGCCCAAAGTGGATATCAGAGCCGAATCGTCGCGTTCGCCTTCCTGGCCTGAGACCTCAATCTGGTTCAACATCTGACGCACGGCATCCACCATGCCAAGCAGCGTCGTAGTCAATTCGGGGTTAAGCGTGAGCTGCCCGTCACGAAGACGCGTCAACAAATTCTCGCCAACGTGCGCCACCTTCTCGAGCTTGTTGAAACCAAGAAATCCGCAGGTTCCCTTGATGGTGTGGATGGTGCGAAACACGCTGGCCAGGGCCTCGCGATCGTGAGGATTTTTCTCCAGCCCGACTAGTTCACGATCCAGCCGATCCAGGTTCTCGTAACTCTCCACGAGAAAATCTTGAACGATATCGCTGTCGCTCATGACAATTCCTTTGCTGGAGGCGCGCCAGAGTCGCGCCAGCGATGGCCTGTTCTTGCACTCCAGTTCTCCATCGTCTAATTCATAGGTTTCCATTAGTCGTAACGACAGTTAGGAAGAAACGCGGCGGGGTGCGCCAGTCTGGCTGGCTTTGCGAGATCTGGGATTGTGGGCTAACAGGAAATGCTCGCAGCTGATCGAAACGCTAGTACCACAACCGGGGACGGCGGCCGAAGTTAAGGTTGAACCTGGCTGACAAAGTTCTTGCCCTCCAGGACAGCCTGGACAGCCGGAATGAGATCCGTTGCCGCGTTCACTTTGGTTACAAACGCATGTGCACCGGTCGCCAACGCGGCGCGCGCTACTCCTTCAGAGTTGTGTTGACTCAGAAATACTATTCTTGTTTTTGGCGCAACTTTACGGATGCGAACAGCAGCCTCAATCCCTCCGAGAGTGGGCATGCTTACATCCAATACGATCACGTCGGGCTGGAGAACCTCGGCTTGACGTATGCCCTCTATGCCATCTCCGGCTTCGCATATGACTTCAAAGCCCGCTTGAGTTTCCAGGAACGCACACACCTGCTTACGAAAAACTGCGTGATCGTCAACCACGAGAATCCTCAGAGACTTTGGGTCGTCTGGTTCGGACAAGGCATCACCCATTGACGAAAACCGCAAGCGTCCACGTTCCTGGCCGTGCTGGAGCGGCTAGACCCATGAGCCAATCGTCGCTGAGACTATCAGACAAACCTTTTCTGTTCGATACAGTACCTACCGTATATCAATTCTGACACGAAGAAATGAACCGGGGGTTGGAGAGTCTATTGATTGAGTAGGTGCGGTAATCGGAGTGTGCGTTCTGATTGTCCGTAGATTAAACTGCGTTTTGGTAAAATCTGGAGCTTCCTGGAGCTAGCTTGCAAGGTGACGATCAAGAGCAAGTAATTAAGTTGGCGGCGCAGATTGCCGTCGAGAAAGATCCCAAGAAATTTCACGCTCTGGTCGCCGAACTCCACGAGCTATTGGAAGAAAGAGAGAGACGGCTAGATAAACAAGTCAATCATTCCAAAGACCAGCAGCCGGATAAAAACTAATCGATGGATCAGGCAGCGTCTGCGTTTGCGGAAATCCCGTTAGAGTGTTTTCCACAGACCAATCGCAATGCTACTGAGGCGGCTTCGGCGGGTTCCCTGTACCCGGACTGGGAGCGCCCGTGTCTCCCGAGATATTCGGATTGTTGACATTCGGTGGTGTCTGGGTCGCGGTGCCAGGGTCGGCGTAAGGCGCCGTTTCCGGAGATTCGGCGGCGGACGGAGCTTCATTTGCCGAGGGCGGTTTTGGTCTTGAGGCTGCCCGCGCCTGAATTGGACACTTGTCTGCAATCACGCGCAGCTCGTTCACCCGTAGCTTGGGAAGTTCGTCGGAGCCTTGAGGCGCTCGTTCGTTCGCCGTAATCTCCACCATCTTTCCGCGCGCGGAATTAAAACTGTTATTGTCGCCAACCAGTTCGAACATCGCTTCCGTGCTGTCTTGCATGAAGGTGTACCGCTTCCCTCCGTTGATGCAACCGCGTATCTTGATTTGAGCCGTGCGCGTACTATTTGCATTCGGATGGTCGAGAGACGGTGCAGAAGTGGTGGCCTGCCGAGCCGCGGTCGAGAACACCAAAGCTAAAACCAGCAAAGACAGATTTAGGCTACTTTGGACCATTCGCGCCTCCCTGACAACTACGACTTAGAATTCGATTAGGAAACGCGGGTTGCCCCGGTGGAAAGGGTTCATGGCGATCGGGTCCCAATTACTTTTCCGACTGCGCTGCTAGAGGAATGAGACCTCTCACGATGGCGATGGCTATTTCGGCGGCACGGACTTACAAGTTCCGCGAATGGAGGAGGGCGCTGCCGACTTCAGACGTAGTGCTGTACAAAAACTTGCCAATACGATTTTCAGCTTGAGCCTTTTCGTGAATCTTTGTGCGCAAGCGGGAACCAGCCTCTTGATGCACCGCTAAAGCCTCATAGCAGCTGATTCCCTAGTCCGCTAGGCCACACCTCGCGCCTTGATGGCCGCAGGTGTCGTTGTTGCGGTTGAGCTTACGCGTTCCGAATTCTTGACAACGCGGTGCGCCAGCGGCTTTAGCCACAGCAAAGCCATGAATGCTGCAATCAGATCGCAGGCAATCATCGCCCAGAAGACCTTGCTCCATGAACCTGTCTTAGCAAACAGCCAGGCGGCGCCGGGTCCGGCGAAGCCTGCAGCCACGCCCTTCGCCGTGTACACGATTCCGTAGTTCGTAGTAGCCCATTTGTTTCCGTAGAGATCACCGGTGATCGACGGGAACAAGGAGAAAATATTGCCCCACGCGAAGAAGCACAATCCTGAAAGCGCTACAAACCAGACTGGACGGTTTATAAGTTGCAGTAGAGCATAGACGGCGATTGCTTCCAGGATGAAGGCAATGAATATCGCATTCTCCCGGCCGATATTATCGGATACCCATCCCCAGAACGGACGAGTCAGTCCGTTAAGAATTCGGTCGACGGTAATCGCCAGTACCAGGGCAGTCATACCAAAAGCGACCACAACTTTATCCACATGGTAAGAAGATGCCATGGGGTTGAGTTGTGCCGTTACCACGAGGCCACCGAACGCCAGCATCGTCATCATTACGTAAATGACGTAGAACGATGGCTGTTTCAGCATCTCCCACGGAGTCATATCGACTGTCGAGGTATTTACTTTGGCTCGGATTTTCGCTTCTTTCTCTTTCCAGTTTGGCGGCGTCCATCCCTCCGGAGGCCTTGCCAGGAACAAAGAGGAAGCCAGCACCACAACTCCCTGAATAATTCCCCAGACGATGAAAGTGTGCTGGTAGTCCGTCGCTTTCAGCATGTTCGCGATCGGCGCGATAGTCGTTGCTGTGCCTATACCGAAAGCTCCGGCGGTCAAGCCAACGCATAGACCGCGATGGTCCGGGAACCATTTCAGTGCATTTCCAATCGCTCCGCCATAGACAATTCCGGCGCCGATACCGCCCACGCCGTACCAGAAGTAAAGGCTATTGATCGTCTCCGCCCGTCCCGATCCGATCCATCCCAAGCCGACCATGATAGAGCCGAGGCCCAGCATGAGCCGCGGTCCGATGCGATCGACGAGATATCCTTCAAACGGAACAAGCCAAGTCTCCAGGGCGACAAACAAAGTAAACGTCCACTGCACCGCAACCAGACTGACGTGCAGATGGGCTTGTATGGGTTTGGTGAAAAGAGTCCAGGCGTATTGCAAGTTTGCAATCGCCATCATCGCCACGATGCCGGCCATGAGTTGAACCCAGCGGTTGGGAATACGCGATGGATGAATTAGCGAACTGGGATTTGTGGTCATCGATGCCTCATTGCCTCATTATGAGTTCACCAGAACACCGCGCAACCAGCGACTGTAGCGCATAGTGTTATATACTGGTCCGATCACTGAACCACTTTCGGGACGGACTTTATCACCGTTGTAAAGAAGTGTCAATACTTCATATCTTCGTACGCTCGCATATTTGCGACGGCGATAAAAAGGTTGCACATAGTGGCCATGGACCAAAGCCTTGAGTCTCAAATCCAGACTTATCTGTCCCATCTTGAGGGCCTGATTCGCCGTGGGCAGGAGCTTCGCGACAAGTTGACAGGCGATGCCTCGGACCCGACGACCGTAGCCGCCATGCGACGTTGGCAGGAGGACTGTGGCGTAACCATCAATCAATTGTCCGGAGGCAGCAAGTCCCATTGGCTGGCGCGCGCGTTCAGCGGGGCTTTTCTGATGCGCGCCGCGGATGGGAGTGCCATGAAAGGCGCAGCTCCGGCCCAGCTCGCTCAACAATTGCTTAGTGTTCTGGGACTGGCGGTCACTTCGCTTACCGAAACGGACAATAAAGCGATTACGGCCGCTTCGTCCGGCGCGCCGGCCCCACGCCGATTCGAATTCGTTCACAATGTCGAACTTCGTCCCGTACTCGAGCAGGCCTATTCCGAGAGCCGGACGGCCTTGGCCGAGGGCGACTATCAGATTTCGCTGATGACTGCTTGCGGAATTCTGGAGGCGATCGTGACCGACGCACTCGAACACCTGGGCTCGAACGGTATGAGTAGTTATGGAGCACCCGCGGGAAAGCTTGCCGACTGGTCTTTCGACACTCGCCTGGCCGTCGCAGAGAGGGCTGGGCTGATTCGCAGCGGATGTGCCCGACTGCCAGCGGTTGCGCGCCAGTACCGCATGAACCCGGACAGTGAGACGGTGACCCCAGCTATTACCGAGCGCGATGCGCGAACGACAGGACAGGTACTTCATGTCATCATGAGGGATCTCGACCCCGGCCGATAGTGCCGGCGACCCCCCCATTCAATCTTCCAAATCCTGGCGAAACGTTGGCTGCGACGGATCAAGGCTGCCGTCAATGACTTTCACCAGAAGGTTTGAATATGCGTTGGCCGCCTCTGGGAGTGCCGCATAGCCGCGCTCCCGCTGCAGAGCACCGCTATCTGAATAGACAAGCGTGAAGTAGCGGCCTGATGAATACTGCAGTTCGAGCAAGCTGTTTGGCATGTCGGGATCGCCTTCCTGACCCAGCACATCCATCAGAGCAACCGTCCATCGCCTGCCAGTGGGGTCGGTGACGACCTCGCGTTCGAGGTACTGCCACTCGTCCATGCTCCATAGCGCCATAATTAGCCGAGCAGTTGCTTTAAGGCTGCTCCAACTTGCGTACCTGTAAAAGGTTTTGGGACAAGCAGAACTTTGCGCGCCTTGCGCGAACGCAGGCTCGCGTCGGCCTGTTCCGGTGTGTCACTGATGATGACAACAGGAAAGTCCGCGTGATTGGGGTGGGCGCGTACCGAATCGAAGAGTGCTTCACTCATATCGTAGCTTGTACAGTCGAGCACCAGCGCGCTCGCGTTATGCTCAATAATCAAGTCATTGACGCCGCTGGTGTATCCCGAAGCGACCACTTCGTAGCCCAGATCACGCAGCGAAAACGTCAACAGTTCGGCAATTTCCGGCGTGTCGTCGATCAGCAGGACGCGTGGCAATTGTCCGCTACTTCTTGCTGGCGCCGGTGCCAGGCAGCCGCTTCTTCTTGCCTTCCGAGGGCTCCAGATCCATCATCCAGATTCTGCCGCCGGCTGTGTAGTATGCGCGATGATCGTTCTCGATCATCGCGCCCCACGCCTCTAACGTGCGCATGGCGAAGGTGACGCCCTCAAAATTGTTACGCGCATGATCGAGCACCTGGTTGGTATGCCAGTTGTCAGTGAGGATGGCATCGCCAGCGTGCACGCGCAACACGGTGTAATAGCGATCGTAGGCCGCTTCCGCGCGAACGTCGCGCGTGGCTCCGCGCTTCTTCCCTTCGGTGACGATGTAACTTTCCTGACCCTCGGGTTCGACTTCAGGCTCGTTGGGTGTGTCTGTAACTGGTTTCGTGCTCATACAGTCTCCGCTACCGCAGCCGCTTCGGTTGCAGCCGCCATGTTGACGAGGTTTTTCGCATCTGCCGCTTGGATCAAAGCCTCCGGCAGCTGAACGCCCATCATCTTCCACTGCTCGTTGGCAAACTTCTGCAGGTTGGCGATGTGCTCGGCGTGGAGATGGCCAAAGCGTCCTTGCAGCTTCAGATACTCTGAGACGGGGCGCATGCTCGCGGGACGGAAGCTGTAATTGAATGCGCGCTTTTCCGGGTTCCACTCCCACATCGGATAAAGGCCACATTCGACGACCAGTCGGCCCAAATCGATCGAGCGCGGCGTCTCATATACAAATCCCTTCTGGCACGGGGTGTAGATCATCAGATACGCAGCGCCTTTATGATTAAGGCCTTTGCGAACTTTGTTCATCAGGTCGATGGGATAGCCCACGCTCGCCGTCGCGACGTAGCAATGAGGATGTCCAGCGGCCATCATGCGGGCGAGGTCTTTCGGGTACAGCTTTTTTCCCTCCGGCCC
>Ga0210401_10003978_pt1 | contig 15555 bp, 9 predicted proteins | sample IncBWH32MmetaG_FD_150866 | JGI IMG/M metagenome (GOLD analysis project Ga0210401, IMG submission 150866) | Forest soil microbial communities from Barre Woods Harvard Forest LTER site, Petersham, Massachusetts, United States - Inc-BW-H-32-M | ecosystem: Environmental > Terrestrial > Soil >... | reverse complement strand
GAACCGGAACCACGACTCCAGCGGAACGTGCCGCACCAGCCGCGGAGAAATATCACTCAGGTCCACCGCGATAAAGCCGAAGCCGCCACCTTGCAGAAGCAGATCCGTCGCACGCAGCGTCTGTTCGATATTCTTGCAACGCACCCACAGCAATTTCCGAAGATCGACGCCGGCAGCTTCCGCGGAATGTGGATCAAAAGCGTCTGCTCCATCGATCAGCGCGCAGGCTTCCTCTTGTGCACTTCGCGCACCCAAAGCGGAAAGCAGCAAGCTGGTGCGTCCGGAGCAAGGCGGACCAAAGATTTCCGTCAGAGCTCCTCGTGGCAAGCCTCCGGTCAATGAATCAATTTCGGGAATGCCGGTGGAAACGGTCGTAACGGTCTTGCGATCGCGATACGTGAAGGGCGCAGCGACACGTCCAGCCAGGGCCAGTTCCACTTTTGAGCGTAGAGCAGCAAGGTTAGCGGCCATAGTTGTAAAAGCGAAGTGTTTCTATGTTCGCCTTTTCTTCGCCTACATGATTTTCTACATCTTGCCGGAGATTGTCAACCTCGCCGCCTGTAGGAATGCAGGCATCCCGGTATATATTTCTGCTTTTTGCTCCGGTAAAAATACGTCGAATGACCGATGCCGAAACACCAGCCAAAATCCGCTAAGCTATCTATCGAGCCACATGCATCGCTGAAAGAATTGCAAGCAGCGGCAAAAGACTGTAAGGCCTGCGATCTGTGGAAACACGCCACGCAAACCGTGTTCGGTGAAGGGCTGCCCAGCGCGAAAATCATTCTTATCGGCGAACAGCCCGGTGATCAAGAAGATCGAGAAGGCAAACCTTTTGTCGGGCCCGCCGGCCACCTCCTGGACGAGGCGCTTGCGGAAGCAGGAATTGACCGCAAAAAAGTTTACGTCACAAATGCGGTAAAACACTTCAAGTGGGAACCTCGAGGAAAACGCCGCATCCACAAAAAACCCGGCGCCGGGGAAATAGCAGCTTGCGGGCCTTGGCTCGATGCCGAAATCGCCGCGCTCCATCCGAAAATAATCGTTTGTCTTGGGGCCACCGCAGCGCAAGCGCTACTCGGCAGCGACTTTCGCGTCACCCAACATCGCAGCGAGTTCCTGAAATCTCAACTCGCGCCCATCGTGATGGCCACCGTACATCCATCATCTATCCTGCGCGCACCCGATGAGCAAACCAGGCACACAGAAATGAAGCGCTTCATTGCCGACCTGAAGAAAATCGGGCAAGCACTGGTGTCGACATAATCTCCTGCACGTACCTCGTCTCACGTTTCAACCCAACGAGTCGAGCGCGCCTGCGCAAACGCCTACCTATCTATTTCCCCGATTCCGCAACTTATAGAAGACAGCAGCAACAGCATTGCTTATCACCACCGTCCCCGCAATCTTCGCTGCATATCCCAGCGGATTCACCACATCCACAAACGGATACACCGAGACCAGCAAACTGAATAGCGAAGCGCAGAACCCCACAAGCGAAACCCACCTCAGCCATCCCGGCAACGATTCGCGCAACGCCGCCGTCCCCACCATGGGAATCGCGAACATCGCCATATACATCAGCTCGTAATGCGTCAAACTAGCATTCGAAAGTACCTGAAAAGCTTCTTGCGCATGAACGCCAACGCTTCCCAACACCACCAGCAACAGCATCAGCCCGGACGTGCATAAAATCGAACTCACCGGCGTCTTCCAACGCGGATGCAATCGCGTAAACCACTTCGGCAACAGATCGTCCCAACCTACCGTCATCGGCAACCGTGTAACTCCCGTGAACAGATAACTCGCCGCGCCCAAAAGCCTTAGTTGCACCAGCAGAATCGCAGCGATTGCAACCACATTCCCAACTCCCGAGTTGCCCAGCGCAATTCGTAGCGTCTGCGGAATTGGAGCAATCAGGTCAATATGTCCCGGCCTGGCAAAGGCCACCACCGAACCAGTTCCCAGAATGAACATGGCGCAGATGATCGGGGAAGCAATCCACACCGAGCGTGTGATATTTCGTTCCGGCTGCCGGCTCTCACCGGCGAAGATAGCGATATATTCAAGGCCGCTCAAGGCCCCCACAAGCATCTGCCCAAACAGGGCCATCGAATGCAGATTGTAAGGTGGCAGCGCCAACGCAAACTCCATCCCGTGATCCATTCCTGGTTGGCCCGATCGATGTCGCCAAAGTGCCCACGCAGGCAGCAGAATCAGCGCCACAAACGCCGTAATCATCGCCATTCCACCAATGTTATGGATCCACTTGCCCCACTCCAGTCCACGCGCCGCCGCCAGCGTCACCGCCGCAATGATCGAGCCGACAATCGCCAGCGAAGCCAGATGATTCTCGGGCAGCCACGCGGCCTTGGCACCAATCAAGTAAGCCAGCTCCGTCGGAATCGCATACAGAATCGCTGCCGTTACCGCAATCCCGTAAACCCAAAGGTTCCACGCCGTAAGAAAACCGCCGAGTCCGCCGAATGCCCGACGCGCCCAGACATAAAGCCCGCCCTCCAGCGGCATAATCCGGTTGAGGCCGATCACCACTACGGCCATCGGAAAATAGAACAACAGCATAGCCGCCACCCAAGTCAGCGCTTGCGCCCTGCCTAACTCTGCTGCCACTCCAACCCAGCCGCTCCCTACCACGCATAACACCTGCGCCAACACCAAGTCGCGAAGTCCAAGCTGCCGCTTCAATCCATGTTCCGCGTGCGGTGTAGCTGAAATCGTCGCCATCGTGTGTGAATCCTCGCACAATCACCGCATAGGAGCCACGACCACTGGAGCGATCTTCGTGGCCGTCACATTCTGGCCGGACCGTCGGCGATCCGGAAGTGATCCAGGACTCGCCTTCCAAACTGACCCGCCGCCTCGACGCTGCCCGCTCTCTTGACCGAAATAGCCTTGTTGGAGTTCCGCCGCACAACTAATATAACTTTGGTTATTTCCGGGATGAGGCGAGCCATGAAGCGATTTGCGGGAAGGTTGATCGTGGTGATGGCGATGTTGCTGGGCGCGCAAACGGTTGCCGCGCAGGAATGGTCACAGCCCTGGGCGCGGGAGCGGATCGAAAAATCGCCGCGTCATAGCGAATGGGTCACAGTGAAGCACGATGGCCGAAACGTGGAGACGCTGGTGGTCTACCCCGAATCGAAAGACAAGCGTCCCGTGGTGCTCCTGATTCACGAAATCCTCGGATTGAGCGACTGGGCGCAGGAACTTGCAGACCAAGTGGCCGCGGCAGGTTACATCGCTGTCGCGCCAGACCTGCTGAGCGGCATGGCGCCGAATGGCGGCCGAACGAAAGATTTCCCCGTGGGAGTCACAGAAGCTGTCAGCAAGTTGAATCCCGACCAGGTGACGGCGGACCTGACCGCCGCAGCGGACTACGGCCTGAAACTGCCTGCCACGAACGGCAAATTGTACGTCGCAGGATTTTGCTGGGGCGGCGGACAGAGCTTCCGCTTCGCAGCAATCCGCGGCGATCTTTCTGCAGCTTTTGTCTTCTACGGTCCGCCGCCCGCCAAAGACGCGATGTCGCACATCAAGGCGCCCGTCTACGGCTTCTACGCCGGGAACGACGCCCGGATTGACGCCACAATTCCGGACACAATCTCCGAAATGAAAGCGGCGGGGAAAACTTACGACCCCGTGACCTATGACGGCGCCGGGTACCGTTTCATGCGCGCCGGCGAAGCACCCGACGCCAGCGACGCGAACAAGAAAGCCCGTGATGATGCGTGGAAACGCTGGAAAAACCTGCTTGCTCCATGATCTTTTCCGAGAAATACCTTCGTCACGACCAGCATTCCCGGTGGATGGTCGGCTATACGAAAGTTATCCCGAAACCGCGTTCGACGTGGTAATCGACGCAAACCGTCGGGGCACTTAACGATTGATGCTGTAACCGGAGACGTAGAGCGCCAGTTAACTTGCAAGGGTGGCGCAGCCAATGGCGAAGCAAGAGTTGTAGCCCTGTCAGGGACTCACGCGGGACGTCGCCGACCGTGAGTCACGATTTCGCTGTTTGCGGCTTCGACCGCTGGAACCCTTCGATCCTGCAAACCATCCGGGAGGCAGATAGCGCGAAAGAAGTAACGATTAGGATGGCCAAAAAGGGCGCTTTTGTTGGCTTTTTGACGATTTCTAATAAATTCCGCCGACGATTAGGAGTGCCGTGAACGGTGAGTAGAGATTGACGTTACAGACTTATTCTGGTTTGCCGCTCGAACGTACACTGAGCCGTTCTATTTCTTTTCGGTCGCGATTAAGTTGTCTTCCGGATTGCGGTCTATGAGTTTGTTGTAAGGGTCAATGCCAGCGAAGGTGGGGAGTTCGTCCACGGTGATTTCGATGGTCGAGGAATCCTGCGCGAAGTGCTGTTTGGCAAGATACAGCGGCTTGAGGTGTTCCTTCGTGCCACAGAAGACGCCGACGTCTATCAGGTCGTTGATGGGCATGGGCGATTCGTTGCCGGAGCCGTCGGCTTTGCGTTTCTGCGTGCTCACGGTGAGCGTGACTTTGTATTTGCCGTCCGCGGCGCGTGTGTAGGCGGCTGAAACGGCTTTATCGTCAAACAGGACGATGTTTTCGAACATGTCGGTGATGGTGTATTGCAAGTCGGGCGGGGTGACGGCGCGGAGAGCGGCGACGAATCCGCGAGTGTCCGGATAGGGGCCCGCGGCATAACGGTTTTGGATCAGGAAATTGCGCAGGCCGGTATTGAGCTGGTCTTCGCCGATGTAATCAGCGAGAGCGTACATGACCAACGCGCCTTTGTTGTACCAAACGTAGCCTTCGCGTTGGACGAGCACGAGGGGCGGCTCATGGCGGACTTCGCCGGCGCGTCCGCGCAGATACTGGTCCAGCTCGTGGCGAAGTTCTTTCCGCACCATGTCCATGCCGTATTTCTTCTCGAGAACCTTGAACGCAGAATATTGCGCGAGCGTTTCGGACATCATGTTCGAGCCTTGCGTCTGGCTGCCGATGAGCTGGTGTCCCCACCATTGATGCGCGAGTTCGTGAGCGGTGACGAAATAGAGCAAATCCACATCACTGGGCTTCTTCATTTTTTCGATGAAGCCGATGGCTTCGGAATAGGGGACGGTGTTGGGAAAGGACTGCGCAAATGTACGGTAGCGAGGAAATTCAAGAACGCGGAATTGCTGGAACTGGTACGGGCTGAAATTCTTATCGTAATAATCGAGGCCGGACTTCGACGAATCGAGCATGCGATCAAGATTGTATTCGTGGCCGGACTGGTAATAGATCTCCAGCTTTACGCCGTCGTGCTCGTCACGCCGGACGCTGTAGCGTCCCGAAAGGAACGAATAGAAATCATTGATGCGCGTCGCGCCCATGTCGTATTCGAAGTAATGGCGACCGTTTTCGGTCCATTCCTTCTGCAGATAGCCCGGGGCGATGGCGATCTCATCGGCGGAGGTGCTGACAGTGCAGTGGAAAGTAATCCACTCGGAGTCGGCGGTGAAGAGATTGATGTTGCTGTAGTACGGATCTCCGGGAGGCGCCATTTCCTCGAGAGGCCCCAGATGTTCTTCGCGGCGGCGGCGCGGATCGTCGAGCTCGAGGCCGCTGTTGTAACCAATGAAGGGAAAATAGTCGCGGTCGAAGAAAGTGCCGTTGTACGCGAGTTCGGGGCGTTCGTGGCCGTCGCGGAAACCGCGGGAAGTATAGGAAGCGCGGAAATCCATGCGCATGGATTCGCCCGGCTGCAAGGGCTGATCCAGTTTGTAGATCGTGTAGAAGTGCTTTTTGTCAGACGTCGCGACGTGGAACGAGCGATCGAAGCGAATTTCGTCAACCGAGTCGCGGCCGTCGGTGATATGGATCTCCTTAATGGGCTGGCTCGAATGATTCACAAGGGTGTAATGGCCGGAGGCGGAGAAAGAACGGCGGTCGGGGAAGATGTCCACGGAAACGTCCACGGCGGTGATTTTGGGCTGCGGCAAACGCTCGTATTTTTTGTAGAGTGTTTCGTAAGCGGCCGCGCGATGCCGGTCGTCCTGATCGGTGCGAAATTCATTGAGCACGTGCGTGTTGTAGTAGAACCAGCCGCCACAGGCCGCCACCAGGACCAGAAACAGCGCACCCGCGGGGATGAGACCGTGGAGGCGCGGACGCGCGAGCCGCAAGCGCGCGGCCCATGAGAGGTCGGTGCCGCGCCGGGAAAAGGCCATGGCGATGACGCCGAGAAAAGCACAGAACAAAAACCAATAGGAGATGGACCAGACGAGACCGGACACGAAATGGCCGTAACCGTTCATGTCCGAATAGGTGTACGGAGTGATTTCGCCGACGAGGTAGAGGCGATTTTCGATGCCGTAGCGGTAAAGCACCGGAATAAGGATGAAGAAGCCGACCAGCAGCGCGTGGCCCAAGAATTTGTTGCTGACCAAGGTATGAACGACGAGTGCCAAAAGCGCAAACGTGAGCAACTGAGGGAGCGCGATCAGGTACATCTCTTTCAGATAGACCGGGATTTCATAGTGGTAGTAACCCAGGAACGTCTGCATGCCGACGCCGCAGAAGATGACCACTGATACGAGAACGAAGTTCACGAGCGCCAGCGCGAAAAATTTGCTGAGCCAATCGGTCCAATCGGCAACAGGCAATGAGTCGTGGATCTGCTCGAAGTGGACGTCGCGCTCGCGCCAAATGAGTTCGCCAGCGTAAAGCGTGGCAACGATGTAGAGAAAAAGAAATGAGCCTCCCTGCAAGACCTGCACCATCAGGTAGGTGACCGGCCAGACGTATACGTCGTTCGACTCGCCGGCGAAATAGGCGCTCAGGGCGGTGTTGACGACCATGACCACGACAATCGCCCAGAACACAATTTCGCGCGAGATATTGGAGAAGCGCAGGCACGTGAGCGACCAGAGCTGCGCGCGCGTGGTGCTGGAATTGAACACTTGAGCTACGGCGGGAAGTGTGACGCCGCGCGGTCGCGCCTCACGCTCGGCTTCTTCGTCGGCGCGAACCTCGCGCGCGCGACGGCTCGTGCGGCGTGCCCCCAGCACCTCGGCAGACATGGGGAAGAAAATGTATGTGACGAGCAGAGCGAGAACGCCCACACCGATCCACACCAGGCGGTTGGCGAGAAAGACTCCGGACCAGTGAAGCATCTGCGTGTTGCGTTCAGCGACGGTCCAGTAACGCGTGACGCCGTCCAGCAGAACGATGCCGAGAGGATCGGAAATGGAAGGCCAGGTGCGGTCGAGCTTGTTGGTGGCGACGACGGAAACGAGCAGGATCAAATATAGCGCGAAAAGAACCACGCCCTGCAGATACACCACGATGATCCGGCGGGAGAGTGCCGCGACGCAAAAAAACAAGCTGCCGAGAAAAAAGATTTGGACTGCGGTGATGGAAAGAAACGGCTGCAGGTGTGTCCAAAGGTGGATGGGGGCGATGCGTTCCTTATCCGCCCAGGGCATGAAGGCGCCCACTATCGCACCGAAGACTAAGCCGGAAAAGACAAGCACCGAGATGATAAAGGAGGCGGCCCAGCGTCCGCCGAGATAATCGAATTTAGAAATTGGCTTGGTAAAAAGAAGCGGATAGGTATCCTGTTGGAAATCGCGCAGGATCGCGGGCCCGAAAATGGCGGATATAAGGATGCTGCCGAATGCAGTGAGTTGGACAAACATCAATGAGAGCGCGTATGGACCATTGAGATAGACCTTGCCGTTGCCCACCGGGCCGAAATCCCGCGCGGAAACCGCGAAAAACATCATGAGGAAAGGCATCAGGAAGAAGACGTAAGTCGAGATGCTCTTGAACCGCAGCTTCAATTCGAGAAAGAAAAAATCGAGAAACATTTCCGACGCTCCGTAGCTCTGGAATTAATTGCGCTGATGGCGCGAGAGCGTCAGGAAGTAGACATCTTCGAGCTCGGCGTCCACCGGAGAGAAGCCTTCGCCGGGCGAGGATTCCGAATAGATACGCAGCTCGTGCTGGCCGCCGACGAGATGCGTCGAAACGACTTGCATCGATTTTTCCAGAGCTTCGCGCTCGGAATCCGTGGCCGCGATTTTTGTCCAGATGCGGCCTCTGAGGGCTTCGAGCGTTTGCGCCGGCACACCTTCAACAAGCAGCTCTCCGTTGCTGATCACGGCCATCCGCGAGCAGAGCTCCCGAACGTCGTCAACGATGTGCGTGGAGAGGATCACCACAACGCTGCGGCCGATGGAGCTGAGCAGATTGAGGAAACGATTGCGTTCGGCGGGGTCGAGGCCGGCGGTGGGTTCATCAACGATGATAAGTTTGGGATTCGCGAGGAGCGCCTGGGCGATGCCGAAACGCTGCTTCATGCCGCCGGAATATCCTCCGAGGGCCTTTTTGCGAAAATCCCAGAGGTTGGTTTGCTGCAAGAGGCCTTCGACGAGCTGCTTGCGTTCGCCGCGATTCGTAATGCCCTTCATGATCGCGAGATGATTTAGCAGATCGGTGGCGGACATTTTGGGATAAACACCGAACTCCTGCGGGAGATAGCCGAGCAAGCGGCGCGTGGCGTTCTTGTCGGCGATGAGGTCGAGAGAATCCAAATGCGCTGAGCCAGAGTCCGGCTCAAGCAGCGTGGCGAGAATTTTCATCAGGGTGGATTTGCCGGCGCCATTGGGACCGAGCAGGCCGAACATGCCGGGCGGAATCTCCAGATTAATGCCGCGAAGGGCGCGCACGCCCCCGGGATAAGTCTTGGTAAGGTTCTGGATTGAAAGCACGAGATCCCCTCCTGAGATATGGCACGGCAACAAGAGCAGATTCAACGTTGAGCGCGAGATGGCCGATTGATTGGCGGCGATTGTAGCTGAAATGCGGGTAGGCGGGAAGCAAATGCGCGTCGTAACGGACGGCAGGGTTGCCATCATCGCGCAACACGGACTCTCGCACAAGCCGAGGGTGCCGTGCCGAAGAATTGTTACCACGCATTCACCGGAGAAATGACGAGGCAGACTCTCGGAGTTGAGGACCTCAGGGGCCATGATTTCTCCCCGGGAAGCCACTTGAAACACATCCGACGTTTTTATCGCGGGCTTAGGCCGCGGAAGAAAGCGGTCAGGTTCCCTGCGACCGCTGCGGGTTCCTCAACGGGTGCGAAGTGCCCGCCATGCGGAAAGACTGTCCAGCGGTGGATGTTGTACACCCGCTCCAGATACGAGCGCGGCGGCTCGCCCTCGAGAACGGTCTGGTGTGCGAAGACACCGAACGCCGTAGGCGTGCCCACGTAGGTGGGCTCGACCGGGTACCAGCGATTGTCCCAATAGTCGCGCATCGACGTGGTGATGGTCTGCGTAACCCAGTACAGCGTGAGCGTGGCGCAGAGGAAGTCGTTCGGCGGCGTGACGTCGCTCCACGAGTGCCACTTCTCCCCCAGGTATGCGGCCAGCCCCGTCGGCGAGTCGTTCAGTCCATAGCCGACGGTCTGTGGCTTGGTTGACTGGATCGCGCTGTAGCCCCGCTCCGTTGCGTCCCAGCTGCGGCTCACCGCGAGAAACGAACGCTCAGCATCGGACAACTCCGCGTCGTCCACGTTAGGAGTGAGGTCCGATTCCAGTGTTGTGAGGTGGATACCGATCACCGACTCAGGGTGGTCCAGCGCAAGAAACGTGGTCACCCCAGCGCCGAAATCATAGCCGCCCGCACCATAGCGGGAATACCCGAGCTCGGTCATGAGCCGGTGCCAGCGCTCCGAAACGTAGCGGTAGTTGATGCCGACCTCGAGTGGGCGCGGCGAGAATGCATACCCGGGCAGCGAGGGCACGACCACGTCGAAATCCTCGAGCATCGGCAATATGTCCACGTAGTCGAGGAAACTGCTGGGCCAGCCGTGCGTGAGGATCAGCGGCACACCGTGGCCGGATACGGCACGCCGGTGCACAAAGTGGACGCCCTCCCAAGTGAATTGGTCGAGCGCGTTGAGCTTCCGCTCCCAGGCGCGCCAGTCGAACTCATCGGCCCAGTAGGACACGAGCCGCCGCAACCATTCCAGCTCGGTGCCCTGTTTCCAGCCTATGCCCTGCACTTGGTCGGGCCATCTCGTACGGCGCAACCGCATCCGCAAATCGTCGAGCACCTCATCCGCGACATTAATTCGAAACCGTTCCATTGCAACTCGTGGCCATGGCCAGCTGAACACGCGGGCACGCGATCATGTTACTACTCACATGTTTGCGCCTCATTATTGTTCATTTATCCGACCTCTGGAGATTCAGATCCGCTGCGGGCGGCGCGCCTGTCCTGGCCAAAACTTGGGGGTTCTCAAAATAGGATCGCCAGAAGTCAGCCTGTATGCCGTTTTCACCGTACGGCAAGATTGCCGTGCGGCAATTCCTCATTGATACGCTGCGAGCGTTTTGCGAATCACAAATCCGGGCATCTTGTCAGGGCTTGATCGTCCACCCCACCCCATAATTCAAGTCGCTCTCGACGCCGTTGGTGTATTTCAGATGAGCGAATCCAAGCGCGCGCAAACGGTCGAACAAAGTATCGTTCGGTTGGATCGAGTTTTGTCGAACTCTACCGGCCAAGGCGTCTTCGATAACCAACGTCTTAGCTGGCAATTTCGCCGCTTACCCCTTCGTCAGCGCCTGGATGAATTTATCGGGCTTCGTGTCGAATGCCACCTTGTGATCATTCATGCAGAAATAGTAGGTCTGACCCTTGTAAACCTCCGAAAGCGCGATCTTGCGGTCCACTTGCATCCAGCAGACCGCGCAAATATCACCTTCCGGTTTCACTGCGAAAACAGAGTTGGACTTCGCGTCCATCCAGCCCTGTCCCTGGTATTCCAACTGAAATGCAGTGCGCTGAATCGCTTCAGCACCAAAATATCGCCCGATGACGCGTAGCGCGAGATCCATGCCGGAGGTCAGGCCGCCGGCAGTGGCGAGATTGCCTTCCTCGACGAAGCGCGCACCCCGCTTCACTTGAACGTCGGGAAACTGCATCTCCAATTCTGCATAAGCCGTATGATGAGTAGTGGCCGCCTTACCATTCAGAAGTCCGGTGGCCGCTAGTACAAACGCCCCGGTGCACACCGACATAGTTACGTCAGTCGTCTGCTCCGCTTTACGGATCCACTGCAGCATCGCTTCCGTGTCACCGTTTTGCGCGGGGATGATGATCACCTTCGGCTGTGGAGCGTTCTGGAAACTGTAGTTGGGCACGATCTTCATTCCGCCACTGACCGTAATCGGCTCCAACGTTTCCGCAACGGTGTAAAGCTCGAATGCGTTGTCCATCATCCCCCGGCCCGGAATCGTCGCGTTCTCAAATACCTCCCATGGTCCGGCAAAATCTATCACTACCGCCCCTTTGGAAAGCACAACGGCCACTGGTATCGCACCGCTAGGCGGTGGCTTCAGGGGGCTCAGTGCAACCGCTGACTTCGCAGAATTATCGTCACCGAAGACCGGCGTTGTGCCGACGAGCCGCGCCGCCGAAAGCGACAGCGGAACAGCCGCTGCTAAACCAACCGCACCGGAAGCCTGTAGCAATTCCCTGCGGCTAAAAATCCCTTTCTTCATATAAACGTTCCTCCCTTCCTGTAGGTTGAGATAGCGTTCCAATTATTCATTGCGCAGCGCGACGATCGGATCAATGGATGCTGCGCGGCGCGCCGGCAGAAAACTGGCAAGCAGCGCGGACGCGATCAACACCAGCGCAACAATGGTAAACGTGACCGGATCGGTGGGCGCGACTTGGAAAAGCAGCGACTTGAGTAAGCCGGTCGTGGCCAGAGCACCGATTGCTCCGATGACAACCCCAAGAGCCGTCAGGGTCAGGCTCTGGCGCAGGATCATGCGCAGGATAGCAGTCGGCTGAGCTCCCAAAGCAATGCGCACGCCTATTTCCTTGACGCGCTGGCTCACATTGAGCGCCATGATCCCGCCGATTCCGGCGGCCGCAATCAGCAGCGCCAACGCGCCGAATATTCCCAGCAGGCTAGAAATGACGCGCGGCGCAGCCATCGAGTCCGCGCGCGCCTGTTCCAACGTCAGGGTGTGTGTAACGGCCGCTTGTGAATCAACTTTGTGAACTGCCCTCGCGACCGCAAGGGCGACGCTCACCGGGTCCGCTGCCGTTTTCACCAGCAAGGCGTTGGGACCCACTCCTTCTCCCTGCGGCACGTAGAATTCCGCGGGCGCGGGGCGCTCCAGACCGAAGTCGCGAACATCGCCGACAACTCCAACGATGGTCGTCCATTCCTTATCGCTCTCGCCTCTAACGCGCTTGCCGACAGGATCCTCGTGTGGCCAGAACTGGCGCATGGCCGCTTCATTGATCAGGACTACCATCTGATGTTTTCCATCGTCAGCATCAGTGAGCAGCCGGCCTTCGCGTAGCGGAATTCCCAGCGTTTGGAAGTAGCCAGGCGACACCACGATTTGACTGGTGACAGGCGGAGCTTCACTGGGGCTGAGATCGCGCCCCTCGATGCGGAATGGGCCCGAAAAGGCGTTCGATCCGGCGACGATCGCTTCCTTTTCCAGTGGATACACGGACGAGAGCGAAGCGGACAACACACCGGGCACCGCTTGTACCTGGTCGAGTACTTTCTTGCCAACCACGGTGAGTTGATCGCCCGATGCGTACTTGCTGAAGCTGAATGTCGTGCGCATCGCCAGAACGTGTTGCGCGGAAAATCCCGCGTCCACTGTCAGCAGCTTCTGCAGACTGCGCAGCATCAATCCCGCGCCAATCAGCAATACGAACGAAAATGCGATTTGCGAAACTATGAGCGCGCCGCGCAAGCGATTTTTCCGCCGTCCAGTGCCGGCGCTCGAGGTTCCCTCTTTCAACCCTGAGGTCAGGTTGGCGCGCGAAAAGAGGGCTGCCAACGTGCCAAAAAGCACGCTAGTTCCTAGGGCCGCGACCAGCGTGAAGACCAGCGCGTCTGTATCCATCCTAATCTCGTGCGCTCGGGGCGTCAGACGAGCGGCGAAATCTGCAAGCAATTCCAAGCTGTTCGACGCAAAAATGAGCGCCAGCAGCCCTCCCATTATGGCCAGGATCAAGCTTTCGGTGAGCAGTTGACGCAGCAAGCGGCTGCGGCCCGCGCCCAGCGCAGTGCGCACGGCCAACTCCCGTTCGCGGCGCGAGGTGCGCGCCAGCGTCAGGTTCGCGACGTTGGCGCAGGCGATCAGCAGCACAAAGGCCGCCGCAGCCAGCAGGATCAGCAAGGTCGGCCGCGCGTCATGTGTCAGCTCTTCGCGCAACGGCGATGTTACCGCGGCATAACCCATTTGCTCCGGATACGATTTAGGATATTCGGACCTCAATCGTCCGGATATTGTCGTCAGGTCTGCGCGCGCTTCCGCGATCGAAACTCCTGGTTTGACCCGCGCGAACGCTTCCATCATCCGCGAGTCGCGATTTTCGATGAAAGTTTTCGCAGAGCGAAAAGGACATGCGGACGTGGGCATGAAAACGTCGCTTTCGACCGGATATTGCGGCACCGGAGGCAGCACGCCAACAACCGTGTGGACTTTGTCGTTCAACTCAAACGTTTTGCCTACAATGTCAGGATCGCTGCCGAAGTTAGTCCTCCAATAGTCGTAGCTCAGGATGAGCACGGGAGGAGCGCCGAGAGTGTCGTCACTCGGCAAGAAAGTGCGCCCAAGCAGCGGCTTGACGCCAAAAAGATCGAAGTAATTCGCGGAGACCACTGCAGCACGAACGCGATCCGGATCGCCATGACCAAACAGAATGAATGACATGTTGTGATATTCCACCAAGCCAGACAGCGTTCGATTCTGCTCGCGATAGTCCTGAATCTCATCCACGGAGAACCCGATGTCGTCAATGCCTTCCCGCAGGGCTTGCTGACGAACAAAGACCAGTTGCTGCCCCTCCGGATAAGGAAGCGGGCGCAGCAGCACGGCGTGCACGACGCTAAAGATCGCGGTGTTTGCGCCAATGCCGAGCGCCAGGGTCAGCACGGCGATCACCGTGAAACCGACATTTTTTCGCATCATTCGGACGGCATAGGCGCAATCCCGCTTCAGAATGTCCCAATGCTCGCGCGGAGCCGTGCGGAATATCCCGAGAAACGTCTCCCACCACAGTTTCAGAATATCCATCCACCCGCCGCGCTCTTCGATGTCGCGTCTCTGTTCCGCGAACACGCTTTCCATTTCGTGGCCAAAATTCGCACGAAAATCAGAAGGCAAGACGCTCAGCAACCCGCGAAACACTTTTTGTGAGGGCGACAGATTCGTTCGAGACGTCATCGGGGACATGCGGTTTCCTTTCATGGCTCGCCTTGCTACGCGGTTCTCGGCTTGCGAAACAGTTTCTTCGCACGCGCCTGCGATAGCGCCGCATCCATTCGTTCCGCTTCTGCGATGGCCACTTCCCTGCCAAAGTCTGTCAGCCGGTAGTAACGCCGCCGCTCGTCATCCAGGCCAATTGCCGGCCGCTCGTCCGATTCCACGATCAGGCCGGCGCTCTCCAGGCGCGCCAGGTTGCCGTACAAAGTCCCGGCACTCAAACGCACTTGGCCTTCGGTCCGCCGCGCCACTTCCTTCAGAATTGCGTAGCCATGCTTCTCGCCATCCGCCAGAGCGATCAGCACGTGAAACATCGCTGGTGTCATCGGCAAAAACGATTCGACATCTTTGTTCCGCGTCATCAAAATCCCGCCTCCGAGAGGTCGTTCTGTGCCGCTCCATACCGTACTCTTTCGCGCTACGGGCGACTATACCGTCGCGCGGTATAGTGCGTGGCACGTTCGCCGCCATCCCGCGGTTTGCATAAGTGCTGGAAAATCAGGGGCGCTGCGCCGCCGCACGTATCTTGCGCACGCGTCTGCTGTGCGCTCGTGGGACGAAGGAATTCCGCGAGCGGACACGGCTCGGCATTTGACCGCTACGAAGAGGATTTGCTTTGCGGGAGACGCCAGAACGAAGGCTTGAGACTGAAATTCGAATGAAGCGGGAAGATGGACCGCACATGACCGCTGGTTGAGCGCGACGGCACATTTCCAGAAATCAAGTATCAAGATTCTGCTTCCACAATTACGGAGGCATCGGAAGCCTACGTTCAGCAGCCCTAAATGCTCACGGCGGGTCATCTCCGAGATGCTTGGTAAGAAGGTTCCAAGATCCGAACTCGGTTTGCGTGTTTCCGTCCGGCAATTTAATCCCAGATATAACCTGTACGTTGCCGTTCGGGTGATGATTGCCGCGGGGACTTCAAAGCTATATCGAGGCTTCCAACCTTACTCGGGATCAATCGGAGGTTGATAACGACTTAACCGATTCACGGCGCTTCCCGGCACTGTGCCTGTCAGTTTGGTTCGTGAACGCTTGTCTTTTTACGCGTGAGCTACTTTGAGAATGAGCTTTCCAGTATTCTCGCCCTTGAAGAGCTTCAGCAGCGTTTCGGGGAATGTTTCAAGCCCCTCTACGATGTGCTCGCGCGATTTGAGTTTGCCAGCCGCCATCCACGCCGCCATCTCCCGTGCGGCCTCAGGGTAACGATCAGCGTAGTCGAACACGACCATACCTTTCATGCTGGCGCGAT
>Ga0210401_10003977_pt1 | contig 15556 bp, 15 predicted proteins | sample IncBWH32MmetaG_FD_150866 | JGI IMG/M metagenome (GOLD analysis project Ga0210401, IMG submission 150866) | Forest soil microbial communities from Barre Woods Harvard Forest LTER site, Petersham, Massachusetts, United States - Inc-BW-H-32-M | ecosystem: Environmental > Terrestrial > Soil >... | reverse complement strand
ATCGCCATCATGCTTTTCAGTTAGCTGGGGAAAGCTGATTTTGGTGCTGCTTCCGGCCATAGCAAAAAGAGTTTGCACAGAAATCCAGGAGGAAAGAACACAGATGCAAAAGGTTCGTGTCGCAGGATTTGGTGTTTCGTTGGACGGTTTCAGCGCCGGGATTGAGCAGAGCCTGAGTGATCCACTCGGCAAGCGGGGAACCGAGATCTTTCAGTGGTTCTTTCGGACAAAGACATTCCGCGCGATGCACGGGCAGGAAGGTGGCGTTGTCGATATCGACGATGAATTCGCACGGAAAGCAATGGATAACTTTGGCGCTTTCATCCTCGGTCGCAACATGTTCGGTCCCGTGCGCGGCCCATGGCTGGATCGCTCATGGAAGGGCTGGTGGGGCGACAACCCGCCGTATCATACGCCAACCTTCGTTCTTACCCACTATGAGCATGAGCCTCTGGTGATGGAAGGAGGAACGACCTTCTACTTTGTCACTGGCGGAATCGAAGAGGCGTTGAAACTCGCGAAACAAGCGGCGGGCGACAAAGATGTCAAAATCGGAGGCGGTGTTTCCACTGTACGGCAGTATCTACGAGCTGGGCTGATAGATTCTCTGCAATTCGCGCTTTCCCCCGTTGTACTCGGTCGAGGAGAAGCGCTGTTCGCCGATCTCGACCTGCCTGCACTTGGATTTTCAGTGACCGAGCACACAGCTACGGAACACGCGACCCATTTCGTACTGGAGAGAGCTTAAGGGCAGAAATTGTCAACGAAGCCCGAAGATTGGTACCGCGAAGTCGGCTTGTCGGAAGTCATCGATTGCATCGGACTGTGTTTTAGGATCGCGACATCGAGATATTGCGGCGGGCGACTGTCAATTCGGATGGTTGCAGGGTGTTCGGAACTTACTGCGGCAGAAAAGTTTCTGGTTGCAGAGGCGTGATTTGAACTGACGACCTCTCGGTTATCGGTCAGAAAAGAAACCCTCCGGCAAGGGGCGCTGACCCATTTGGCGCAACTTCACCGGGCGGCTTCGAAGTCGAGGCTTCGACGGTTTGACAAATTTCATTCTTCACTTGCCGCTGGTGGCCATTGTCGCCGTTCCCCGCCGACTTCCTTCCCGGTTGATCGTCTAGTTCATTCAAGAGCTTTCGCTCAAGCTCAGCTGGATCCCCCGATGATTGTCTGATCAGCATCTTCGTGATGGCATCATTGAACCCCAGGCGACGCGCCAACTCGCAAATCCGTGCGAGCTGCTCGTCTCTCTCACTTTGTCCGATGGCAGGCTCCACTGGCTCTTCAGCGGCAGCTTCGCCTTTTGGATAGAATTCTCCGGCGATCTCCTCGGCCCGCTCTGCGTCTGTCTCACGCACGACGTACTGAAATCCGCGTGACAGATCGAGCGCCGCTCGCCCCTCGCCCAAGAGCCTGACAGGCTCGGTCATATTCGCGACTAATGCCCTCAGGTTTGTCGCTCCGATTTCAAGGCTGAGGATGTAGGCCACCGAGGTATGCCTCGTTCCGTCCCGATCGGAGTAAGAGATTCTCTCCGGGGTCGCTTTCAAAATGGCTTTGATACCCGTTAGACGGCCTCCGTTCAAACGACGAATCTGCATCAAGCCGTTGGAGAGGTTGCGAACCGATCGATAGCTACTGGTGTGAAGCCGGCAGATTGCTCCGAACATCGGAAACTTCTCCAAGATGAAATAGAGATCCCCCGATGGCCGGCAATCTCCCCACTCCAAATCCGGGCAGCCGTCACCGCAGGGCTCAACCGGCTGGGCCTTATTTGGGCCATCGACGTACTTGTAGTTGCCAGGCCAAGCCTCGCCCTCCGGGTGCTTTGGCGTTCTCCGAGTCGCTTGCATTTCGAATCGAGACCCGTCGCCGTTCGTAATCTGTACGAGTTCGCCGCGACACTTGCATCCGCCCGGCGTCCACAGTGCATACTCCGTTCGGAAGACCTCGCGCGGATCATCGTTGAGGAAGATGACTCCCAGTTCAGTCGGCTTCTCCCCATGCGCTTCAGCAATGTCCGAGGCCGGCACCCAGACTACGTCTTGCCCGCGAAGCGTTTTCCGTTTGAACACGAAATGATCTAGCTTTCGTGGATGCCCGTTTTCGCTGCCAGGCTCCGGCCCCTCCCCGATGGCGACCTTCATTGTCACCGGGAGTTTCTCAAGGGCGGTGCCCTTCTCGTCGTGTGTTAATCCGAGAATCCCCATCACGTCTCTCCTTTTTGTTATGAGTAGTTTCTGCTTCAGTGTGACTTATGGTTTGCAGTTCTTGGGGCAATCACACGAGAGTCAGAACAACACGAGCTGCCCATCTGGCGTCGCCGAGTTCGACCGCCGAGAACCCTTCCGTCGGGGTAGGTCCACCGCCGATTTGAGCGCCGACCATTCGTCGACTAGAGTCACGGTACGTTCCACTAACGGAATTTCGGTGACGGCTCGCTCGGCAGGGACTTCCATTTCCTCGGGCTTTCGCGTGCCAATTGCGTCGTCTTGTTTCTTCTGCAGCGTGGCCCACACGGCATCGGCGCTTTCGCCGATTCCCTTCTCCGTCACGAGTTCTCGGGCCATGGCCATCAGGATGTCATCTTCGTCGTTGATCGACTGCAACCCTTCCGAAGAGAATTTGCCTTCCATAGCCAGAGAGACCAGCAGCTTCTTGCCCATCAAACGAAGGCAGCTCTCCTGCATCGTCTCCGAATAGTGCAGGAACTTCACTTTCACCGGAAGACGCTGCCCAATTCTCCAGCTTCGTCGGCTTGCTTGCCGGAGGACGTAGATGGAATAGCCCGTCTCGTAAAACAGGATCGTGGGGAATTCGATCAGATCGAGGCCAGTCTGCACGAGTTTCGGGTGGCAGATGACCGCTTGCACTCCCGCGCGGAGTTGCCGTTCATACCAAGCCTCCCGCGACTCTGGCGGCACATCCGTTGTAAGCAGCGCGACGCGGATTCCCTCATTTGTGAGGATTCGTTCGAGCCTACATGTGACGTCGCGCTTCTGCGTGTACACGGCATAAATCTGGCAGCGTCGCCCACGCGCCAGCTCAGCTTTCACTTCTTCTACTAAGCGCCGCTCTTTCGCGAAAACAAACTTCTCATCGAGGTCTCGCGTCTCAGCAATCAGGAATCTTTCTCGCCGCTGGGTCTCCGGGTCGTATTCCCAACCCTGCAAATTCCCAAGCCCAAAGGGACGGTCGGGATAGAGGAGCAAAGCGTTCAACGCGACACTCAGCACTGACGGATTCCGCCGATGCTCCTGCAGCGCCTTCTTGATGTCTTCTTCGAGCTTTTTGTAGGCGTCGCGCAGCGGAGCATCCATCTCAATGCTCAGAACTTCCTCGCGATAAGGCGGCAACGCCTCTGAAATGTCTTCGAGGGAAATGAATGCCCCCAGGCTCATTAAGAAACGGCCAAATAGAAGTGGGGATGCGCCGGGGCGACGGCGGAGGCGTTTTGTTATGCGCCCGTCAGAGCAGGCGTTATCCGCTGGCTCAATAGTGGTTATCTTCTCGAGTAGCCCGTAGGTTTCTGTGAAAGCTCGCACGCCCGCTTCACCATACTCAAATCCTTCCTTGACCAGTTTGGCCGGTTCGAGACGGAACAAGATATTGAACACCTCATCGGCGTAGCCTCCGAGCAACGTCCCAGTGAGGACGACAGTGCGTTGCGCACATCCTGCCAACGTGCCAAGTGCATTTCCCTGGGCGGTGTCTCCTTTCAGTTCGTGCACCTCATCAGCGATTGCATAGTCGAAAAAATCGGGCATGTAGCGCCCGATGAAATCTACCGGAGCGAAGCGCCGGGTTTTCGTCCCGTCCGCCTGCCACAAGGCGCTGTATAACTCCCGTCGCGATTTGGCGGAATCCTCGCCATTCTGACTGCCTAGGATTTCGCTTAGCTTCGCTTTTTTTAAGTCCACTGCCAGGAGTCTCTCGCCGTCATCACCCAGGTAGATCGGGCAGCCCGTGTCCGCATTCAAAACACTTCCCTGATATCGGCCGCATCGTGCGAGTCTGTACGCGTGCCGCCAGTAGTAACTAAGCTTCCCGCGATCCCGGCCCACGATGAAGAGCGCGGGGAGGCCGCAGATGGAATCCCAACGCTGACGAGCAGTGCGAGCCGTTTTCCGCTGCCGCAGTTCCGTGAGCGTGGTGCGAAGCCCTTCCCGAACGATGCGGCCATGTCGCAGCCTGACTTCGTTGACTCCCGCATGACCCGCGGAACTCGTTAGGCTACGAAGGCCGTCAATGAAAAACACGCGGACGCTTGGGAGCGTTCGGAACGCTTCTCGCGCCCACTTCTCCACCAACTGGGGAGGAACCATCGCGAGAGCCGTGAAAGGATTTCGGTCGCTGTGCACATGAACTGCTCCCAGCGAGATAAGAGTTTTTCCAGTCCCACACTCCGCGATGACCGCTGCACCGCGTGCGTCTTGCCAGCGTTTCACCACGCCCATCATTGCGAGCGTTTGTGCTGGAAATGGCTTACGGAGAAGATGTCCGATGAGCAGTGATGGTGGGTCATCGATTCCGTGAAGCGGTGGATACGTCCGGAGAATTCTTTCGGCCAGTTCGGAGGCGCGCGCACGCAGATACTCGTTAATATCCTTCGGTAGTTGCATGGTTGTTTCCTCATGGTTCGTTCAGTCGAAGGTCGGGGCTATGCTGGTAAAGGAAGACGAGCTGGAACGCATCAAGCAGTAGCGGTTGTCAGGGCGGATTCAAGAACTTGTTTCGGAATCTCCGCAGTCGTTAAGTAGATGCCGGTGTGTTTTGGGATGGCAGTGAACGCGATGCCCCCGTCGCGCACGATCATCTGGGAGCACTCTACGGCCGCAATCTGACTGTCTAAAACACGAAAATCGTCTGGCGCAGTGACCACCTCGCATGTGTCAACTTCGAGGTCCGCGAGCGTGTCCTCCAACTCGATGCCCGTCGCTTGGGCCCCGCGCGGTTGGCTTTCGTTGTCGCGATCGATCCAGGGGCTGAAATACTGCGGCGAAGAATCCCAGTAATACGTCTCGCAGACAGCGGGATCGAGGACCTTTTGCTCATTCAGGACGCCGATTCGCCGAAGCATTACTCTCGCGAAGTCCTCACTAATTTCCACGACTGCGTAATCGCATCCGGCACTGTAATCGGGGTTGGTGCTCCAAACTTTTACAATAACGATCATGGCCCACTCCTTCGTCCGCTCGCTCATGACGTCGCTACAGAGCAGCGGGAGAACTTTCCGCTGCCGGCACAATCGACCGCTCCAAGAAATTCTCCGACAACTTCCAAGTGATCGAGCCGTTTTCTTTCGGAATGCGGATCAAGCCTTCTCTTAACGCCTTGCCAATCCATTTGAGGAAGACAGGCTTGGTCCCGCTCACCAGCACTGGTGAGCATCCCAGCCCCGTCAAGGGCCGGATCGCCTTTCGCTGATTGAGTTCGCGGATAAACCACGGTGCCCACTCGGGCACCACTGGAAGGCCATATCGGGACGCAATGCGATAGAGTACAAACACCGGATCGTCGTCGCACAATATAGTGCGCCTGCCTTCTCGGTCCGTCCCGGGTTTCGTCTTGGCTAGCTCGGCCGACACAGCTACCAAGTGCCGACCTGGGCGCTTCCGACCCGGAACCGCAACACTCCCGCGAAAACACTGTGCCTCGGGACCAAGAGAGGCAGTAAAGCCCGGCCGCCCCGGAAGGTGAATTTGCAACAACGCTGCCTCGGTGACTGCCGCCCACAAGGCGCCAATCTCCGAATCTCCCCCGATCATAGAAATTAAGTGAGCGCTGGCCTGACCTTTTTCCTCTTTCGCGGGTTCCACAACGGCTCGGTCAATGTAAACCCGGACCTGGGTTGTGGTGTCCTTCATGCGTTTGGTGAATTCCAACGTTCCAAAGCGTTCATGCGCGTTTTGCATACCCATTTCCTCCAACCATTACACTTGCTTCACATTCACGGTCCCTTGGGCTACGCGTGAGCTTCCAGGCGGTAGGCGTCGGCCACATATTTTCAGTTGGGATTTGTAGATGACCGAGCTAATTCACTTCGTGGGAGCGCCGGTGTGAGTCTGGTCGGTAGAATTGGTGTCTTTCATTTTCGGGCGCGTCCTCTGCCGTGCAGTTCTCTTAATCGCGGCCACGGCGGTTGAATACACCGTCCAGTATTTCCTTGCGTCATCCACCTCTGAAGTTTGGATCACCCCGCCGAGCTCCACCCGAACGGCCGGATAGTTGCTTTCGTGCAGGGCTTCGGAGTAGCGCCATTCCTTGCCATCCGAAACAATGAGGTGGTCGCCGTAGGCACCAGCACACGAGCCGTTGCACACAAGGAAGGGAATGTCAGTCAGTGCGGTCAACTCATCGTAGTGTCCGTTGTTTGATTCCTCATCCACCATTACGACCGCACCTGGGATTTCATCTCCGTCCACCGTCAGGGCCTGCGACTCCTCGAGTCCGTAGCCCATTTTCTCGAAAATGTCTTTATCTCGCTCGGCGCAAACAAGCGTTGAGTAACACCGATCACTCATGGCTCTGTTTCCTTTCTTCGGCAGATGAGTTACTTCAAACTGGTAGTCTCTCCAGTGCAGAAGACCAACGTTAGTTCGTTCGAGAAACGCTCCTTCTCTCGAATGACTGTCGTCCCGTCTTCTTCCTCTTCCGACTTGTCCACCAGTTTGATCGACTGCCAATGTGCGATGTGCTGCGTTTCACCATCCCCGAAAATGCCGTTGAGCATTCCGGCGGTGCAGAGCAACCCGACGTGCCCGCCGTGCAAAGGTGTGAGCGGACGCCCGCTAATGTCTGCCTGCTGCGCGAAAAGCACACCTGAGGCTTGGCGATAAGCTGACGATCTCGGAAGAAGGTCCTCGATTTGATCCAAGGGAAGGCCGCGATAAACCAACTGGACCGGTTCACTTGGTAAAAGGACGTATTTGCGGTCAGGCTGGGAGGGCAACGGCGAAAGTTTCTCTGGATCCCTCGCCAGGGACTCGTACCTCATGCGGGCACGAGTGATCTCGCCATCCTGGAGTCGATCCCTTTCGGACCGCGTGAGTCGCACTCCCATTACAACGACCTGTTTGTACTTCACGCTATCGGGTTCAGTGAGGTGGCAAACGCGGACGTCGCGGAATTGATATGCCAATATCTGGCCGCAATCGCGGAGGTAGTCCCTGGGAATCACCAGGATCAACACTCCGCCGCGCTTGAGCCAGCGATACACATGATCGAGGAACAACCGCTCCATGCGCTGCGATTTGTCCTCACCGATCTCAAAATCGTATGGAGGATTTAGGTAAATCAATGAAAAGGATTCCACTGGACACTGCACGTCAAAACAGTTGCCGTGAATCACCTCATCTGCTGAAGAGCGGGCGAGCGCAGCCCGCTGTGCCTCCAGCTCAATTCCGTACCGGCGCGTCTTTGCATCGCGCGCGAGCTCCGCGAACGCCGCGCCCTCTCCTATGCAAGGGTCAAGAGCCGAGCAGACCTGTTCGGGAAATTGAAGAAATGTGCGAATCCGTTTAGCCTCCGCCATCGGCAGAGGATAGAAGCCCAAACGTTCACGACCAGCAAGACGCATCGACAGCCTCCTGAGTGAGTCATCACAAGTTGCTATAGCGCGGAGCGGAAGAGTGGTTGGTACTTATGATTCGCACACGACTTGCGAACTGCGAAGATTGCGCGCTCGGGAATCCGTCCAATCTGTAGATCGTGCAAGTCCGCGGGCCAATCAGCCGTACCGTAAGAGTTCTTGCTGGGCTTTCGGGGCTTCGGCGGTGGAACGATCGGCCCCGCTCGATATTACGATCCCTTCAGCGGAGATTCCGTGCTTAGCCAATAGAGCGGTGGCGGTATCTATATCAGCGGCCTCTTGCTTTCGACGAGCAGTATCAAGCAGCGAGGGGATAATCGGCTCGCCTTCTGCAATCATTGCCCGGTTGAGGTCCTCATAGTCGCCGGAAAGCCAATGGCGACCACCGTACTCCACCGACAAACACCGGCCACGCGAATCGAATTGCGACAGGAAGAAAGCGGTTGAATCACCCGCCTCGAAGTAGTGGTTGTAAAATCCAGCCCGATTGTAGTGAGCGATGAAACTGCAATGCTGAATCAGGTGGTCGTAAAGCGCTTTTGTGAACTGGTCAAACCGCAAACCGCACTTGAGGAAGCGAATCCAGGCCCGCAGGACCGTTGTTTTCTGAGCGGCTGACATGAATCGTACGTCCCGGAATTCGTGTATCATTTTCAGTCACCCTTGCGGAATTGCATGGCGAATTTCCCTGCGAAGTGTTACGAGCCGTAGCAGAGATGTCCAAGGAATATGAAGAACATAGAGGTGAAGCGATGCTCCTTCGGAGATTGAGTGCGCGAGAGCCGACTTCGAAATTGGTCTAGGAGAGACTTGGAGAAACAGGACCTCTGTGGGGAACACCAATGAAGGGAGAATTTACTGGAAAGGATGCCGAAGCCCTCTCGTTCATACCCTGAGAGCTTTGGATCTGCGTTGCCGCCTCGCCTCTCGCAAGCGGTCAGCAGAAATCTCCGCGGCACGGTTGTAAATCTGGGCCCAGCTCATATCGATCTTCGAGGGCCGGCAGTTCTCTCTCAAATGCAGGCCGGATGCTTCAACATCAACCACCAGGGGGCGTCCTCGTATCACGCAAGGCGTCTCTACAATCAAGCGCCTTTTCCGTTGAATCTGTTTCCTCACAATTGCTCTTCCGTTCGTTCCGGTTTCTGGCGGACTGGTGGGTCGCCATTGCGTCCCGAGTAATGCTTGAGTCGCTCTCGGCACAATGCCTTCGCTGTGTAGTGCGGCACGGCGTTTCCTATCTGTTTCACTTGTGTCGATTTGTTTCCGTGGAACTTGTAGCTCCTGGCGAAACCTTGCGCCGCAGCCAACTCATGAGGCTGAAGCATGCGGAAACGGATCCCGAGATATTGGTTTTTACCGACCGGAATTAAGTAGGGCTCGACCAACCCGAAGCGGTCCTTCGTCGTGACGGTGTCCAGAGGCTCGTCAATGGGTTGGCATACACCAGTTCCATAGTATTTGGTGACGTAAGGTTCGACTAGGAACATGTCTGAACTCGTCGCGGTCACAGTGGGCATCGGTTGCTCAACACTGCGGACGTTCTGCTCTGTATCATTGCCATGCTGATGAGGAAGAAGAAATGGCTCGACCACACCAAACCCATTTTTGCAAGTCAGCGTGGGCATGGGTTCGTCCACTGGTCGACAGCGGTCAGGGGACGAAGCCGAGCTTCCATCTCCATGGTTGACTGCGATGACGAACGGCTGAACCAACGCGTCATGGTTTTCCGTCAACACAGTGTCGAGGGGGTCGTCAACGCTCTTGGGATTGCGACCCTTGCCTTCTGGTCCACCGGCAGCGACCAGGAACGGCTCGACGACGGCAATCGATTGACGGGTAAGCACTGTATTTAGGGGTTTTTCGACAGACCGAGGCTTACCGGCCCGTTCGGGACCTCCCGCGCCAATTAGGAAAGGTTCTGCCAGGCCGAGCCTGGCTTTCGTTGTAATTGTCGGCGTCGGATCTTCCACTGATTTAACGTACCGACCGTTGCCTCCCTGATGATCGATGGCAACAACGAACGGCTCGACCACGCCGCCCGCTCCGTGACTTGTGACGGTGGGGACCGGTTCATCGACTGTGTGTATGCGAGGCTGTTGGCCCTCTCGCTCACCAAAGAATGGAATCAGGAACGGTTCAACCATCTGTACCGCACCCTTGGCGCAGATCGTCGGTACAGGTTCCTCTACGGGTCGTGGCGCTCCACCCGAGGCCTGCGAGAGCAAGAAGGGTTCGCACAATCCGATGTGCTGCCCGTTCGCGGTAACTGTGGGCAACGGCTGGTCGATCGAGCGCGTGTTGTTGGTGCCGTAGAACATGACGAGGAAAGGTTCTATATCGAGCCCATTAATTTTCTTCATGCCCGCTGCGATCCGCTTCAGCGTCTTCTCCGCCAGCGGTTTCTTACGCGCAAGAATATTCTCGCCTTTCAGGTGCCAGTCGATGATTTCTCGGGCCGGGCGCCATGTTTTGAGGGGCGGCGACGAGAAGAGCGAGGTTTGCAGCGAGACCTTTTCCCGCGGCCCATGGGAGGGCATCGGCCAACTCGGAGCACCCTTTCGAGTCGCGACAATGAACAGACGCTTGCGTGTCGTTGCATCCCCGAAGTCAGCGCAACAAATAACTCGTTCGTCCAAGCGGTAACCAAGCGAACGGAGGGCCTGGAGGAACGCCTGATAGGTCTCACCGATCTTCGACTTGAGGGGCTTGCCATTTGCTCCGAGCGGACCCCACCGAACAAATTCAGGTACGTTCTCGATTACGATATTTTCGACGTAGAGTTCCTGCGCCCACTGAATCACACCCCAGGCGGGGACGCGCTTCTGGTCTTCGATCGGCCGGCCGCCGCGAGCGACTGAATGGAACGTGCACTCAGGAGATGCCACGAGGAGATGCAAGCGGCCCCGTGGCACAACATCTCGTGGCCGAATTTCTTCGATACGCGCACAGATGTGCTTCGCCCACGGATAATTTGCGGAGTGCGTCGCGATCGCAACCGGCCAGTGGTTGATCGCCACGAGGTCTACCTCAAAGTCCAACTCGAGCGCGGCTTCGATCAACCCGCTACTGGTTCCTCCCGCGCCGCAAAACAGGTCCGCACAATAGAGTTTCAAGTGTAGCCTCCCGGTTTCACGACTGGGTGCTTTCAAGGTTGGTCGTCGTCTTGATCTGAGAGCTAAAACGTTCGATTGAAGAGAAGATAGTGCTGAGATAGTCGTGCGGATGCCGTGCCCGTAATGCCGTTTGGTTGAAGCCCGTGTTTGCGGAAATCGTCCGCGCTTTAGGTTGCAGGGTTTCCAGTCGGTTCCGGGGGCTATGAACTAGGTCTGTTCCATAATTCCCGGAAGAGGTTTACTGTGCCTGGGCCATGGCCGGCGTAATGGTTGTTTGCGAACGCTAGGATTTGAATGCGGCGCTTGTGGACATTCTTTAATAGCTCTACCCATTCCAAGAGGTCGCCCCGCCGATTCACGATGATCTTGTCCCAAGTCTTTGTTTTTTCCTCGATGCCTTTCCGGTCTCCAAGCCAGCGAACATAAGTGAAGTCAGCAGTAATCAAGTCGAGAGCGTTTTTCATCTCCCACGGCCTGGGCATCCATCCTTGGTCAATCAGAGCCAGAGCGACGCTGTGCTCTCGCAGCAAATCCACAAACGGATGATCCAGCCAATTCTTATTTCGAATTTCAACTGCAAACTTGTAGCCCTTTGGCAGCTTCTTCAAAAACGGTTTCAGGAGTGCCAGGAATTCCGCGCCGCCCTTGAATTTTGATTTATTGAAGTATCCGAACTGAAACAGGAGTGGACCCAGCTTGTCACCGAGGGCATCCATCGTTTTCAGAAAATGGTTGAGATCATCTTCGCAATCGACGAGTACTTTTTCGTGAGTAATAACTTGCGGCACTTTTGCAGCAAACAGGAATCCCGTAGGCGTCTTCGCATTCCAGCCTTCGACTGTGGAGAGCGCAGGCGTGCGATAAAATGTGTTGTCTAGTTCAACAGCGTCAAATTTTGTTGCGTAGTAGCTCAGGAAATCCTTAGGTTGCGTGCCCGCGGGATAAAAGGAACCAACCCAGCCTGCGGCGGTGAAGGCGCTGGTGCCTATGCGAATGTCTGCCATCGTCCCGCGATTCTACACCGGCCCGGCTAGTGGTACACTCTCGTCATGGCAGCCTCGAAAGGGAAGAAATCCAAGGGCCGCGCAAGACTATCCTTCGCGCAAATCGAAGTCGTCGGTCAATTCAATGATTATGCTTGGGACAATCCGAAGCTGACTTTTGAAGAGATTGCAAAAAAGACCCTCGGATCGAATGCATTTCCGAAAACCGCGAACGGTCGAAAATTCAGAACCGAATGCAAAAGCGTGTTTGATCGGGAGAGGGAAAACTAGATTTTCCCGTTGCGCCACGGTACACGATCCGTGTCCGTTCTTTGTAAGATCACCCTGCCGCTCCTACCCGGATTTTCGACGTTCACAATTTCTCAGGGCCAAAGGATTGCCTTCACGCTTTGCGGTGATTCTCGACGCCCGTAATCCCATCTTTGCTCACCCCTTACCCCCCTTGCACAGTTTGCAAAACCGATGACCGCAACTCTCGCAGACCTGCGTGAACTTACGCGTTCGCTTGCCGCATTTGCAGCATTTCAGGGTCACTTTGTGTCCACCTTCGCGGTCGTCAACTCTTTATCAAGAAAGTTTATCTCGCTATTTACGGGTAACCAACACTTCGGAATCTTGCTCGGCTTTCACGGTCGCGATTCCGCCGCCCGGCAACGAACCTGAAGCTTTCAATTCTCTCGCTTTTTTTCTGCCAGCGGCCATTGCTGCTTTATCTGAATCAAAACCCTTCCCCGTTGATGCAACACCTTGGTTTGAATCGCGGATTTCATAAGACCATGTCATAGGATTTTCCCCAGTTCATTATCCGGGTGAAGTGACGCACGGCCAGCCGTTTACATTTTTGAGGTGCCTACTCGACAACTGTGAGATATGGCTTCAGAGGCGGATTAGGAAATTTCCCACATTCCGGGCACCATTTCACGGGACTTGGAGACGCCGTCTAATTTTGCGAAAGGGAAAGTCATGCGGTCGCAAGTGCATCTGGCGGATAGAAGTCCGTTGTCATTATTTCAGCGGTGAGGACAGCCTGGCCAGCAACAAGGACGGCGCATTCCTTCCTTAAGTTCCGTGCGTACTCGTTCAATGTGCTGCCTTCGGGTTTCCGGTTTCTTGACGGAGATAACCCAGCAGATCCACTCATTGCGCGCGAGTGCAGTAATATCCTCCCATTTTGCCCGCGCCGCCGGGTCCGAAATGAGAACTTTTCGTAAATCCGCTGGTACACTGTGCACTGCGCCAGCGGAGATCGCTTTTTTGATCACACTTTATTTTACATCGTTACGCAACTAGCTGGGGAATCGGTCGCAGTGACTTCTCCTGTCGGCCACCTACCGGTAAGGCCGTTTCTCAGGCGGAATCTAGCGCAGGCGCCTTAGGGGGCGAAGTCGCGCAGCTTCTCAACAGTTGCAGCGTCGAGTTTTTGCAGCATAGCCACTAGTAGATCGACCATTTGGTCGAAGTCTTTGCGATTCATGATGCCGTTGTGCGCGTGCGTATAGCGGACGGGGACAACAAGGTTTACGGTTGGAACACCGCCCACTGCCTTCTGCAATTCCGACGAGTCGTCTCCGTAGCCCTGCACAAGATCGTTTTGCAACGGGATGCTTTTTGCCGACGCCGTGTCTTTCGTGAAAGCAACCAGCTTGCGGTTTGGGAGTTCGGAGGTATCGTATAAAAATATTCCCGGCCCGTGGCCGAGGCTCACCTGAGTTTCTTCGGGGTGGCCGCCGAAGACATCACCGGTGACGCCGCCCTCAAGGGCTATGGCGAGATCAGGCTTCACAACGTCAGCAGCAGTGTGAGCTCCACGAAGACCAACCTCTTCCTGGGTGGTGATGGTCCAGAAGATCTGGTTCGGATGTGGTTGATTCTGAAGACGCGTCATCGCTTCGATGACGACGGCGCAGCCGACGCGATCGTCCCAAGCTTTGGCAAGATAGTTGTCCGTGCCATTCAGTACCGTGAATGGTGAATCAGGAACAACGGGGTCACCGGGCGAGATGCCCATCGCGCCAACTTCCGCTTCATTTTTCGCACCGACATCCAGATAAAGCTGTTCTCGTGAAAACATACGATTGCGTTCCTCGGGGGACATCACGTGGATGTCGCGGATACCTGTAACAGCGTGGACAGGCCCTTTCGATCCGAGAATCACCCAGCGCTGGTCGACGAGCGCCTGATCCAGCCAGCCGCCCAACATTTGCATGGTGAGGAAACCGTTCGGCGTGACTCGGCGGATCATGCCGCCGAGTTCGTCCATGTGGGCATCGACCATGACACGCGGGCCGGACGAACCGTGCGCGGCAATGATAGAACCCATACCGTCATAGCGGAGGGAAGTGGAAAGTGGCTTCATGTATTCGACCATCACCTTCCGGATGGGTTCCTCAAAACCAGAAGGGCCTGGAGTGTCGGCAATTCTCTGGAGGAGCTGGATCGTTTGATCCTGACCGTTGGCAGGCGGCGTAAAGAAGACCGCGACAGAGATAAATACTATTACCAAGTGTTTCATGATGGCGGGATCGTACCATGGAATAGTGCCAGTGCCTGTGTCGTCTTCTCGGAAACCGGCTTTTTCCGTCTTAAGGGCCTGATTTCCACATTCCGAGAAGGCCCTATCCGGCCCACGGGGATGATCACTTCCGGTTTTCCCGTAATTCAGGACGAACGCTGGTAAAGGGCAACGAGCAGAGTGCGTTATTTCGCGGGCGGTGCGCCATAAAGGAATTGGAGGCCGGCGGCGAAGCGCTCGCCGAAAGTAGGGTAGTTGTGGTGGCCCCCTTCTGTGATCGTGAGTTGCACTTCCCCGGGCAGGTAAGCGGCTTTCAAGTTCTGCGTTAGTTGCTTGACCTCGCGAACCCAAGCGACGTTGAAAGCCAGCGCCCCAGGAATTTCTGCTTTGAGTTCCGCCGTTCCTATTCCAATGGCGATCCGTTTCGGAGCTTTAACCAGTTCCGCTGTATCGCGGAGTAGTTGCCCGTTGCCGGCCTCCAGTGCGGGACTTTCAACGATTCCGGCGCCGAATAGGTCCGGTCTGTGGATCAACGCATACACCGCGGCGACCCCGCCATAGGATGCGCCCCAGATGGCAGTATGCTCGGGTCCGGTCTGGACTGGATATTTCGCAGCGATCGCGGGCATGACTTCCGTTTCCAGGAAGTCAGGAAACGCAGTTCCCAGCGGAGCAAGGGTAGGGGGCAAAATAGGGAACAAGACCGTGTCTGCATACGGCAGAAATTCGCGGGCACGTGCTCCCCCATTGCCATCACCTTGATGGATGGCATCGGAGCCGTTGTCGATGCCAACGGCAATCAGCGGGGGTATTTTGCCGCTGGTAATTAAGTCGGTGAGTGTTTCGTCGGCGTGCATCTCTTCATGATCATAAGCAGCACAAACATCAAAAGCGCTGGCACCGTCCAGTATATAAAGAACGGGATACTTGTGTCCGGGATCGAAACCGGGTGGCAACCAGATCCGCAAGCTGCGAGTATTATGAAAGATCCGACTCGTGAGTGGCACAATTTCCAGTTGGCCAACCACCGTGGACTTGCAAGGTGTCTGCTGCGCGAACGCGACAAAAGGCATACACACAGCGATAAGACAAACGGCGCGACAGAATGGACGCAGCATGGCCCGGGAATCTACCATGCCCTGAATCCAGCCTCCAAATAGAATTTCGTTATCGATGGGAACCAAAAAGTCTTCGCCGCAAACTCTCTGGTCACTAAGTGGATCGTCGTCCACTCGGAAGCTATTGTCCGACCGCCCTCCGCATTGCAAATTCGGATGGGGCCTGATAAGTCCTGCTTATCGGTGCGCCGTGAAAAGGCGGTGGT
>Ga0210401_10003975_pt1 | contig 15559 bp, 17 predicted proteins | sample IncBWH32MmetaG_FD_150866 | JGI IMG/M metagenome (GOLD analysis project Ga0210401, IMG submission 150866) | Forest soil microbial communities from Barre Woods Harvard Forest LTER site, Petersham, Massachusetts, United States - Inc-BW-H-32-M | ecosystem: Environmental > Terrestrial > Soil >... | reverse complement strand
ACGACGGCGAACGAGTACGGCAACGGTGTTTGTTTTACATCTTGATTGAATCGATTCAACGCCTCACCTTCTCGCCGAGCTCCTCCCCCAAAACATGAAAGCCACCATTAGGAGTGTCGCTAAACTTGCCGGCGTCGCCCCTAGTACGGTATCGCATTACCTCAACCAAACCGCGCCACTGTCGGCGGCGACGGCTAAAAATGTCGAACAAGCAATTGCCGCCTTAAACTATCGGGTCAACCTCGGCGCTCGCAATTTACGGCTGCAAAAGACCAATTCTATCGGCGTGGTGATCCCGAACATCACCTCTCCGTTCTTCGGCGAGATCGCAGCTGTGATGGAGAACAAGTTGTGGGAACAAGGGTTCCAGACCTTACTCTGCATCTCGGAACGCAGCCCGGAACGCGAGCTTTCTCAGGTTGCGCACCTGGTTAGCCGCCAAGTCGATGGGATTCTTCTCGTCTATTGCTCACAAAAGAGCCGGATCGCCGAGATCTTAAAAAATATCTCGGTGCCAATCGTATTCGTCGACCGCCGCGTTCCGGATCAATACTCGGTGTGCACCGATAATTTCCTTGGTGGCCAATTGGCTGCGCGCCATCTGGCCACGCTGGGTCATCGGGTAATTGGCCTATTGTGCGGCGAGCCCAGTGTCGAGAACGTGGCCGAGCGTATCGAAGGTTTTGAACTTGAGTTGCAGCGCTTCGGACTAGAAATCCCGGAAGCGTACAAGGTGAAAGGGCGTCAGGACTTACAACTCGGACTACGCATCACGGATCTGTTGCAGTTGGAACCGCGACCGACCGCGATATTCGCCACAAACGATATCGTTGCCATCGGCGCTTGGCGGAAACTAGTTGAGTCCGGGTTTCGTATTCCGCGGGACATCTCGATCGTGGGTTTCGACGATATCGCGGTAAGCCGGTTTCTGGTTCCTCCGCTTACGACCGTGGCGCAGCCCTACCGAGAGATCGGCGGCAAAGCCGTCGAGCTACTAGTCGACCTGGTGCAAGCCGGAGAGACAGCCAAGCCGGCGGAAAATGTGATTCTTGCTCCAACCCTGAAAGTTCGCGGATCAACCGCGCCATTAAAGAAAGGAGGTGTAGATGGCAAAGCGATCGATGGTCGCTTGCCGCAAAAGACCAAGTCAGTTTCCCAGCCCAAATCAAAACGTCCCAGCAAAAACGGCTAAGCGCCGCCCTTTTAAAGTCTTAAAAGTTTATTCCCCTAGAAATATCCATTCCAAATCCCGTCCCCCCACCCATCCATTATGACAAGATTCATCCGCCAATTGGCGCTTGGTGCGGCTTGTGTCGCACTAGGTACCGGTGTCGCCGGCGCTTGGAGCCTTGAGGAGGCCGCAAAGCCTTACAAGGGCACCCAGATCTCGGTGATTTTCCTTGATCGCCCCGGCTACCACGCCATCGAGAAAATGCTTCCGGAGTTCGAACAGAAGACCGGAATCAAAGTAAACTACGAGTGGGTTCCTTACGAGAGCACGCTCGAAAAAGAGGTTCGCGACTTTTCGTCCAATGGCGATCTCACCATTGCCTTGGTTGACTTAGTGTGGATCGGCACATTCGCCGATTCGGACTACATCGTGCCGATCGATGATCTGAAGAAGCAGTTTCCCAATATCTTCGATCCTAACTATGACATGTCCGATTTCTTCCCGCTGTTGCTCAACGCTTTCGGCTCCTGGAACGGCGTCGTTTATGGACCGCCTTTTGATAACTACTCGGGCCTTCTTTACTACAACAAGAAGATGCTGAAGGACGCCGGATTCGATAAACCACCGGAAACTTGGGATGAGCTGAAGGACTACGCGGCGAAGCTCACCAAAAACGGCAAATACGGTTACGCTCTTCAGTCCCGACGCGGAGAAACCCAATCCTGTGACAGCTTCATGCGGTTTATTTGGCCGTCGGGCGGATCACTGTTGGACGCCAAGTTCAAATCAAACCTGATGAGCCCGGAATCCCAGGCCGGTCTTAACTTCCGTCAGGACTTGATCAAGTATATGCCGCACGGAATCGTGGACTTCGACCACATCGAAGCCGTCAACGCGTTAGCTCAAGGTCAGGTAGCGATGATCACCGAATGGTCTGCCTTCTATTCTACCTTGGTCGACCCGAAATCGTCTAAGATCGTCGACGATTTAGGCGTTGCCCCGGAGCCCAAAGGGCCCGCCGGACGCAAGCCGGCACTCGGAGGTTTCTCTTTAGCCGTGGCCAAGCAGGCCAACGACAATCAAAAGGCTGCTTCCTGGCTCTTCATTCAGTGGGCGACGGCCAAGGAAACTGCCAAACAATACTTAGAGAACGGCGGAGTCCCCGCCCGGCAGTCGGTCTATAAGGATCCTGAACTGGTTAAAAAATATCCCTTCGTTTCACCGATGGTTGAATCCTGGCAACAGGGTGTTCCCGAATTCCGGCCTCGCTTTGCCGAATGGCCGCAGCTTTCCGAAATCATCGCGGAAGTCGGTACCAACATGATGACCGGAAATGTCTCGGTTAAGCAAGGCTCTGAAGAAATCGGAAAACGCGTCGAAAACGTGCTTTCAAAAGCCGGCTATTACGACGGCAAAAAGAAATTAGCCCAATAACTAACTGAGCCTGGCGGCCCCGGCGGCAATATGTGAGCCTGCCGGGGCCAGCCAAAAAATGATAAATGACAGATCAGAGCATGCTCGGAATGTGGGCGATCTGTCATTTGTCATTTTCGATAGGTTCTATCAGTTTGGATAGCTAAGTATGGCCAAAGAAAGGAAGTCTTACTCCACAGGAGCATTCTGGTTTGTAGCGCCCGCAATGATCGTCCTGCTGGTGGTGGGTATCATCCCTTTGCTGTTCGCGCTTTGGACATCTTTTCAGCAGTTCATTTTAACAAAGGCTCATTTCAAAGGCGCTATTCTTGGGGTATGGCCGATTTTCGACGCTCCTTTTGTTTGGCTTTCAAATTACCGCGACCTACTGTTCGATGAGTCGTTCCGCAACGCGCTTGGCCGCTCTTTCCTATTTCTGGTCATCAATCTACCCATTCAGGTAGTGCTCGGTCTGACCATCGCTTTGCTTTTACATCGGCCGGGTCACGAATGGCTCAAAAATATTACCCGGGTCGCCCTGGTCATCCCCATGGCTACGACATTCGCCGTGGTCGGGCTGATCGGACGCCTCGTTTTCAACGGCGACTTTGGAATAAACAACTTCTTTTGGAACATGGTTTTCGGGCACAAACTGGAATGGCTGGCTGACCCGAATCTGGCTTTCATCAGCATCTCCATCATGGATTGCTGGCAGTGGACCCCATTCTGCGCCCTGGTTTTATATTCGAGTCTCACCATGGTCCCTGTCGAGATCGAGGAGGCGGCCAAGCTGGAAACCGATAAATGGTGGCACGTATTGCGTAAGGTTCAGCTGCCTTTTATGCTGCCTGGACTCACCGCGATTCTGATCCTCAGAACCGCGGATATCCTCAAAATGTTCGACGTGGTCTTTATTATGACTCGCGGCGGACCCGGAGCTGCAACCGAGTTAATTAGTATTTACATCCAGCGAATCGGTTTCCGTTCGTTTGAACAAGGAATGGCTTCCGCTGAAGCGATTGTTCTCCTGGTTATCACCATCATTCTATCCCGGATTTATATTCGGTTTATTTATCGTGAAATCTGAGAGCCCTAATTCTAACGCAAAGAACGAAGTGCTTCGGTATCGACCGAAGCCGCACATCTGGCACTTCGTAGTCCTGCTCGCGATTATCGCGTTCTGCGTTTTTCCTTTTTACTGGATGGTGGTCACATCCTTGAAAAACCAGCAGGATATTCTGTCGCCCATCCCGAAATTTTTGTTCACGCCGACGTTGGAGAACTATCAGAGGGCAGTAACGAAATTTGACGTTGCTCTCAGCCTGGAAAACTCCTTGATCATAGCCCTGAGTACCACGGCGCTTTCTTTGCTGCTAGGAACTCCGGCCGCCTACGCCATTGCCAGATTTGAGTTTAAAGGCAAAAGAGATCTTTGGTTCTGGTTTATTACTAACCGGATGCTGAGCCCCATCGTGCTAGCGTTGCCGTTTTTTATACTGGCTCGAAATCTAAAGCTTCTGGATACCCAAATCGTCCTGATCCTGATCTATCTCACTTTTAATATCCCAATCGTGGTCTGGATCTGCGCCGATCAGTTCCGCAATATCCCTAAGGAACTCGATGAAGCTGCCACCTTAGAGGGATACAATTCTTTCGCCATTTTCTGGAAGATCGGCTTGCCGCTGGTTGCGCCCGGTATCGCGGTCTCTGCGATCTTCAGCTTCATTTTTTCCTGGAACGAGCTGCTCTACGCGTTGGTTCTCACCCGGAAATACGCTCAGACTGCTCCGGTGGTGGCAACCAGTTTTATGAGTGGCTACGATCTACCTTGGGGACAAATCATGGCCACCGGAACCATGATTGCCCTTCCGGTAATCATCTTCAGCATCATCGTTTCCAGGCAGTTTGTCCGAGGATTGACCATGGGCGCGATCAAGTAGGCGCCCAGCTCCACGGTTCTTCGTGCTCGCAGACCCTGTTGTTCCGTCGGGACAGCCGAACTTATCCCGAAGGGATAATAGGACTCAGCCTGGGGTTTTAACCCCAGGTGTAGATAAGATAGGCGGACCGCCCTGAAGGGGCGGCAGAATGACTCCTTCAAGGGTAGACGTTGATCTGACGAACCACCGATAACCGATTCTCTGCCGCCCCTTCAGGGCGGGTCGATGGTGGGCTGTTCCTGGGGTTGAAACCCCAGGCTGAGTCCTATTATCCCTTCGGGATAAGTTCGACATGTTTCCTTACGGGACAAAGGCGGATAAGATCACGCCATAACATAACATATAATACGATTGTTGTTGATGTTTCGGATCGAATCATATAACACGTATCTACGATGTTATTGCTTTTGCCATTCCTGCTCTTATTCGCCTCATCAGCAGCGATGGCCAACGGTCTCGATCAAAACTTGCTCACCTTTGTCCAGAACGCGGTTCCCGAAGGTCAGATCGTCTTTTGCGGAGAAGTAGCATCCAACGAAACGGCCTATGAATTGTTTGTTATTGAGCACGAAGCTAGCCGCGGCGTCCTGGTGACAGCCGGGGGCTCTGCCGATCCCTCTGGCAAATCGCCCCAGGTCCTTTTTGCCGATACCTCTTTCGACTTCGCCCTTTCTCAAAACCTGATGCCTCCGGCGGTACTCTCCGAGTTCTATGCTCTGTTGGGAATAGCCCGGTCACCAGCAATGGAGGCAGCGGCCACCGCGCCCGCCGAGGATATTTATCCTATCGGCGCCGCGCTTAACACCGTGTTAGGTCCGATCGCCGACTTCACTTTCAGGTCGAACAGCACGTTAGAAATCCTTCAAGAGCTGGAACGATCCGATGCGATTCCCGTCAGCCCGAGCGCCGCACCTATCGGCTCGATCCTGGTATGTCCAACGACTTACCCTCCGACCGGCCCCGTGTCGCTAGGATCAGTCGGTATTCTTGGGTCCGACCACCAGGTCTACGGCCCGGATTTCAGAAAAGGCGGTGGGTGGACTTGTTTCGGCAGGCTCGAGACCTGGATCGAAAAATATAGTGCGCAAAACCAGCTGTTCGGGTTCCTACTTCGAGCGCGCCGTGAGCGAGCATCAACTTAAACGCTTTAAGGGAAACGGTGCGATCTGTCCTCAGCTGGAGCTTCGTTCTGCTACTCATCGTGAGTATTTCGGGGTGCGATGATAGCATCAGCTCGCCGAGTGGCGGGGCTTCCGGTACCCCGACCCAAAACGATCTGACGCAGGGCCAGCAGATTGGGAACGCAGTATCCGGAGACCAGTCATTTTACAACGCAAGCGGTGGCTCTGGTTTTGGTTTTCCCAAAGACACCAGTCAATTCGGTGGAGCCTCATTCACCTCAGATAGTTTCGCCAGGATCGATACCGATGGGGATCCTTCCGAGCAAGGATATGACACGACTTGGAACGCTCAGACATCCGGACAGTTCGATGGACAGCCAGTAAACTCCGCAGACCACGCTTACGTTGTCATGTCACAGGGACAGATGGCAGCGAGCGGGGCTCAAATCGGCGATTGGGCGCTCGTCACTAACAACGAGACCGGGCAAAGCATGTGGGCCCGCGTTGAAGACGTGGGTCCGCCCGGCGGGACCGGGGAAATTTCGGAAGCCTGCGCCACTGGTGTTGGCATTCAGTTCCAAAGGAACTCTAACACCGTCGGGAACCCGAGCGTAACCGTCCAAGTTTATTCCGGTACCAAATCTATCTCAGGTGGGAGCAACTAATAACAGAGAAACGAACAAATGAGAACTAGCCTAATCAGCGTACTAGCAACTGCCCTCATAGCGAACTTCGGCTGGGCCGAAAGCAAACTCGAAACTAAGCAGTTTCCAGCGCCCGACGGCTCACAGGTCCTGGAAATTGGTCAGGCCATCCGAGTGGTAAACTCAGGAGGATCACCTTCACTGACGCTTGCCAGCAATTTAGAAGGTGTTCAACGCGTTGATGCGAAATGGTCACCTGACTCGCGCCGAGTAGTTGTTGTCATTAGCTACACCCGAGGGTCAGGAGTGGAAGCTGCCTATATGGATGGAAGCGGCTGGCATAAGGCGCTGCAGCCGGACACAGACCTGCCGACCGATGAGTTGTCCCGACAAGCCGCAGTATCGGGAAGATTAGTCTCTCAATCGTGCCGGCTGGGAGATTGGCTCGATTCGCGGCGGATTAGGATTACCGGTGAGTTGATCTTTTCTGGACAAAAAAAGGTGCCTTACGGGTACACGCTAGTCTTCACCGGTCAACCGGGTCATCTCGATCGTGGAGGATTTGAGGAGGGAGTCATCAAAGGCATCGACTACCATGTTCGATAACCCTGGAGCGCTGCCTCGCTCGCGAGGCCGTGGCGAACAGGGCGCGTGGTAGGCACGCACAATCGTCGGGCGACGCACCTGGATATGAAAGGGCCGAATTGGCGCCATAGAGCGCTGACCAAGATAGGGTCGGCATCAAGGAGGCTCCTTGCTCACCACGGCCTCGCAAGCGAGGCAGCGCTCCAAAGCCCCGACCGGGGGGCGGCGGTCCCGCCGTTGCCCCTTATCTCAGGACCTCGTGCTTGGCGGCCCGTGCCAGATATACTTTGCTGGCCTCATCGAAGACGCGATCAACTGTGATCTTTTGCATACAGACGTTGTTAGTGCACGAGCTCTGGCGATTATTAAAAGCGTTAACGCAGGGGCTGCACGCCAACCCCTGCCAAATCGTGATCGCTCGAGGGGTTCGGGCGCCAAAAAGCGCCGGCGTTTCCGGGCCGAACAGCGTAAGCGTATGAACCTGAGTCATGGCCGCAAAATGAGCAGGCCCACTGTCGTTGGTGATCAGCAATTCAGAAAGCGTGTAGAGCACGAGTAGCTGCCGCAATGTGGTCTTTCCCGCAAGTGAGAAGCAGCGAGGCGATCCGATCTCCTGCACCATAGCTTCAATCGGTCCTGCCTCATCGGGAGCTCCGGTAAGCCCGATATAGATGTCCGGGAACGCGTCCAACAGCCGGCGAGCGAGCGACACATACCGGTCCGCTGGCCATTTACGCAGAGGCAATAGGTCGCTCGCGTTCGGATTTAGCAACATAATTTGCGGTTCACCATCATTACCGGTCTCGCGCTTGAGCAGACTGCGGACCTGATCCTGTTCGCCGGCTGCGGGCTCAAAATCGGGGACCCATTTCTCAATTTCAGGCACCGGGACGGATAACTTACCAGATCGCGGCACCGGTTGTTCAAGCGCCGCTACCATCAACAGAAAGATTTGGCTCGTATGTAGATAAGGATTGTACGACAGCCGGTGCGTCATCAGGTCGCCGCGATAGGGACCGTCCCCAAAGAAAGTGTGAAACCCAACTCGTTGCCGGGCGCCGGACAGGAACGTCAGGATCGCCGATCCACGGGAGAAAAACTCCAGATCCACGGCTGCATCGAGCCGTTCTCGCCGGACACGCATCAAGGCCCGGAAGGCTTGCCAGGCGAGCTCTAACGGCTGCTTATGCCGAATCGTGATCACGTTTTCGGGCGGAATAAGCCCCATGGCGTCGAGAATGAATCGGTTTTCTTCGAACACCAAAAAGAACACGTTTTCACGACCCACAAGTTGTATGGCCTGCGAGATGGCGGGATACGCGAGTACGGTCGAACCTTGTTCAGCCAGTTTGACGAACAGTACCTTCCGCGGAACTTCGACTCTCTCCGGTACAAACCGACCGCCTGTCAATCGCCGCACCAGGGTTAGACTGGCGCAGAGCGGAACACCAACGAGACGGTCAATAATCTGGAGCTTGCGAGTATCGAGTTTAAGAGCCATTTATGCAAGGCTTTCTCCGATGCCAGCTCCCGCCGGCATCGGCTTCCCGAAGATAAAATGTTTCACGGTTTTCTTAGTTCGCACGCCTTATCGGTAACCTACTCATGTCGTGTCCCGGAAATAGCATGGGTTTTACCGTCTGTCAGCCCGGCAGATAGAAACCAGCCCTCGGATTGCCGCCAATGATCGCAGTCTCGGAAGGTCGTTCGGCCGGGCTTCCAAGTCGGCTTAAGAGCTTAGGCGCGTGGAACATCGGTGCATTCGCGGTTTGGATAATCATTTTCCTAGGGTTGGCCGTGCGCACACTCGCCAATCCAAATCGTGCCACCGCATTCACCGTGTATCGCCTTACAGGGATCCATTGGCTAAACGGTCAGCATTTGTATGGGGATTGGAGAGGGTTCGTTTACAGCCCGCTGGCAGCCGTTTTCTTTACTCCTTTCGGATTGCTGTCGCCGGGGTGGGGCAATCTCTGTTGGACCTGGTTGAATGCCGCGATATTCCTGCTCGGCGTCCGCGCCCTCCTGAGTAGCGGCATCTATCCCGGTATAAAGTCGCGATATCACGGCATCATCTATCTTTTACTGGTGCCGTTGGTACTCGGCAATTTGGACACGGGGCAGGCCAATCCAACCGTAATCGGTCTCGTGCTTTTAGCGGTTGCGGCGGTGCCGGCCGAACGCTGGAGTGTGGCCACTCTTTGCGTTGCCGCCGCCACCTACCTCAAGATTTATCCGCTCGCAGTTGGCCTCATTCTCTTCCTAATGGCGCCTCGGAGATTCGGCTGGCGCCTGTTTTTAGCGTTAGTCCTACTTGGGATCTTGCCATTTCTTTTTCAGCACTGGTCTTATGTCTCCCAGCAATATCACGAATGGATTTCGACGCGTTCAACAGATGACCGCCGCCTTTACCCGATAAAGGATGTGCCTTTGGACCTTTGGTTTCTCCTGGTGCGATTGGGGCATCTCCCAATTCCAGGGTTTGTGTATAGCGCTTTTCAGATGCTGAGCGGCGGAGCGATCGCGTTGTTCTGTTTGGTTGGTGTTTGGAAAGCTTGGCCCAAAGAACGGTTATTAGCCGGGATACTGGCCCTGGTATGTATCTGGATGACACTTTGCGGGCCCGCGACCGAGCTCCAAACCTACATACTTCTAGCGCCCGCTGTCGTGCTGACGCTAATCGATGTGTTGCCTAGTTCCCGACCTCTTTGGTTGCGCACCGGTCTAGTAGTAGTTTGTCTTCTAATGGTGCTGGCAGTCGCTCGCACCAGTCTTTTGCCGAGCCAGAAGGGGCTTTGGATTCTGACGATTCAGCCGGTCGCGGCTATTTTATTCCTGGTCTGCTGCTTGGTGTTGTTTCTCCGGAATTCGGGCTGGAAACCGCAGGTCAATTTTCGGTGAGTGCCTCTCGCCCTTCGCCGGTTTTTAACGTGCCTTATTCGAGACACGAGCAACCAGCTGGTCCAGTCTCGAAAGCAAAAGCTGTAGGATAGTAGATCGGTTCGACTTCTTGCAGCCAAGCACCAGATCGATAGTCGGTGCTTCGCCCTGCAGTGGGCGGCTGGTCACAGGCGAGGGAAGAAAGTTCTCTGCATAAGCAGGTAACAGCGCTACTCCGCGAGTCGACGCTATCAAAGACATTGCCATAGCGAGATGATCCACCTCGTGATCCGGCGTGATGTTGATTTCGGACTGCTTCAAAAAATCGTCGATGACCGCACGAAGTACGGGAGCCGTATCCGACACACTCACGAATGTCTCTCCCACTAGATCTTCGGGATTCACGGCCTTGCCCGCGGCCAAGCGGTGGTCAGCCGGCAGGATGACGACCAATGGTTCCTTGACGAGAGGGTGAAACGCCAAATCCGGGAACCCTTCTTCACGTCGAAGGAAAGCCGCGTCGATTTTTTCATTCGAAAGGGCATTTGCGAGCTGCGGTGAGTATTGACTCGAGATCATCACGTCGATGTTAGGCAGCTCATCGCGCAGGATCTGTAAGGCGGCCGGCATCCACGTCAGTTCGTGCCCGGTCAGAAAACCCATGGCGAAGCAAGGTTTGGACGGATGGGCGACCCGTCGGGCCGCCTCGGCCGCTGCCTCGACCCGGGATAGCACCGAGCGGGCGTGATCGAGGAAGATAGAGCCCGCAGGTGTCAGTTCAATCCCGCGAGCGCTCCGCGTCAGCAATTGGGCGCCTACCTCGTCTTCAAGGTCTCGGATCTGTCGACTCAACGACGGTTGTGACGTGTGTAGTATTCTCCGTGCCGCCACCGTCAGACTTCCCGTCTCGGCCACGGCAACGAAATAGCGAAGATGTCTTAGTTCCATTTCCAACGCCCATGCTTTTGAGGCATGGCCAGCAGCTTACAAGGTATTTTTAGATAGCGTTATATCAAGCTAAGTATCCTGTACAGAAAATGAATCTGAGTTAGCTCCGGGAGACCCAACAGATGTCTCGGTCATGCCTGAATTAGATGACTTAGCTGGCTACCAGATTCCTATAACCAAAGGGGACTAGAACAGGTGAACAAGAACAATGCAGTAAAACTGGAAGGCAAAGTCGCACTCGTCACTGGCGGTTCGCGAGGAATTGGCGCAGCGATCGCTAAGCGGATGGCAACTGACGGCGCTAGTGTGGCCATCACTTACACAAAGGGCGTGGACGCAGCCGCTTCGGTTGTTAAAGAGATTGAAAGCGCGGACAGAAAGGCGATCGCGATTCAAGCGGATGCAGGCGATGCCAAAGCCGTCAAGGCTGCGGTCGAAAAGACCGTCGAGACCTTCGGCCGGCTGGATATTCTGGTGAACAACGCCGGCACGGCCATTCCGAAACCATTCGAGGAGGCCACACTCGAGGAGATGGACCGCGTAATTGACATCAACCTGCGCGGGGTTTTCGTGGCGACGCAGACGGCGCTGAAACACATGGCGGACGGCGGTCGCATCATTACGATCGGCTCGGCCGTGGGTGAACGTGTGTTGACGCCCGGCCTGGTGCCCTACGCGGCAACAAAGGGCGCCGTGAAGATTTTCACACAGGGATTAGCCAGAGAGGTGGGGAACCGGGGCATTACCGTCAATAACGTCCAGCCCGGCCCAATCGATACGGATTTGAATCCCGCCACGAGTGATTGGGCGACGCCGCAGAAGGCAGTCACCGCCCTCAACCGCTACGGACATGTTGACGATATCGCCGCGATGGTGGCATTCGTCGCCGGTCCGGAAGCGTCTTACATCACCGGCGCGAACCTGACCGTCGATGGCGGTATGAACGCTTGATCCGCAATCACGTTGGAAGCACGCGCAGAAGAACTACCCGGTTGTTCATTGGACAGCGAAGTAGGGAAAACAATGACTAAACTTGAAAACAAAACTGCGCTTGTGACGGGCGCATCAAGGGGAATTGGGCGCGCCATCGCGTCGGCACTTGCGCGAACTGGCGTGCACGTCCTGGTTCACTATGGCCGCTCCGAGCAGGAAGCACGATCTCTGGTCGCTTCGATTAAAACAAACGGCGGAAGCGCGGCTGCGATCTCGGCGGACCTGGGAACTCCGGACGGCGCGGCCCACGCGGCATACGCGTAAACGCGGTTGCACCTGGCGTAATCGACACGGATATGTCGAATTTTGCGAAGACGGAAGCGGGACGCGAGGCCACTTTGGGAATGCAGGCGTTGAAACGAATTGGCAAGCCCGACGATATTAGCGGCGTGGTTGCTTTTCTGGCCTCGGAAGATGCACGCTGGATCACCGGCGCCAGCATCCCGGTCGACGGCGGTTCGAAGCTCTAAGCAAGGACTTGTCCTCAGGCTTGAACCCGTAGGTGCAAACATAAGTCGGAAATAGCCGCAAAAAGGCACAAAGGCGCAAAAAGGGTGGATGAGAAATGTAGGCGCCAGGCTAGGGAATGGAGATAGCCGCAAAAGAAACGCAAGGATCGCAAAAAAAGGCGGGGTAAGAATTTGCTGAAGCGGGTGGGAACTCTAATGCGAGCCTTGAGCCGATAGTCGCAATACTGAATTTGGCACGACTAATTTTTTTGCGCTTTTTGTGCCTTTTCGCGGCTATTCCTTTCTCTGCGATCTTTGCGTTTTGCTCGCGGCTATCCCTGTCTTTGTCGTATCTCAGCGCCCTTCGGGACAATCAAAAAGCCAACTCCTCCAGCCGCCGGTTCAAAAACTTTCTCTCCACTTCATTCTGCGCCAGCTCTAAGGCCCGTTGATAAGCGCTAACGGCTTCGGCCGTTCGTCCGATCCGGCGTAAAAGGTCTGCGCGGGTCGCGTGCCATAAATGATAGTCTTCAAGTGACGACTGCAGAGCGTCCACCAGTGGCAATGCCGCTTCCGGCCCTTTCGCCATCGAAAGTGCGACTGCGTGATTGAGCGCGACTACCGGCGAGCGATGCAGTGCGAATAGCCTCCCGTAAAGCACGCTAATTTGCCTCCAATCAGTCTCCTCCGCCCGTGGAGCACTTGCATGTAGTGCGGCAATTGCCGCCTCGATCGCATACGCGCCGACCGGGCCACGCTGAAACACCGATTGGACCAGAGCGCACCCTTCTTCGATTTGGGCGCGGTTCCAACGCGTACGATCTTGTTCGGCTAAAAGTACGAGCTCGCCGTTAGCCTGTACTCGAGCGCTACGCCGAGAGTCATGCAACAACATCAAAGCTAACAGGGCATCCAACTCTGGTTCCGGCTCCGGTAGGAGTGCTTGCAGCAATCGCGCTAGCCGAATCGCTTCAGCGCAAAGCTCCTGACGAACAAGCGTATCCCCTAGTGCTGCCGAGTACCCTTCGTTGAATACAAGATAAACAACCGCCATCACAACGGCTAAGCGCTCAGATACGTCAGGGGCGGAGGGGACTCGATATGGAATGCCTGCTTTCCGGATCTTGGTTTTCGCGCGGACCAGACGTTGGGCAATCGTGGCGGTCGGTAACAAGAAAGCGTGTGCGATTTCCTCCGTTGTCAGACCGCACAGGGTGCGCAAGGTCAGTGCGATTTGCGCTTCAGCCGGTAGCGCGGGGTGGCAGCAGGTGAAAATCAATCGTAGGCGTTCGTCAGGCACAGCAGAGTCTTCTTCAATGAAATTGCCAGTGCGGCACTCTTCCCGAATTACCAACTCCGTCTGCTTTTCCGCAAAGTTGGTCCGGCGCCGGATGATATCGATTGCTCGATGTTTGGCCGTCGCATAAAGCCAGCCCCGCGGATTGCGCGGTGCGCCCGTAGTCCACTGGACGACGGCCGAGGAGAAAGCCTCTTGCAGCACTTCCTCTGCAAGATCGAAGTCGCCCAGCGTTTGGATAAGGGCGGACAAAATCCGCCCCCATTCCGTACGGAAGACGTCTTCGAGTTCACTCACGAGAATGTCTCGATCGGTCGAACCTCGACACAGCCAAAGCGTGCGCCAGGGATTTTACCTGCCATTTCAATGGCATCATCGAGGTTGTTGGCTTCAACCAAGTAAAAACCACCTAATTGCTCTTTGGTCTCCGCAAAAGGTCCGTCTGTGGTGAGCCGCTTACCATCACGCACTCGAACCGTGGTGGCAGTCGTGGTCGCTCGTAGGGCGTTCCCGCCTTTAATTGCTTTCCCGTAGGTCTCGCCAAACGCCATATACTCCTTCATTTCAGCTGGGTCGTATCCAGTGGCAAAGCGCTTCTCGTTCTCGTAGATCAGTAGCAAGTATTGCATAGTAGGTTCTTTCTGCTGGCTAGATGGATTGATTTGATTCTAACCAGTTTTCAGTGATCTAGTCGAACAGGGGCGGCTGAATTCGACAGTTTGTGAAAAAAATCGGCCTCAAAAACAAGAGTCACTTACTTTGCTCGAGATTGACGAAGGTTCTCCTGAAGCCGGCAAAACCGCAGTTCAACTGTTCACTACGACTTTATCGTACCCTTTTATCCGATAGATCAGCAGCGATAAGCACCAACTTACAACGAACAGGCCTATAATGAGATAGCCGATGGTGCCAAAATTGTCATTGAGGGACCGGACGATATCCCAAAACCAGCCAGAAAAAGAGAATTGATCGTCGATAAGTCCCAACGTCTCAATACCTCCGATGATCACCGCCACCAGAACCGAAACGGCAGTAACCGTTAGATTGTAAAACAGCTTTCGGAGCGGGTTTAGAAACGCCCAACCGTAGGCGCCAAGCATCAGAATACCATCGGTCGTATCCACAAGCGACATGCCGGCGGTAAACAAGGCCGGAAATACCAACACCGACCAGATCGGGAGATTCTTGGCGGCTTCTGACGCTGACAAGCCTAACAGCGCAACCTCGGTGGCGGTCTCAAACCCCAAGCCGAATAAAAACCCCAGCGGATACATGTGCCAGCTTCTCCTGATCAGTCTGAACAGCGGCCGAAAAAGGCGGGCTAGCAGACCACCCCGAGCCAGAATTATGTCCATATCCTCCTCGACGTAGGATCCTCCAGACCGCACCCGTCGGAAGGTCTGCCAAATTCTGGTCATGATTAGAATGTTCATGGCCGCCAGGACGAAAAGGAAAAACGCGGATACAGAAGTGCCGATAATCCCGCCAATCCTCTGAAAGCCGGCAAAACGATTCTGGAGAGCCGTCGTGGTTAGAGCTACCCCGACTGCCGCTAGCAAAACCACGGTTGAATGCCCGAGCGAGAAAAAGAAGCCAACCGAGACTGACCGTTTACCCTCGTTCATCAACTTCCTGGTAACATTATCGATCGCGGCGATATGGTCCGCGTCCACGGCGTGTCGTAACCCGAAGCTGTAAGCAAGCAAGGCGGTCCCCAACAGGACGGGATGAGAATAAAAGGCGGCGAATGCCCAGGCCCATGCCGCGAGATTCAGCCCGAACAGAATAAAGTAGACGCCGAGGATCGAAGCCCGGAGATCAACTGCCTGGTCCTTGAAAACCTGTCTAAATTGCCTCCAGATCATTTTGAATCCCAGAGCGCAAACATTCTAAAAACCGACCGCGGATGAACGCAGATTTGCGCGGATGAGGGACCCCAGGCAACCTGCGTGAATGACCGGATGAGCAGGAGCTCATCCCTAGCGTTATACATCTCTCAAGTTTTGCGCCTTCGCGTCTTTACGTGAGATTTATCCGCGTAAATCCGTGTTCATCCGCGGTTCATGTTTGTTTCGCGTTCAGGAACGGCTGACGGTGCGCCAGCAACATCCGGCAAAT
>Ga0210401_10003973_pt1 | contig 15574 bp, 15 predicted proteins | sample IncBWH32MmetaG_FD_150866 | JGI IMG/M metagenome (GOLD analysis project Ga0210401, IMG submission 150866) | Forest soil microbial communities from Barre Woods Harvard Forest LTER site, Petersham, Massachusetts, United States - Inc-BW-H-32-M | ecosystem: Environmental > Terrestrial > Soil >... | reverse complement strand
GATGCGCTGTCACGAATTGATTCTCACCGCGAACGAAAATAGCTCCCGGGTGGAAATAAGCCTGCGCGGCTGAATTCAGTTCCTGCGACACGTTTCACTTCCTGCAACCAGTAGTCGAACGTGCCCTCGGCTACGCCCACCAGCGGAATCGCGCGGCGATACTCAATCGAGTGCAGGAAATAAATCTCGAACAGCTTCAGCCGCCCTTTCCATTCCGGGCGCTTCAGCGCGCGACGCCCGATGCGCTCGAAGTCCGCGACGTATTCCGAGGCTCGCGCGCGCACCGGCCGCCAATGATATCCCGACGACGGATTTTCCAAATCCAGCGCGCGGACTTGCCCTGTTGAGTCCGCGAGCCATTCTTGTAGCCCGCGATAACGCGCGTGACAGCTGTCGAAAATTTCCCGGGCTTTCATGGGAGACCTCCCGTTGGTTCGTGCAGCTAATTGTTCTTCGACGTGTCCGCCGGTGAATCGAGCAGCAGCGCTCCAGCATCCCAGATGGAATCCACGCGCGAGATTTCTTCTTCGACGGATTCGAGGCACACGTCAAAACATTCGCGCCAGCCCGTGATGTAGCCCTGCGCGTACTCTTCCGCCAAGCGATGCCGCTCTCGATGCGTTCGCTGCATCTCGAACACTTCCGCACGTTCGATCGACGGCGCGCGCAAGGCCACGCGAAACCGGTACCTGAGCTCGCGCAGTACTCGAATCACCCAGTGCAGCGGCGCCGGAAAGTAAACTCCCACGCGACGCCGCGGCTCGTACCAGGCCATCTGAAATCCGGGCGGAACGATTCCTCCGTGACCCACTTCCCTGCAAAATTTCGCTTTCATTTTCATGAGCGCCTCACCTCTGGGCCAGTGCCCACCGCAAGCTCGCGCTTGACCGCTTCATCTCGCTCGGCGCGAAGCAGCGAACGCCGGGTGTAATCGGTTGGTGCGTACGCAGCGGCCTGAACGCGTGTGTCGAAGTCGATTCTCTGTGGGTAATTCGCGAAAGGTTGATTCGCGGGTTGTTGATCTGGGAGCTGTCGGGTGAGCTGTCGAGTCGGGGGTTGGTTGTTCGCCCGCTGTTGAATTCGCTGCTGTGGTTGGGCCGGGCCGTGTTTTAGGTTTTCCTCTAACCCGGAAGAAGTTGCTGTTGTTCTTTCTTTTTCTCTCTCTACAGATGAACTACCTATCCATTCCCGAAAGTAATGATTCGTAAGATGATCGGGAGCGTCAGCTACGCGAAGTTGCGGGGCACCCCCCGCAGCCCTGCGTACACCCTCCGCAGCTTTGCGGGCACCCTGTGGAAATTGTTGAAATTTCTTGGCCTTGGTGATTCGAATGACAACTCCGCCAGGCGCAGCTTCGGTTTCGATGTAGCCTTGATAGCGGAGCGCGTGCATCCAGCGCTCGAGTGTCCGCGGATTGAAGCCTGTTTCCTCCTCGATCTCGCGGTAGCTGACCGGCTTGCCCCCGAGCACCCAGCCGAGCGAACCCGACTGGTGCGTCTGACGCAAGACCAGCCAACCGTAGAGCCAAATGGCCGAGCCCATACGTGCGTGGTGTTGCGCCTCGAAGAGCACTCCCCGCAATCCCGTGCTGTAGTTTTTCTCACGCATCAGCGTCAGTAGCTTCGCGATGGCCTGTGCCGCAGCCGGACCTGTTTCGGAATTACGAACCGCAACCACCACTTGCCGCAATACGGAATGAAACTTTCCGCGTAATCGATCTCCGCAACCTTAGAAAATCGGAGCCCAATGCACCGCTGTTCTCACTCCACAAATTCCAGGAACCGCGCAAGGCATATATTCTTGCGGGCGTAGGTTCGCCGCGCTCGTAGGAACCTGTATTTTTCGTTCAAGCTATGCCTCATTCCGGACGCTCGATATCCATTTTGAATCCTCGACCTGGGAAGCGTTTCGCCGACACTTTTTTCAGGCCGCCATGCATTCCCACTTGCATTCCACAGAATCTTTGTATTACTAGTACGGCAGTACCTAAACGTTCACTCACAGAGTGACGCGTCCCTCCTTCTCGTTGGGGGCCGGAATACGGAGGATTCGTCATGGCGTCCACCCACCCGCAGCTGAACTTTCTCATCACGGCTTCCAATCCAGCCCTGGAATCGTTTGAGCTCGCGCACCTGAATCGACGCGCACTTATTCGCAAGGAGGCCCACGAACTTCTCGACAAATGGGCCGACGCCGAAGTGGAAGCCAGGTTCGCGCGCTGGATTCTCGATTGCCGCCGCTCCGACGGTTCTGATCGCCCTTCACTCTCGGAGCATTTGCCGGAATTACTCTCAGATAATTCAACCGATGTGCCAACATTCCCTCCGTCTGGAGGAACTTCCATTCCGGAGTCAAGTGAGCTTGCGCCCTGCACTCCGCAGTTCCTATCAAGGGAACGTGAACCGTCTCGCGCCTCAGCAAACGAGTCGCGCGTGGGCGGACAACTGACTTTGCCTTTGGGGCTAGCGGCGACGTCGCCATGCTTCGACGCCGCTTCTGATAACGCGGGGGCCACCCTTCGGAAGCTCGAGCATCGCGCACAACGCACCGTTAAGGAGACGTCCCGCACCGCCCCTCCCGTTCCGCCAACCCACGCGAAGCATCGATATAGACTCACACGCTCGAGCAGTTCCAGTCCCTTAGGTTCTTGCGCCGTAGAGTCGTCAACCAAATACGTCGCAGCGCAGACTTCGTTGTTGGCCGCGAAAGATTGCGCTCGCCACGCGCCGCGGCAAATCGCGCCAACGCAAAACGAGTCGGGAATTGAATGCTCAGTTCGCGTTCCCAGCCGATTGTTTGGCACGGCAGATAGCTTTTCCGTTGCAATCGCCGAGAGCATGTCACGTAGCAGGTCCGTGACCCGCGTTTCGGACACCGGCAATGCTTGTGGTCGATTTCCGCGCCAAACATTTCCACACCCGCCCGATCGAACCGCACCAACGCCACATACGTTCAGTCGTGATGCATCAGTTCGCGATCCAAATGGCTTACTCGCAACGGAGAGCTTTACGGCTGCGCTCCCGCAAATCGCGTCAAGCAGCGGTCGCTCAACTCGCGCCGCGACCTCCGCCAAGGCTCCCAACCGATTCGTAGGCCAGGTTTCTCGCCGCAAGCGCGATAGCGCCGCGCCAACGCTCTTACGATCCGGCGTCACATCGCGAGGAAGCAGTCCGGCACGAACCGGGTATCGCGCGCGAAAACCCAGGAGCCCCGCGCGCGGACTGCGAGCCAGTTTTACGACGCATCGTTTCTGGCAAACGCGCGCGCCAGCCGCCCACGCCAACAGGATCCAACAACAAGTCCGCGCCGCTTCGTAATTTTCCCTCGCCTTCATCGCCGCCATCACCCTTCCTCATTTCATCTCTACCAGCCAACATAAACTATTTATTCCGAGATGGAGGCGAAGAAGCTGTGGTTGGCGACGACTTATGTGCCCGTACAGCGCAGGATGCAATATGATTGATCAATCTGCTCGTTTCATGCTCGCGTGAGGTTCGGAGCGGAATAGCGGTGTGCGGACCTTCACAATGCAGAGTGGGCTCTTGCAGATCGGCAAGGTTCATTTCCGGGAGTGCACGCGTCGGGGCGAGTTTAGTGCTTGAGAGTCGCAGCCGATCGCGGCGATGTCGCCGCTGGGGACGGTGGCGCGTTAAATGCGACGCGATTAACTTGAAGCTCGTAGTCGATATACTGCTCAAGAGTAACTCTGTCGCCGCCGACAACCGGTCGGCCATTAACAAAAATAGTTGGAGTGCTGTTGACGGAAAGCTTCTGTCCGTCGCGCACGTTGGCTTCGATGGCCGCGATTGGCTCCGATGACGACATGCAGGTCTTCAGCGCATCGGCATCGAGATTCGTTGCGCGAGCAAATGCCAGAATTTTGTCCCACACGTTCTCCGCGGAAATCACTTCCTGGTTCTGGAAGATCGCATCGTGAAGCTGCCAGAACGCTTCGGGCCGCTGCATGAATGCGCAGCGAGCGCCAACGGCCGCCGTCGTAGCCCATGGGTGAATCTGCGCGAGCGGAAAATCCTTGTACACAAAACGAACCTGCGGATACTTTGGCTCAAGCACTTTCAGAGCCTCGTAAAATTCGCGGCAGTGCGGGCATTGAAAGTCGCTAAACGCAACCACAATAACGCGCGCGTCATTCGGCCCTTTCGATGGATTCCCATCTACATGAATTTTCGCGCGGTTCTCCGCATATGGGTCGGAGGACGTCTCGAACATATCTCCCCGCACAAATGTTTTGCCGTCTTTGCTTACGAAGAACGTGCCGCCGTCGGTTTGCCCGTTCAACGTAACCTGAAGAGGTAAGGTATAGAAATCCACTGAAAACGACGGGGCCAGCGGTCCAAGTTTCAATTTAAAGTTAGGTCCCCACGCGAACAAGTTACGGATGAAGGCTTCAGAAGATTTCAACAGTTGCGCCTGTTCTGGTGACACCGAGGACGCGGACCCCGAAGCGGGCGCCCCAGGAGCGGCAGGGGCAGGAGCTGGCGTCGATGCAGTTTGCGCCATGCATTCGAGCGGCACCAAAAGAAATATGATCAAGAGCGCCGCAAATGGTATGCGAGACATTGAAATAAGCCTCCCACAAAAAGTCACAGGGATAATACCGATTCTCAAGCCGCGGCGCAAAACGGGAAATCGCCGTCATGCCGACACGTGCCCGCCGTCAGCATGAGAACTTCTGCGCCAGCGGAAAGCGCCGGCCAACGCTGAAGGCTTTCGACGTCACCTTAAGCCCCGGCGGCGCCTGCTTGCGTTTGTACTCGTTTTGGTCCACACGTCGCACAACAGCGCGAACCAGCTCAATCGGAAATCCGTAGTGGTCCGAGATTTCTTCGGGGCTGCGAACATCCTCAACGTACGCTTTCAAAATACGGTCGAGCACGTCATAGGGCGGCAGCGTGTCCTGGTCGGTTTGATTCGGGCGCAGTTCCGCCGACGGCGCCTTCTTAATCGTTTCCCGCGGAATCCGCTCGCGCGCCCGATTCGCAAATTTCGAAAGCTCCCATACCATCGTCTTGGGCACATCCGAAATCACCGCAAGCCCGCCCGCCATGTCGCCATAGAGCGTGCAATACCCCACCGCCATCTCGGACTTGTTGCCCGTGCTCAGCACCAAGGAATTGAATTTGTTCGAGAGCGCCATTAGCAGATTGCCGCGGATCCGCGCCTGCAAATTTTCTTCCGTCACGTCCACGCTCGTTCCCGCGAAGCTCGGCGCGAGCGTCGAAAGGTAGCTGTGGAAAGTGTCGCCGATCGCCAGCACCTGAAATTGAACCCCAAGATTCTCGGCCAGCCGCCGCGCATCGCGCAGGCTGCCCTCCGACGAATAAGGCCCTGGCATCCCCACGCCGAGAACGTTCTCGGCGCCCAGCGCATCCACCGCAATCGTCGCCACCAGCGCGGAGTCCACGCCGCCGCTCAACCCAATCACCACCTTGCGAAAGCCGCATTTGCGGACGTAATCGCGCGTCCCAATCACCAGCGCGCGGTAGGCGCCCTCGAGCTCGTCGTCCGACTGCGCGCGAATCTCGCCCTCGCCCGTCACCGTGTCGAACAGCACGAGATCTTCTTCGAAAGATTTCGCTCGCGCCGCCAGCCTGCCGTCCGGCATGAACGCGACGCTTGAACCATCGAAGATGAGGCTGTCGTTGCCGCCCACCTGATTCACATACACGAACGGCACGCGATGCTCCTTCGCAATCGCCCGCAGCATGTCGTGACGCAGCGAGCGCTTGTCGATCGCATACGGCGAAGAGGAAATATTCAGCAGCAGCGTGCTTCCCTTCCCCACCAGCTCCGCGACGGGATCGCGGTCGTATAGCCGCTGAGGCCAGAAAGCTTTGTCGTTCCAGCAGTCTTCGCAAATCGTAATTCCGAGCTTTTCGACTTCCAGCGGAAACACGTGCTGCGTATGCGCCGGCTGGAAATAGCGCAGCTCGTCGAAAACATCGTAGGTAGGCAGCAGCATTTTGCGCTGCTCGAAAAGAATTTTCCCGCCGGCTATCAGCGCCGCGGAATTTGCCACGGGCTTGCCGGTATCGTCCTGCGCCTTCCCCACGAAGCCCACCAGCGACGGCAGCGGTATCGCCTTCGCCAGCTTCGCAAGTTCCTTTTGGTTTCGTACGGCGAACGAAGGACGCTCCACCAAATCCTGCGGCGGGTAGCCGCAAAGGCAAAGCTCGGAGAACACCGCTATGTCGGCCCCGCGCGATTTCGCTTCCCGCGCCATCTCCAGAATACGGGCTGAATTGCCTTCAAAGTCGCCTACGGTGGGGTTGAACTGGGCAAGCGCAATTTTCATCAGAGGCACTAGCATACGAGGAGCGAGCCCGCTTTTCAATTCTCGGGGACAAGCCACGCAGCCACAAAGACATACAACTGCGGACAGTCGAATCAGTGCCTCGAACGCCAAAAAAAAGCGCTCCCGGAAATGCCGGGAGCGCGCCAAGAAGTAGAGAGAATTCGCTCGAAGATGCTCTTAGACGGAAAACGAGCTGCCGCAGCCGCACGTCGACTTCACGTTCGGGTTGTTGAACTTGAATCCCGAGCCTTCGATAGTCTCGATGTAGTCGATCGAAATCCCGTCGAGGTACATCTCGCTCATCTGATCGACCAGCACCTTTAGCCCGTCAAATTCGTACACGTTGTCGGACGCTTCGTTCACCTGGTTCTCGAATGCCATGTTGTAGCTGAAGCCCGAGCAGCCTCCACCAACCACCGCAACGCGCAGCCCGACCGGCGCGGGCGTCTGTTGCGACAATATTTCCTTCACCTTCGTAACTGCCACCGGCGATAGTTGAACCATGCCCTGAATCCTCCAAGAGGCGCGCCATCTCGGCGCCCGATCACAGTCCTATTATACCAGATGCACTGTTTGCAGCCGGCACGAATCGGCGCAATCTGCACAACTTCTTCCGACTGACCAGCGCCTGCCGCTCCTAACCGTCCGTATCCAGACTACATCCTTATGTACGCTAACGTACTGATACTGCTGCCATTGCAAGCTTTTTGTGCGATTTAGCCTTGACCCCAGACGCCCACCTTGGTAAATTTTTGAGGGTCACGGAACTTCCGGCAAGAGCCAAGAATCTAAGCACTCAGGTTCGCTGAGCACCTAAACGATGAACATTACACGAAGAAATTAAATCACAGGGGACCACAGGCCACGACATGGGCAAAAAGCTTCTGATTATCCAGCCTTCACATTACGCTTCCAAGGCTGATCGCACTGTCTTCAAATCCCGTACCCGCGCTCTCGTACCTCTCGCACTTCCTTATCTCGCGGCGCTCACTCCGCCGGATTGGGATGTCACTCTCGTCGACGAGCAAGTCCAGGACTTCAGCTTCGATACCAAGCCCGATCTCGTCGCCATCACAACCTGGACGGTTCACTCCCTTCGCGCTTACGACATCGCCAGCGAGTTTCGCAATCGCAATATCCCGGTAATCATGGGCGGCCCCCACGTCTGGTTTCACCCTGAGGAAGCCGCCAAGCACTGCGACGCCATCGGCATCGGCGAAGGCGAGCCCATCTGGACACAAATGCTCCAGGACGCTGCCGGCGGCCGCCTCGAAAAAATCTACCGCGCGCCGCAGATGCCCAGCATCGCGGGCCTGCCTCTGCCGCGCTGGGAGAAGCTCGACCTCAAGCGCTACGGCTTCGTCAAAACGTTCTCCCTGATGTCCTCTCGCGGTTGCCCCATGCAGTGCGAATTCTGCTCCGAGCGGCTCTATCTGGGCGGCGGCTTCCGCGTCCGGCCGGTCAAAGACATGATCGAGGAAATCAAGCACACCGGTTCGAAGTATATTTTCTTTGGCGACAGCGATTTCGGCGGCAAGCGTGCCCATGCCATGGAACTTATGGAAGCCATGATTCCTCTGAAGCTCCGCTGGTCAGCCCTATGGACTTCCTTCCTGTGCTACGACGACGAGTACATGGACTTAGCCGAACGCAGCGGCCTCCTCCACGTCAACATGGGCATCGAGAGCATCAATCGCGACACTCTCAAAGGCATGAACAAGAAGTTCAACAAAGTCGATCGTTACAGCGAAATGCTTGCGAACCTCCGCAAACGCGGCATCAGCTATTCTCTGAATTTCATTTTTGGTTGGGACACCGAAACTCACGGAGTCTTCGAATCCACTCTCGATTTCCTTCACGAAGAAAAAGTGCCCGTCGCCTACTTCAATATCCTGTGCCCCGAAAAAGGCACCATGTTCTACGAGAGAATGAAAGCGGAAGACCGCATCCTCAAGCTCGAGGAAATCGGACGCTTCCCCGGAGAGTTCTGCCACATTAAGCCCAAGAACTTCACCGCCGAGGAAATCGAGAAAAACGTCCAGGACATGTACGTCAAATTCTACACCTGGAAGTCCATGCTGAAGCGGCTGCCCTTGCCCGTCACGCAGGCGAACATCGCCTCTTGGGTCGTCAACATTTCACAGCGAAAACTCGCGCAACGCTCTCACGGCGACAACAACAACAATTTCGATTCCTTCTAAGCGCTCGTTCGCTGCCCATTATCTTTTGCTCAGCCACACGACAGTCACGCCGATGCACACCACCGCAACTCCCATCCACCGCTGCTTGCTTACGTGTTCGCCCAAAAATAACGAGGCGCCGCTCGCGCCAATCGCATAATTCAGCGCCGTCACCGGCACCACAAAGCTCACGTTGTCGATCGACAGCATTCCCAGCAGCGAGAAAAACGCTACGGTCATCATCACCAGTCCGAGCCACATCCATCCCGATTGAATCGCCCGATCCACAAACCGCCACAGAGCCGCAAGGCGAAATTCCCCGAATTCACCCACACTCCTCATGGCCCGGGTCATGCACAGCTCGCCGCCCGTTCCCAGAAATACCACGGCCATTAACAAAAGGAATTCGCGCATGTCAGAGTTTTGTCGTTCCGCGAAGATCTGAATCGGCGCCCGTCCCGGTGCCCGCTCCGTGAACCATTTCGTGGCCCGTTCGATGCGGCGTCCCTACAATTATCAACACGCCCGCGCAAATAATCCCAATCCCCAGCCAGCGCATTGGCGGCACAGTTTCTCCGAGCCAGAAGTATCCCAGCAAGCTCACCACTGCGTACGACAGTGCCGAAGCCGGTTGCACGTAGCTGTAATCCGCCCACGTCAGCATCAGCATATAAATCAGGAAAAAAGTCACTAGTGACGCAATTCCCAGCCAAATATACCCAGAAGTAAAAATGCGAACAAAAATCGCCACCGCCTCGCTGGGCGCCCAGGTCATCTCCGCCCCAACGCCCTTCATGCCCTTGCTCAGCAGGACGTTCCCCAACGGCCCCAATATCACAATCACAGGAAGCAGAAGCCAGGTCCTAAGATGAAGTCTGCGGAAGTTGAGGTCCACAACCCTAATTTACAAGAAAATCCCGAATTACCATCAGGCAATCACAAAGATTCGCGATATACTCGCGGGAAGGCCAATCTCCCGATCGGCATTGCTTCGCAGATCGTAAAGGTCCGGCTCCGCCGCAGGCGCAATCTGATCGGGCGCACCCCTATTTCGCGGCGCAGCGTGTAACGTATTCCGTAGCCTTCTTTTTCTTTGCGTCGTCGCTATCGGAGCAGCCGCTCGCGGGAAAGTGGTCCTTCCCAGTGAGGAACTCTTGCACCTGCTTTTTCATTTCCCCGGACACGTTACCCCACGCTTTATCGATGCATTCCCGCTCCAGCGCAGTCAGGTGCCACGAAAGCGGCGGTTTCGTAGGACACGCGCGCCCGGTTCCTTGCCCAGTCTTTTGCATGGCGTGCCCAGCCTTTTGAATGGCGTCGGTGTTATAGCGGACCAGCGCCCACGCTGTCGCGTAGCCCCTTCCAGTCATTAGTTCCCGAAAATCCTCGCCCGACGTGACATCCCGCACCACCTGCCCCTCCGACCTCACATTGAGCATCGCCAAAATCGGCGCATAGATTTGGTAATACCATTTCTCATCGTCCGCAGTCGTCGCCGGGTCCGAATCTGGAAACGCGTTGATTTGCAGCAACAGAATTTTCGGCCGCGCGTGCGCCACCGCTTTTTCGCCCTCTCGCGGCGCGGTGGCTTCCTTTATGAACTCCGAAAGCGCGAACAGCCCTGAATTATCGAAATATCCGCCGTCGGCAAAGTGCTGCCCACCCGCCTGGTCGGGGCGCGCGACCGGCGACACGAAGGGAAACGCCGCCGACATCCGGGCCGCGGTCTCCAGGCGCACGTCTCGCCCGCCGTATCGACTGTGAAAGCTGGTCAACTCATGCGCTTGCCCTGACGTTTTTGGAAAGTTGCTGTTGGTGAACACCATCGGATCTCCGGTCTCAGCGTCCGTGGAATTCAGCAGCAGCGCCGGCCATTTGCGGCTGGTTTCGCCAGCCAGGAGCCGGTCATCGTTGTTGAAATGCGCGCTTTTGAGAATGGCCTTCTCCAGCGCCCAACCGCGATCGGCGCGAGACCAATTCCCTAAAATTCCCGGAAAAATCGCGCGACGCAGATCGGGATGCGTCAGCCCCCATGCCACTGCCTCAAGGCTTGACTCGCGTGCGCTCGTCGCCGCTTCCACATCATTCGGGTCATCTTCCAGGCTCCGCAGATAAAACATCACACCCACCGACCCGCCGGAAACTCCGCTCAGCACCGCCACGTGATCGGAAAACGCCGGCACACCTTGCCGAAGTCCGCACAACACCGTGCTGGTCCACGCAGCCGATTGAATTCCGCCGCCTGCCGCCGCCACCACGACGAGCCGCTCCGGAATCCTCTCGAAGATTTCCTGCGGAGCCCTCAGCGGCGCCTTGACCGGCCGCGCCACCGTCTCGAATACGTGGTCCGACGAACCGGGAATGTGCGCGATGCCAAAAAATGCAAGCCCAAGCATCAAGATCGCCGGAACCCGAAACCGGTCAAAAAAGAATGTCAGCCCGCTCAGGACGCAGCACCAGAACATCAGGAGCAGCAGCAGATAGGTGAGCACGCAGGGACTAAAATATCCATGGGACCACTGGCCGGGCTTGCTGAGCTCCTCGAATACTTTCTTTCCAGTCGCCACATAGCTCAAAAAGAAAAGCAGCATGAGGAAAAACCCGAATCGGTGTCCAGCGTGCAGCTTTTGAGGTTTATCGCTCGGCGCCGTCCCGTAGCCGGGACCAAGCAGCCGAACGAGAAAGCTGCTCACTACGCCGCGGTGCGAGGCGTAGTTGCGATATGTGGAGTTGCGATCTACGGAGTTCCGATCTTTAGAGCCCCGATCGTCGGAGCTCGACGCCGCCCGAGTTCCCTTCACCGCGTTCACCCTCGTCCGAAACGATGGCCTGTTCCTGAAGATCAGCAGCGCAGGAAACGCAAATACCTCCAGTGCGGGATCGTCTTCAGGCTTGGCGACTCGCAGCACGAAAAGGAACACGCCCATCACCAAAAAGATTCCCAGGCCGAAACCGACAGCGGCCAGAAGCAAGAAACGCGTGAGCGTCACGACATGGTTGGGATTGGGCAGAACCACGGGGTTCGCCAGAACCATCCGCGCGCGGACCGCGCCGAGAAAGACCACGTAACCGACCGCGGCCACCGCATAGAGCGCCACTACCTCCCACGTGGCGATGCGCTCGTTCGGCGGTGGCCGCTTCTGCCATCCGTCGGCGCGCTCTTCGCCGTAGAGCAAAACCAGGTAGGCGCACGACAGCGCCTCGCTCAGCAGCAGGAAGGCCAGCAACGAAACGTCGCTCACTTGCAGCGGCTCGATATCAGCCACCCCGTGAAACATCGGCGTCCAGAACGCGAGGGGCAAAGCCGCGCCAAGCACCACCAAAGTAATAAGCGGAACGCGCATCATGTAAACCAGCAGCCAGAATCGCCTAACCACAGACACCTCCACCACCGAAGTGTGCAGCATACCCATCAGCGCCACCATAGTCGCAGAGCTTTTGGCCGTAGATTCCTTGGACGAGTTGTTGCTTTGTGTAGCTCCGAAATTCGCAAACATCGCGGAAACGCAAGCCGCGATTTGTTGCTATTAGAAGCGAAGTGCGTGTTGATTTTGCGGGGTTTAAGTGTGCTTCTAATCGCCGATTGTTGCGATTAGGTTCTTGATGCTGTAAGCCAGAAGGTGGGGGCTGGTGGAGAAGCCAAAACAGATCCTTCGACTCCCGTCGGACTGATCCCCCAAGCTCGCCTGATCTTCCAAGCTCGCTTTGCCGGCGACCTGGGAGCCCTGTATGCCGGGGACCCTCCTTCGCCAAGAGGCTCACTGCTGCGGGTAAACTTGGGCGGTCCCGATTTGGCAGGACGACGACCCTGGCCGGGTCGTCGAAGTGCAAAAGTGTGGCGATCATCGCGCGTCGCCGGGGTTTGTTTTCAATGAGTTCAGTCATTTTTTGTTTGCAGATTCGTGGCGATCATCTTCCATAGCCCCGCAGGGCGTCTGCCCCCTCCCTTTCCGTGTTCTTTTCGACAACGCGTGCTGAAGACACACGTCGGCGCTGGCCCCGTTTTTGGGGCGACACACAAATATTATTAGGTTATTTTAGGATTCGAGTACTGTACTACATCGATATTTAAGATTGCAAGGGTTTTTTGCATGTCAACAAAACTTCTTCGCGGGCTATCGAGAGTTCAAGAGCGCCGCCGTTCGAGTCTTTTCGCGATCTTGCGTGATTGCCCTACCGTTGCATTCTTGCGAGGACCAGGCATTTTCTTAGATCTTTTGCTCGCAACGAGCGCCGGCAATTTGCCTTGGTTACGAGCCAACTGTTCTTCCATGGCTGCCCGTAGGAGCACGTTAACGCGAGTTTGGTATCCAGGTCCCTCAGAGCGCAGCCACGCGAGAACGTCGGCATCAAGACGGATCGTGAGCGATTCCTTCTTCGGTCTATAGAACCGGCCCACGACCGCACGCCGCCAGCCGTGAATTTCGGGAATATCGCTCAGGTCGATATTGGCGTCAGGCAAGGCCGCTAGCGCCGTTAGCTCTTTTCGTTGCTTTCTAAATGCCATTTTCGTACACCTTTCTTTCGCGCGGTGTCGCTTTACGCGCGGAAATGATTCGAATAGTTTCTTTCCCGCCCACTTCGCGAGCGGTGTGGGCCACCAGCAGCACGACAATTCTTGCCGCCAATCCCATCGCGTATAACGAAGATGCTCATGCAACAAGGGGTAGTGGGCTACTTTGAATTTCCCCTGAGCTAAATGGTCGTGACTTTGCCGTCCCAGTCTCCACCAGATGGGACGGAGGCGTGTTGGTGAATCAATTTCCACTCGCCATTTCGCCTCTCGAAGCAATCAGTTTCGCGCACAACTAGGCGTTTCGCATCGCCCGTCTTTAATACGACGTTCACTCTTTGAATCGTGCAAACGAGGCCCATGTCGCCGTTCACGACGACGTCCGTTTCGAGGATGTCCACCTTGCAAGACTGGAAACTGCCGAACACCCTGTCGAAAAACTTCAGTGCGGGCTCAATGCCCCGCGAGGCAAAGGGTGGGATGTCGAACCATAAGGCATCCTCCGCCCAGTGTCGCGTGCTTTGCGCTCCGGTCATGGATTCGGTCATCTCCTTGACGATAGAGACGAGCGTTTCCTTGTCCTTCTCCTTGGTATCGCTGGTTGGTTTGGCTGCTGCTGCGTCAGACATTTGGCGGCTCCTTTTCGGACTCTAGTCTAGCCTCATCTTGGGTTTCAAAGTAGCCCACTACCCGGAACCAACCATCCTTGACGATTTAAAGGTCAAGTCCCGATAAACGCGCAAACCGGACATGTACGGTACTGGTATTCAAGATGTCCGGTTATCCGACTTACCAGACAAGTGGAATTCAATCGGTAAACACAAGCGCGTTTTACCGATACTAATCCGACCGACGAGCTGATAACTTCCGGGTTCCCCCCTGACTCGGGAACAATCACCAAGGTGCCAGAAATGACGGCATGTAGGCTCTTGGCGAATGCCCGTGACAAAGTAAAATTGCCCAAAGGAGAGAGCCCACCACCGCCATGACTAAAGATGACATTCAGCTACTCTACGAGTTCGACCGCTGGGCGAACAACAGGGTTTTGCAAGCGGTCTCCGCTCTCAGCGGTGAGGAGTTCACGCGTGATCTGGGCGGCAGCTTCCGCTCTGTGCGAGACACGCTCGTGCACATCGTCCGCTGTGAAGAGGGTTGGTTAACGTGTTGGAAGAAACCGTCCCCCAGCTCCACCTTCGTCATGGACTTTTGGACGCGGCACCACGCCCTATTTAATCCGAACGAGTTTCCTGACCTCGCTGCGGTCCAGCTAAAGTGGGCGGAAGTCGAGAGCGAACAGGTCGAATTTGTAAATCGCGCAACAAACGAATCCTTGGGAAGGATGCTTCCTGTTCGCACAACGCAAATCAGTTTGGCGCACCTCATGCAACATTTGGCGAACCATTCCACTTACCATCGGGGTCAAGTCGCGCTAATGATGCGGCAGCTTGCCGCTGAGCCGCTCGCCACGGACTTCGCCATGTTTCTAATGGAGGGCGGCGCGCGGGCCGATGCACAGTAGTCTGCTCAAAGAAGATTTGAGAGAGCCGAAAAAACTGGCTGGGTATCTCCGACCTTGCTAATCACCGCACTAGATATTTCAATTCGGGCCGCCATGAGATGAGTCCCGGATGGTCGGCTATCTCGAAGGAATCCAGATTGTGAGCTCCGGATTGGTACCGAGAAGTCGGCTAGTGTTTTACTGACGATTTTCGGGATGAGAGTTTTCCCAAGGTATCGCACTCAAGTCCTGGTAAACGCACTTACCGGAGAAGTGGTTCTCAATGTCCGGTAATCCGACTAATCAGGAGTTGGCAGGATCTTCTTCGCCTGTCGCTTGTGATGACGAGCAAACCGTTCCAGTTCGGCCAAATGCCGTTCGCTTTGCGCGCAAGCGTCGCCGTCCTGCGTCGGCCAAATACTCAAATACTATGGTTGGTTGAGAGCAGCCCCCGGGATGCCGCCGTAAGAATCAGAAACCATCCAGGCGCCCGCCAAGAGCGCGACATTAAGGATGGTCTCACTCCACTGGAACGGGATTTTGGAGCCTGTAGCCACGATGGGAATCCACACCAAGAACAGAAACAATCCGATTTGAATGGTCGACAGCGCGACTGCCAGCCTTGCCCTGAACCCGACGAGCGTCGCGAGGCCTGCTGCGATGAAGGCACAGCCCGTGAAATATGCCCAGAATAGGTGAACTGGCAGCCAACGGGGGATGAGCGAAACCGTGTCTTCTACGTCGATGAAATGAGCCGCGCCAAAGAAGATTAGCGAGAGGCCGAAAAGGACACGCGCGATGCGCAACCCGTTATTGCTGCTGATAAAGCTGAGGTGTTGATGGTCCCAGGCAGAGGCAAACCACACATACAGTACCCAAGCGCCGGAAATCATGACCATGAGCGGAACCACGGACCAGCAAGCCTCGAAAGCGCCTACAAGGAAAAAGTTTGGTAACCGGAATAGTAGCAACCAAAGTAAGAGAGCAGCCAATAGCAAGCGCGACGCGATGGCCGCCATGCGCGGAACAAGCAGACCTATGCCGGATGCTATCGAGATGAGGGCACC
>Ga0210401_10003972_pt1 | contig 15575 bp, 15 predicted proteins | sample IncBWH32MmetaG_FD_150866 | JGI IMG/M metagenome (GOLD analysis project Ga0210401, IMG submission 150866) | Forest soil microbial communities from Barre Woods Harvard Forest LTER site, Petersham, Massachusetts, United States - Inc-BW-H-32-M | ecosystem: Environmental > Terrestrial > Soil >... | reverse complement strand
TCCCGGCCTTTCGGACGCCATCATCGAACAATACGGACAGTCGCCGCAGATTCGTCTGATCGTTCAACCCGTGACCAAGAACGCCGACGGTTCGCTCAATGTGCACGACATCACCGCGCATCTCATTTTCGGCTTTACCAGCGGCGCTCAGCCGCCCGCCGCCGAAGGCTGTTTTCCCCGGCCGACGCCGGATCTCGCCACCTTCAAGCAGATCGTGGCCGAAATTGCCGATCTGCGGACGCGTCTGGGCGAGGGAAACCTCGGTGCCGACAAGGTCACCACGGCGGGCAAGCCGCTGGGCGTTCATCCCGGATTGATCGATCCGACCACCGCAAGCAATGTTCGTCTGGCGATGAAGGCTATTCTCGAACGGCATCTTTCCAGCGAGCGGCTTGGACAGATGGCGATCATGGGACTTCCCGCCAATGCTCCCGAACCCTGGATATTCCTCGCCATGCTGCTCCTGCCGCCGGGCGCCGTGCCGCAGCTCCCGAATGGCGGTTACGTTCCCGTCCACGGTCCAACGCTGGACGGCAGCCAATTTGCCCAGCTGCTCAACCCAGCGGGCTCGAACCCGCGCGTCGTGCCGGCGCCGCATACCAACAATCTCGCGCCCATCACCTGCGTCAACGCCGCGGTCCCCGCCGATGGCCCGCCCGTTGCTAAGCGCCAGGGCGTGTCGACCGCTACTCTTCCCTCCAACCCGCCGCAATCGCCGAGCGGAACGCGCGATGTCCTGAGCGTCCTCAATGTGATCGCGGACCCGACCAAGAGCCATTTCTTCAACACGGATTGCGTCAGTTGCCACACCGAAACCCGGCGGGCGATGGAACTCCTGCAGCCGCGCGATATTCCGAAGATCAATGCGGCGCCGCTGCCCAATGGCCCCTGGAACGTGCGCAATTTCGGCTGGTCGCCGCTGGTTGAGGGACCGGTTCATGGCACGGTGACGCGCCGCACCGCGGTCGAGACCGCCGCGGTCGTGGACTTCATCAATTCCAAACTGCTTTCGAAGTAGAAGGCCTTCGGCCTATTGACGCTGTGGCTTCGACCGGGTTCGAGCCCCGCCGGGCGAGGCGAATTCAGTGGGCCGATGCCGGTGCGGGATGCGGCGATGCACCGGCCGTGCGCAGCGCATCGGTCACGGTCTGTATCGCGACGTTGCGGCGCACCGCTGCGTCCAAGGCGTGCCGCAGCAGGGAGGGTGAGCATCCGTACGGACTGGGCTCGTCCGCCACGTCATGGCTGTAGAAAATGAGCCAGCCGTTGGTGGCGACCGTGTGGTCGAACAGGCGGTCGATTTCAGCGCCGTCGATATCCCGATTGATCAGCGGGGCGGCGCGAAGGAATTGCAAATCCACCACGCCGCTGTTGACGCCCGGGATAATGCCGCGGGAAGAGCGGAAGATTTTCTTCAGCTGGGCTTTGCGCAACACCGACCCAAGACCATAGGGATAGGCGAAATTCTCGATTCTGATCGACGGGTCGAGCGCCAGAAGGTAGCGGCGGTTGCCTTCGATCTCGGCGGCAAGCGCCGCCGCATCGAGATCGGTGGTTCGCCTGTGCGAGAAAGTGTGGCAGGCGATTTCGTGGCCCTGCCGGTGCAACGCGACAATCTCGTCGGCGCTGATTCCGTCCCAATGGCCGGACCATTTGTCCACGAGCCCGCCGGCGACATAAAACGTCGCGTGCGCGCGATACGTATCGAGAATGGGGACGCCGACGGCGGCGGCGCTCTTGGGCGTATCGTCGAAGGTGAAGCTGACGATCGGCCCCTTGTTGCGCAGCCGAAACGGCGCCGTGCAAATATGCCGCGACAGGCGGTTGCTGATGCGCGCCTTCAAGGCCGACCAGTCCTGGCGCATGGTCATTCTTTCACGGCGCTGAGGCTGGTTCGCGGCAGCGGCGCTTGCGCGCCGTCGTAAAGATAGCCGAGCCAGTTGCGGAAAATCGCCGTTGCCGCGGCATTCGTCGCGACATCCGGCCGAAGCGTACGGTCGGGCAACTCGGTGCTCAGCGCCGGCCTGCGCTCGGTGCTTGCGCGTTTCGCGAAGCTTGCAAGCTTCTCCTCGGTCTCGGTGTCGAAATAGCCGGCAGGGACCGCCGGGCAGGTGTCGCGTTCGCCGGCAAGAAAGCGCGAAATGTCGCGCAGATATTCGCGCTCCAGCGACAGCGCCTCATATTCGGGATGGCCCTGAAAGAAGATGAATTCGCTGCTCCCCAGTCGCCTGGCGAAAATATCGACGCCGGCTTCCGGCGAATGCGTCAGCAATTGATAGCCCTTTGCCGTCAGGGCGCCGGCGTGCAGCTCATTGAGCCGCGAGTGTGCGACCTTGAAGGGAGAGGGGAGATCGTCCGTCAGCCAATGGTTGGTGACACCGAAGCAGTCGTAAATCCCAGAGCATTTTGTCGCGAGCCGCCGGCGCTCGATGCCGTCGAGATGCAATACCGCGACATGCGCGGCAAGGCACGACCAGATCGTCGAGCGGGTGTTGGTCTTCGCCCAGTCGACGATGTCGGTGAGATCCCGCCAGTACGCCTCCTCGGCAAGATTTGCGGCGACAGGTTCCGCGCCGGTGACGATCAATCCGTCGATCTGCAGGCGGTCGATCTCGGTGATGTCGGTATATTGCTCGTCGACACGCCATCTTGCGGTCTGCGAGCGTTTCACCGACGGCAGCGAGAAGCAGTGGAAATCGATGCGAATGTCGCCGGCGGCTTGCCTTAATAGCCGCATGAACTGGCGTTCCGTCGCCTGCAGCGCGGCGTCCGGCATGTTGTTGATGAGCCCGATCGTGAGGTCGACATCGACGTTTTGCGGGTGACCAAATTTATCCTCTCGCCGCATCTGCGTCGGCACGAGGCCGGGACTGACGATCAACCGACGTTTTTCCAACAGGAGCGTCATGTGAGGCGCATCCTTTTTATTCCGCCGCTTCGAGCCGCGGACGCGTCGAGCAGGCCGTCGCCAGCGCCTGGTCGATATCCTCGATGATATCGGAGACGTGTTCGATACCGATCGAAAGCCGGATGGTTTCCGGCTGGATGCCGGCCATGCGCTGCTGTTCGGCCGACATCTGGCGATGGGTGGTGGAAGCGGGATGGCAGGCGAGCGATTTGGCATCGCCGATGTTGACGAGCCGCGTGATCAGCTTCAGCGAGTCGTAGAAGACCTTGCCGGCCTCAAGCCCGCCCTTGATGCCGAAGGTGAAGAGCGAGGAGGCATTGCCGCCGAGATATTTCTGCACCAGCGCGTAATAGGGGCTGTCGGGGAAGCCCGCATAGTTGACCCAGTCGACGCGCGGGTCGTTGCGCAGGAATTCAGCGACCTTGCGCGCGTTCTCGACATGCCGCTCGACGCGCAGCGCCACCGTCTCGATTCCCTGCAGCAGCAGGAATGCGTTGAATGGCGAGAGCACCGCGCCCATGGTGCGCTGGTAGACGCTGCGCGCGCGCTCGATATAGGCCGTGGTGCCGAAGCGTTCGGCATAGACGAGCCCATGATAGGACGCGTCCGGCTCGTTGAAGCCTGGAAAGCGGCGGGCGTGCTCGGCCCACGGGAAGCGGCCGCTGTCGACGATGGCGCCGCCAAGCGTGGTGCCATGGCCGCCGAGGAATTTCGTCAGCGAATGGATCGCGATATCGGCGCCGTAATCGAAGGGTTTCAGCAGGATGGGCGTGGCGACCGTATTGTCGACGACCAGCGGCACACCATGACGGTGCGCGACCTTCGCCAGCGCCTCGATGTCGCAGACATTGCCGGCGGGATTTCCGATCGTCTCGGCGAAGACCGCCCGGGTGTTATCGTCGATCAGCCGTTCGATCGCGTCGGCCTTGTCGCTGTCGGCAAAGCGGGTGGTAATGCCCTGGCGCGGCAGGATGTGTCCGAACAGGGTGTGCGTGGTGCCGTAAAGCTGCGGCACGGAGACGATGTTGCCGCCGAAATCGGCGAGGTTCACGATGGCGAAATGCAGCGCGGCTTGGCCGGTTGCGACCGCCAGCGCGCCGACGCCGCCTTCCAGCTCGGCGATGCGCTTTTCGAGAACGGCGGTGGTCGGGTTGGCGATCCGGCTGTAGCGATAGCCTTCGGACTCCAGGTTGAACAGCGCAGCACCGTGGTCGGCGCTGTCAAACGCATAAGCCACGGTCTTGGTAGATCGGAACGGCAACCGATTTGGTGGCGGGATCTGGTTCGTAGCCGGCGTGAATGGCGATGGTTTCGCTACGCATTATCCACCTCGACGTCTTTCGCGTGTCGCACTTGACCATGCGTTTTATTCGCAAGCGTCCTTGTTAGAGGCGGACGGTCAGCCCTTCAATAATTCGCGCCAAGATTGAGGAAATAACCCTAACGGATATCGGTGAGTTGATTAAAATTTGAACGGATTCGTTGTTCCCGCGTAACCATGTTTGGGCTTTCCGTTAAGGCTTCGTTGGCAAGGCAGAACGTGTCCGTCAGCCGCCCAATGCGCGCCGCACTTGTTCACCGATCTGGTGCAGGACCAGGCGTCCCTGCGGCAGGATTGCGCCGATGGCGTGGAAATTGTGAATCATGCCCTCGTGGCAGACGTGATCGACCGCAACGCCCGCGGCGATCAGCTTGCCGGCATAGGCATTGCCTTCGTCCCGCATCGGATCGAACTCGGCGGTATGGATGATGGCCGGCGGAAGGCCGGAAAATTTCGTCGCACGCAATGGCGAGATCCGGGGATCGGCGAGGTCCGCATCTTGGTGCAGATAGTCGGCGAGGTCGGCCTCGATCGTCAGGCGATCGAGCAGATGATCTTCGGCGAATTCCTCGCGTGACGGCGAGGTATCTTCGAAATCGAGTACCGGGCAGATCAGGCATTGCGCTGCTATCGCGGGCCCGGCGTCTCTCAAGGCCTCCTGACAAACCACGGCAGCGAGCGTTGCGCCGGCGGAATCGCCGCCAACCACGAGCCGCGCCGCATCAATGCCAAGCACGGCCGCATGCGTGGCTACGAAGAGAGTGGCCGCGATCGCATCCTCGACCGCGGCGGGAAATTTGTGCTCGGGCGCCAGCCGATAGTCCACGGAAACGAGGCGGCAGCCGGTTGTCTGCGCCAGCGCCGCGGCGATGGGGTCGTGGGTCTCGATGCTGCCGGCGACCAGGCCGCCGCCATGAAAGAAGACGAAGCCCGGCAATGCTTCGTCACTGGCGTCCGCCGGCGAATAGAGACGGTAGCGGATATCGCCGGCAAGGCCCGGCAACACGCCGTCGATCCCGGCCACGGCGGCCACGTCCGCGCGGGCAAATTGCACCAATTTGGCGAGCGCCTGGCGGCGGGTTTGAAGGCTCGGCCGTGATCGATCGCGCGGGCTAGCCGCCGCTGTCATGGCGAGGAAGCGCTTGGCCAGGGGATCGAGGGGCATGTCGGCTCCAGTACCAAAAAGCAGCATACCATCGTGGTCTACCAATCGTGAATCGGCGGCTTTCGTTTCCCATCACGAAAAGGAAATCCTTAAGCAAATTCGGACCATAGTAGCCTCATCATGCATGGCACCCCCGGTCCGAGCGCGCAGATGGCAATAAAGACCCCGGCGATAAAGCCGGTCAGTTTTTCCGAGACCTGGACCTTCTTTGAAGGCGGCTGGCACGCCGCCAATGTACCGATCATGGGCCCGCGCACCCATGGGGCGTGGCTGGCATCGACCGTGTTCGACGGCGCGCGCGCCTTTGAAGGCGTGGCGCCCGACCTCGAGGCGCATTGCGAGCGGGTCAATCAGTCCGCGATCAATTTCAAGCTCAAGCCCGTCGTCGATAGCCGAACCTGGCTGGCGCTGGCGCGCGAAGGCATCGCGCGCTTCGATGCCAATGCCGAGCTCTACATCCGCCCGATGTATTGGGCCCAGAACGGCAGCGGCGGCGGCGTGCTGTTCGATCCCGAAACCACCAACTGGTGCCTGTGCATCTATGTCGCGCCGATGCCGCCGGCATCGGGTTCGGCGATTGCGCTGTCGCCGTTCCGAAGGCCGACGATGGAGAGTGCGCCGGTCGATTGCAAGGCGGGCTGCCTCTATCCCAACAATTCGCGCGCGCTGATCGAGGCGCAGGCGCGGGGTTTCAACAATTGCCTGATGCTCGACATGCTCGGCAATGTCGCCGAATTCGGCAACGCGAACGTCTTCATGGCCAAGGACGGCGTCGTTTATACGCCGGCGCCGAACGGGACTTTCCTGAACGGCATCACGCGGCAGCGCGTGATCGGCCTGTTGCGCGCCGACGGTGTCACCGTGATCGAGAAGACACTCACATATCGGGATTTTCAGGCCGCTGACGAAATCTTCTCCAGCGGCAATTTCGCCAAGGTCGCGCCGGTCATCCGGATCGACGACCACTCGTTACAGCCCGGCCCGTTCTATAGCCGCGCGCGAAAACTGTATTGGGATTTTGCTCACGCTTGAGCATAGTTCGCTAATTCTAGCTCAATTGCTTGGTCATCACCGTCATTGCGAGGAGCAAGGCGACGAAGCAATCCATCTTTTCCCCGGATGGGTGCATGGATTGCTTCGCTGCGCTCGCAATAACGGCCCTAAATTCACAATGTGTGGTCTGCTTTTCGGCAGGCCTTTGAGAAGGCCTACCCCTGCTGCAACGCGCGTTCGCGGATGCTTGAGAGCGTGACGGCCGGCAGGATCGCGTCGGGATCGATCTTCAGATGAATAATCGAAGGCAGGCCGGATTCGCGCGCGGCGGCAAACGCTGCCGGAAAATCCGAGGTCTTGTTCACCACCGCGCCAAAGCCGCCGAAGGCGCGTGCATAGGCATCGAAATCCGGATTGAGTAATTCCGTGGCGCTGACGCGGCCGGGGAATTCGCGTTCCTGATGCATGCGGATGGTGCCATACATTCCGTTGTCGCAGACCACGACGATGATCGGCAGGCGGTATTGCACGGCGAGCGCGAATTCCTGGCCGCTCATCAGGAAATCGCCGTCGCCGTTGACCGACAGCACGAGTCTGTCCGGATGCAGCCGCTGCATCGCGATCGCCGCCGGCATGCCATAACCCATCGACGCCGAGGTCGGCGCGACATGGGTCATGAATTCGCGAAAGCGATAGAAGCGATGGATCCACGAGGCGTAATTGCCGGCGCCGTTGCACAAGATGGTGTCGGTCGGCACATGATCGCGCAGCCAAATCATGATCTCGCCGAGATTGACGTTGCCGGGTTGCGGCGTCGCGTTGCTGGTCCAGGCGAGAAAATCTTCATGCGCGGCCGCCGCGTTCTCGCGCCAGGCCGGCTTCGCCGCGACGGTGAGACGCTCGAGTGCGGCGACAAAGCGGTTTGGCGTGGCATGGATGGCAAGATGCGGCCGATAGACCTTGCCGAGCTCTTCCGCGCCGGGATGGATATGCACGAACTTGGTTTGCGGCGCTGGGCTCGAAAGCAGTGAGTAGCCCTGCGAGGGGATTTCGCCGAGACGGCCGCCGACCAGCACCAGGAGATCGGCCGCCTTGGCGCGCGCCACGAGCTTGGGATTTGGACCGAGCCCGAGATCGCCCGCGTAGAGCGGGTGCAGCGGGTCGAACAGCGTCGAGCGGCGATAGCTGGTGGCGATCGGCAGTCCGGTGCGTTCGGCGAATTCGTGGATCTGGCGGCGCGCGGTCTCGCTCCAGCGGCTGCCGCCGAGCACGATGAGTGGGTTTCTCGCCTCAGCGAGAAGTTCGCCGAGCCTCGCCATCTCCTCCTCGCCCGGCGAAGTCTCGACCGGCGCGAAGGGCGGAGCATCGGGGATATTGACGCGCTCGCTCAAGACATCCTTCGGCAGCGCCACGACCACCGGCCCCGGCCGGCCACTGCAGGCGGTGTAAAATGCGCGCGAGACAAATTCGGTGATGCGGGTGGGGTCGTCGACCTCGACCGTCCATTTGGTCATGCTGCCGAACACTGCGCGGTAATCGAGCTCCTGAAAGGCTTCGCGCTGGCGCACCGAAGTCTCCACCTGACCGACGAACATGATCATCGGCGTCGAATCCTGTTGCGCAATATGGATGCCGGCCGAGGCGTTGGTCGCCCCGGGCCCACGGGTGACGAAGCAGATGCCCGGCCGTCCCGTGGTCTTGCCGACCGCCTCCGCCATCATCGCCGCGCCGCCTTCATGACGGCAGACCGTGACCGTGATGCGGCTGTCGCGCAGCGCGTCCAGCACGGGGAGAAAGCTCTCGCCGGGAACGCAGAACACATGCTCGACGCCATTGATCTGAAGCTGCTCGACCAGCGCTGCGGCGGCGGTCCGGTGAGGGGTGAGCTTGTGCATGCAAACGCCTTTCGCAAAGCGCAGCCCAATGCGCGCTCGTCAATCGGTCACGCCTGTGGTTACAGGCCGAGCAGTCGGCGCACCGCCGTGGGCCATTTGGCGAGATCCGTGCCGTGGGTATGGAACATCGCGACCGCCAGGCGATCCATTCCGAATGCGACGCAACCGGTATGAGCCGGCTCGCCGTTCGCGTCCTTAATGTCCCAGGTCGTGCCGAAATGATCGCGGTGATAGTTGAAGCTCATGCACGCGGTCGGCTGCTCTTCCGAGCGCAGCGGGATCAGCAGCTCGAATTTCAGGGATTGCTGCTTCTGGCTGACCGCCTTCATCTGGCCGACGCGGCCGAAGAACGGATCGCTGGCATAGTCGACCCTGAAGGTCAGGCCGAGGTCGCGCGCGATGGCCTGCGCCCGTACCATCCAGCGCTCGCGGAAGTCGGACACGTCGTCCGGACTGCCGATGCAGACATATTCGCGCATCCGGAACGATTGCAGCCGGTCGAGATGGCGCGAGGGTTCGCGGCGGAAGCAGTCGGCCGCGACATCGAAACGCAAACCGCCTGACGGCAGCGGGCCTCTCGCGGCTGCGATCGGATAGACCGGATAGCAGGCCGCCGGCGACAGCACGAGGTCGGCGGGCGATAGCGAAGTGGTCCAGTCGCCGCCGGCATCGAAGCGGCTGACCGCGGCATTGATCTCGCGTTCGGTTCCGTGCAGGCCGCAGACGCAGCCGAGCAGATTGGGGAAGCTTTTCAGGTAACCGGATTTCTCCAGTTGCGCGCGGTTCATCACCGGCGGGAAGCGCATCACTTCGGTATCGGGTTCGCGGTTGCGGGTGATCAGGGCGGCCAATCGCTCGATCATGTCTTCGTAAAGCGCGGTCCGGGCATAAACGCCATCGGTGCCCATCTTGTGGAACAACCGATCTGCGAGATGGTCCAGCGGATCGACCGGCTGCGGTGTGGGCGAAGCGGTTCGGACGACGACATTCATGTTCGGCCTTCCCTTTGGCTCTGTCGAAAGTCAAGAGCATGATCGGTCCTGATTGAATCAGAACCGAAGCCCTAGTTCTTATTTTGACGCGTTTTCTTCACGCGAACCGGTATCCGCTTCGCTCGAAAACGCTCTAGTTGCTCAATCGCGCAGCGAGGCGGGCACGCCGCTCATCAGGCTCGCGGTTGCGATGTTGGTGAGGATGCGGTCGTTGTTGATCATGATCGGCGCCGAAAGCACGTCGCGCAGCAGGCGGCCGACGCTGAAGTCGCCGTCATTGCGATAGCCGGCAAGGCCGCAGGCGCGCATCGCGCTCATCACGGCTTCCACCGCAAGCTCGGAAGCTTCCACCTTGAGCAGGTTGATCTGCGACTGGAAGTCGAGCGAGGACAGCGCGCGTTCGTCGTGTTCGTGGGCGGCATAGGTATCGAGATTGGCGGTGATCACGGCGCGCAGCTTGGCGAGGCTCATCTTGGCCGCGGTATAATGCGCAGCGCCGGGGGGCATCTGGCCGCCCGCGCCGCGGGCCGCCTTGCGGATGAAGGCCTGTGCGCGCTCGACGGCAGCAGCCGCTATGCCGGCCCAGACCGAAGACCAGCACAGATGCGCCACCGGCGTCATCGTCTGGGCATGAATCTTGTCGTAACCTTCCGGGAAGATCTGATCGCTCGAGCCCTTGAACTTCAGCTCGAAGCCGGCGCTGCAGGTTCCGCGCATGCCGAGCGTCTCCCATTCGAGACTGCGTTCCAGCGTGTAGTCGTCCTTGGTGATGGCGAGCAGCACCTGGTCGGACCCCGCGGCATCGTTGGCGCGGCGGGCGATGGTGACGATGCCGTCGGCCTGCGCGCCATAGGAAATCACGGTCGCATTGCGCGAGAGCGAGATTTCGGTGTCGGTGCGTTCGACGGCGGCGGCCGAGAAGCGGATATTGCCGCCGTTCTGCCCCTCGGTCGTCGAGGAAGCCAGAAGCATCTGCTCCGACGCCACGCGGCGCATCAATGATTCATGAAAGGCGCTGCCGGCGCCATGACGGATCAGGCAGGCGACCTTGGTCTGATGCATCGCGAAGATCATCGCGGTGGAGGAGCAGGCGCGGCCGAGCGTGTAGCACATGTCGGTGACGTCGAAGATCGACGCGCCGTCGCCGCCGAATGCTTGCGGAATTTGTACGCCGAGCAACCGTTGCGCGCGGGCGGCGTCGATGGCCTTTTGCGGGAAGCGGGCGTCGCGATCGACAATTTCGGCTTCCGCGGCCGCCGCCGCGGCCACAGTGGCCGTTCGCTGAGGGAAGGAAGAACGATCGAGGATGAATTGTTCGCTGGTCTTGTCCGCGACGGCGTCACGGAAATTGGCTTCCTGCACGTTCATGGCCGATGCGCCCCTCGAAGGTTTGTCGGTGCGAGGCACCGGCACGAAGTGAAGTGTCGCGCTGGTGCGATCTCGATCGCTGCAACAACCTGCGATCGAGTGCGAAGGCTAAAGATTTAATTCAAATGCGTCGACGAAATTCAGGGTAAACAGCGCTCGTTTCAATCATGAGAGTTAATCGTCGGTTGTTCCAATGCTCGAAACTCCACTGTTCCCCGTTAGCGTTAAGAGCAAAATGACGATTTGGATCAAAGGAGATTCGCTGTCTTTCCGGCGTTGGTGAATTATAAGGTGCAATCCGTAAAGGCCGTCTCACGCAGCGCTTTTCGCAAGCGAATTGCGGTTCGGCACACAGGTGGAAGTTTAAAAATGCAAGCCGCTCATGCCGACGTTCAGAACCGGGTTCTTGCTCTCGTCAAATCGATCCTCAAACAGAACGCGATCACGGCCGAAATCAACCCGGACTCGCTGCTAGTGGATGCCGGATTGACGTCGATGGACATGGTCAATCTGATGCTCGGCGTGGAAGCGGAGTTCGATTTCACGCTTCCGCAATCGGAGATCACGCCGGAGAATTTCCAGTCGGTCAAATCGCTGGAACGGTTGATCCTCACACAGCTTGAGCACGCAACGGCGGCCTGATCCGGGGCGTATCGTTTCGCTCGAGCGGCCTTGCCACGGGAGTGTCCAACTCCGCTGAGAGCCGATTGACTCGAAGCTGGCCATCGCTTGAGGTGATCGTCGGACAGCGGAATCTCTACATCGCGACCGCTTTCGGCAACTCTGCCGCCAGGTGATCGATGAAGACGCGGACGGATGGCAGAAGGCCCTGCCGGTAGGGAATCAGAGCCGTGATCGTGGAATCTCCGGCAAGCCAGGTGGGCAATACGCGTCGCAGTGTTCCTGATCGAACATCTTCGCGACAGACGTAGCCGGGCAGCGCGACAATGCCAAGACCAGCGATCGCCGCCTGCTTCAGGCCGACCATGTCGTCACTCAGGAGCCGGGGCGTCAGTCGAATGACCGCTTCCGCCTTCGCTTTTGCCACATGGCGCAGTCGCCAAACCGGAGCAACCCCCGTACGCATCATGAACAGCGAAGCGTGGTTCTGAAGATCTTTGGGCGTTTGCGGCTCTTCGTGGGCATCGAGATATGCCGAACCTGCGAACAGCAACCACGGCGCCGGCGTCAGCGTTCGTTGCACCAGCGTCGAATCCGGAAGTGGGTCTGAATGAGCTCTGATCGCAACGTCGAAATTTTCGCCGACGATATCGACATTCTGGTCAGTCGCATGCGCAACGACATGAACCTTCGGATAGCGGAGGAGAAAGTCCGGCACGATGTCGCGCATCGCGAACTGCATCGTGGCGACGGCCGCAGTGCAACGCACGGTGCCCGTCGGTTCATTGAGCCGATGGCGTATCGCGGTCTCAGCCAGTTCCGCCTCACGCAACATCAGCACCGCATGGCGATAGAATTCTTCGCCGGCATCCGTCATTCCGAAACGCCGTGACGTGCGGTTGAGCAACCGGACCCCGAGGCTCGCTTCAAGCTGCTGGATGCGGTGGCTCAGTGTCGATTTTGGAATTCGTAGCGTTCGGCCAGCGGCGGTGAACCCGCCGCGGTCGACTACCTGCACAAAGTAGAAGAAATCGTTGAAGTCCAGCATCGGGGTCGTCCATACAATTGGACATTGAGTTTCGATTTTCGCGACTTTTGGTCCGACAGTCCATCCCCTAATTTCCCTGCGCGTAATCGAGCATCAGCGGTCGCGCTCTCCATGCGGCGTCCGAAAACCGAGGTAGACCGAATGGAACGGCGCCAATTTCTTCAATTCGCCGGGCTCGGCGCCGCCGCGACAATGTTTGGCGTCGCCCCGCTCGCCGCAGCCACAACCAACCTTTCTTTTCTGAAGGAGAATGTCATGTCCGAGCAATTCCGCCCCTACGAGCCGCTCACATCTGAAAACGCCGCGCTTATCCTTGTCGACCACCAGGTGGGCCTGATGACCGGGGTTCGCGATTATTCGACAGGAGAGCTAAAGCATAACGTCGTCGGCCTTGCCAAAGCGGCCAAGGCGCTGAAATTGCCGATCGTCGTCACAACGACCGCGCGGGACAGCATGTGGGGTCCGACCTTTCCGGAACTGGTCGAGGCGCTGCCTGGCGTTCCAATCATCGATCGCTCGTCCGTGAACGCATTCGACGATCCCAAGGTCGCCCAGGCCATCACTGCGACCGGGCGCAGGAAACTGATCTTCGCGGGCATCTCCCTTGAAGTCTGCGCGGCATTCCCTGCCATCACCGCTGTTGGCAAGGGCCTCGACGCTTACGTGGCCGTCGACGCCTCCGGTACTTTCAGCGAGACCAAACGACAGGCCGGGCTTCTGCGCATGCTGCAAGCCGGCGTGATCCTCTCCGATTACGCAACGTTGATGGTGGAAATCCTCAAGGACAATGCGCGCCCCGAAGCGGGGGCCGTCTATGGCGCCATGGATATGCCTTGGGCGAAACTCGTCGGGCAGATCGCGCAGGCTTACGGCAAGTAATCGATACGCCGGTGGGAGTCCGCACTCGACAATTTTCGGACTGCGGGCGATCTACGACTTGAGTTTGTGGCGCGCTTACGCGAGGGCCTCGCTGATCAGATCATCCGTCGCCGCTTTCACAAAGGCGGCGGTCTCGCCGGGGGCGAGCCGGCTTTCGATGTTCAGCATGATGATCCCGAGCGCCAGCGCCTGAGGCCGGTTGCCTGCGTTCCATAGCTGGCGCGAGACCTCGCGGATCTCCTTCAGAATTCGTTCCCTGTCGGCATCGCTGGCCAGCGCATAGCCCTCGCTGACGGGACCAAAGGTCGATCGGATGTGGTTGAAACAAGTCGACCTCGACATGTCATCCGCCGCGTCGATCCGCCGCCTCAGATCGTCGTATTCCGCCCGCAGCAGGTTGCCGCGCTCTTCGCGCTTCCACAGACTTGGAATCTTCATGTTGGTCCGTTTGGCATCAGGGGCGTTTTTCGTTTTGCAGCACAAGCAGGTCGCGGGGCGGATCATAAGTCGTCAAAACCGGCACGCGCACCGGTATATGGCGGTTATCTACATATCCCGCGGTGGCCGCCGGGGGCAAATCGGTTCAAGGGCCTGCCGGACTTTCCGCACCGATCCCTGGGCTTTGCGGCCGGCCATCCGTCGTGAGGGATGGCGCTTGCAGGCCGGCGTTGATCTAGGCAAGGCTCGCAAGCGCCACCTGGGAAATGATGATATGGTTTTACCCGAACACGCGCTTCGAGGAGGAATGCATGCGCAGGTTTGCTTTGTTTGCCGCCGCCGCGGCGATCCTGTCGGTAGGGGTCGTCCTGCCCAGCAGTGCCGAGGCCGGCTGCTATCGAATCGGCGAGACCGGTTATCACTGGTATCGCGTTTGCTGGGGGCCCGGCTTTATCTACCCGCACCATCGCGTCTGCCGGCACGGCGTTTGTTGGTACCGTTGATATCGCTTCCGGCAGCCAACAACTCGGCAAAATAGGAGCATGCGACGCGGCGCTCTGCTGGTAGGCAGGAATGCGCGCCCACAGAGCGGGCATGGTCTGATGTCAAGCCGTTATGCTGCTCCAAAGCTGACATGCAACCGGACATTGTTGCTCTTCAGCGCTGGCTGTTCGTGTGGTTAGCAGTGGCAAAGCCTGCCGATGGCGCCAAGAAGCCGAATAACATCCATTTCGCTCTGGCTGCCCGGTCGCAAACTGTTAGTCTTTTGCCCGCACAGGAGCGTATCCCAATGAAGCGGCGCGCGTTCTTCAGGCTGTTAGGCGGCGGAGTGGCAGCTGGCTGGCCACTCGTAGCGCTGGCGCAGGCTGAACGGGTCCGGCGAATCGGGGTGCTGATGGCGCTTGAAGCAAATGACCCTGAAGGTCAGTCCGAGGTGCGCGGTCTCAAGCAGGGACTTCAAGATCTTGGATGGGTCGAGGGCCGCAACCTGCAAATCGAATATTCGTGGCCCGGCGGTGATCCGGATCGAATCCATGCCGCTGCGAAAGAGCTGGCCGCACGGCAGTGCGACGTCATTGTCGCTCGCTCCACCCCCGTGGTGGCCGCGCTCCTGAAGGAGACGCGCACCATTCCCATCGTGTTCGGGTGGGTTGTCGATCCCGTAGGCAGCGGCTTCGTCCAGAGCTTTCCGCACCCCGGGGGCAATGTGACCGGCTTTCAAAATCTGGAATTTTCGATGGTCGGCAAATGGATTGAATTGCTGACGAAGATAGCGCCTTCGGTGCAGCGGGTCGTATACATCTATAATCTGATGACCGTTCCAACGGGATTTTTGCGTGCGCTGGCCCAGCTTGGGCCTTCAATCCCCGTGAAGCTGGTTGCGGCCCCTGTTCATAACTCCGCAGAGATCGATGTCGTCATCGCCGAATTTGCGCGCGAACCCGGCGGAGGCCTGATGATGATGCCGGATACCTTTAACGAAGCCAACTACGCACAGATCATCGCGCTCGCCGAGAAGCACGGCTTGCCGGCCGTTTACCCCCATCGCTTCAGAGACGGCCTGATATCGTATGGTCCCGACCTGCCTAATCTCTTCAAGCGCGCTGCTTCTTACGTTGATCGCATCCTGCGAGGTGAAAAGCCCGCCGAGCTTCCGGTACAGGCACCGACCAAATACGAACTGGTTATCAATCTCAAAACTGCCGAGACGCTTGGCCTCGCCGTCCCGCAATCGCTCATCGTCGCTGCGGACGAGGTGATCGACTAGGCGTACAATGACGGATCGGAATCAATGACGGAAATGAAACGCCTTGGGCGCCATGCGGCGGCCCTTGTGCTGGCGCTTGCTGCGCTGACCGCGGCGGAGCCAGGCCAGGCCGAGCAAATCCGCGTCGATGCGCTGAACATCCCGGTGGCGGTTTCCGGGTCTGGCGGATCGCGTTCGGT
>Ga0210401_10003970_pt1 | contig 15576 bp, 12 predicted proteins | sample IncBWH32MmetaG_FD_150866 | JGI IMG/M metagenome (GOLD analysis project Ga0210401, IMG submission 150866) | Forest soil microbial communities from Barre Woods Harvard Forest LTER site, Petersham, Massachusetts, United States - Inc-BW-H-32-M | ecosystem: Environmental > Terrestrial > Soil >... | reverse complement strand
CCCCGACATTCGAGTCTGCGCAGTAAACGGAATGAAGTCGGCTTCCTGCGACGCCAGTTCCCTTCCGCGCAATCCGTAGCGTTCCTTGGCCAGGACGACAATCGAACGCCCCTCAGGAGTCTCATCGGCAAGTGAAGAGAGTTGCGCCGCGTCTGCCATTTGCGCTTCGGTGATTCCCGGAGCGGCAACGAATTCCGAGGCCTGCCGGTTGCCGAGCGTGATAGTCCCGGTCTTGTCGAGTAGCAGGGTGTTCACATCGCCCGCTGCCTCGACAGCCCGTCCTGACATGGCCAGCACATTGTGCTGCACCAGACGGTCCATGCCAGCGATGCCGATCGCCGACAACAGTCCGCCGATGGTCGTCGGAATCAGGCAAACCAGCAGGGATACCAGGACAAAAACCGTCTGAGGTGAGCCCGAGTAGATCGCGAAAGGTTGGAGGGTCACAACCGCTAGCAGAAAAATGATCGTCAAGCCGGCCAGCAAAATGTTGAGCGCGATTTCGTTTGGTGTCTTCTGCCGCTCCGCGCCTTCCACCAAGGCAATCATCCGGTCAAGAAAAGTCTCGCCAGGATTGCAGGTAATCTTGATCTTGAGCCAGTCTGACAGTACCCGAGTGCCGCCGGTCACGGCCGAACGGTCGCCACCGGCTTCGCGAATCACGGGCGCCGATTCGCCGGTGATGGCAGACTCATCTACCGAAGCCACACCCTCGAGAATTTCGCCGTCGCTGGGAATAAACTCGCTGGCTGACACTTTCACCAAATCTCCAGAGCGCAGCTGTGAACTGGGGATTTGTTCCGTTTTGCCATCCGGCAGCAGGCGATTGGCAATGGTTTCCGCGCGGGTCTTGCGCAACGCCTCGGCCTGTGCCTTGCCCCGGCCCTCAGCCATGGCCTCGGCAAAATTGGCAAACAGGACCGTGAACCACAACCAGAGCGTGATCTGCAGATTGAACCCAAACGCGCTGGAATGCCGCCCTTCGCGCAGCAGCAGAATGCTCGTGGCCACACTGCCGACCTCCACCACGAACATGACCGGGTTCTTCATCATGTTCCGGGGATTCAGTTTGAGGATCGAATCGAGCGTTGCACGGCGCACGATTTTCAGATCCCAGATTGATTTCGTTTTTGAATGCTTTTCAGCCATCTCTGATCTCAAAAGGTCTTGCCCGCGCCCATCATCAGGTGCTCGAGGATCGGCCCCAGACTCAGTGCGGGGAAAAAAGTGAGCGCGCCGACGATCAAGATCACGCCCACCAGCAGCACACTGAAAAGCGGCGTGGTCACGGGGAATGTTCCCAGCGACGGCGGAACGTACTTCTTCTTGGCCAGGTTTCCGGCAATCGCCAGCATGGGCAGAATCATGAAGAACCGTCCCAGCAGCATGGTGATGGCGCCCGAAGTGTTATACCAAAGCGTATTCCCGTTCAACCCACCGAAGGCGGACCCGTTGTTGCCGGCCTGCGACACAAATGCGTAAAGAACCTGCGTGAACCCATGCGGTCCGGCATTGGTAATGCTCGATGTGCCGAAGCCTTCCACCGACGAGATCGCCGTGAATGTCAGGATGACCAGTGGAAACACCAAGGTCACCAGCATCGCCATCTTCACGTCGTAAGCTTCGATCTTCTTGCCCAAGTACTCAGGCGTGCGGCCCACCATGAGCCCGGCGATGAATACTGCAAGCACTACGTAAATCAGAACCCCGTACAGACCCGCCCCCACGCCCCCGAACACCACCTCACTCAGCATGATGTTGACCAGCGGAACCATGCCGCCGAGCGGGGTGAAGGAATCGTGAAAACTGTTCACCGCACCGCAACTGGCGTCTGTGGTCACCGTGGCGAACAATACGGAACCGGCGATCCCGAAGCGGACTTCCTTACCTTCCATATTGCCGCCTGGCTGGGTGGCGGAGACACGTTGATCTACGCCCGCCAGCAGCGGATTTCCCTTGGCCTCGGCCCAATAAGCAGTCGTCACTCCACAGAAGAACAGCACCGCCATGGCCGCCCACACCGCCCATCCGTGGCGTTGCGATCCAGTCATGCGGCCCAGCGTATAGGTCAAGCCAGCAGGAATGGCAAAGATAAGGAACATCTGCAAATAGTTGCTGAACGGCGTGGGATTCTCGAAGGGATGGGCGCTGTTGGCATTGAAAAAGCCGCCGCCATTCGTGCCCAGTTCCTTGATCGCTTCCTGCGAAGCCACCGGACCCTGGGCGATGGTCTGGTCAGTAATGGTGTCCATGACGGGCTTACCGTCCGCGCCGACCATTGGCTTTCCGTCGGTTCCGGTTTTCTGGATTTGCTGCGGCTCAACCAGTTTCACCGTGTCATAAGGCCTGAGATTCTGCACGACGCCCTGCGAGACCAGCAGGAGCGCGCCGACCACACATAGCGGCAATAGCACCCAGAGAGTCGCCCGGGTCATGTCAACCCAGAAATTGCCGATGGTCTCTTTTTCCCGTCGCGCGATGCCGCGAACGAAGGCAATGGCCAGGGCAATGCCCACCGCTGCCGAAGTGAAGTTGTGATACGCAAGGCCGGCCATCTGAGTCAGGTAACTCATGGCCGCCTCACCCGAGTAGTTCTGCCAGTTGGTGTTGGTGGTGAACGAGGCAGCGGTGTTAAACGCCAGGTCGGGAGCCACGGCGGAAAACTTTTGTGGATTCCAGGGCAGCAGTTGTTGCAGGCGCAGAATTCCATACAGCAGCAGCATGGAAACAACACTGAACAGGAGCATGCAGAAGGCATACTCCGTCCACGCCATGTCATGGGTCTCGTCGACGCCGGTTATGCGATAGAGCAATCGCTCCAGCGGCCGGAACACCGGATCCAGAAACGTTCGCTCGCGATTGAACACCCGCGCCATGAACACGCCCAGCGGCTTGGTGACCGCAAGAATGAGCGCGAGAAACAACAATATTTGGAACCAGCCGTTTGCCGTCACTAGAATTTCTCCGGCCGCAACAGTGCGTACAGCAAGTACACCATCAGCCCTGCACTCACCAGCAGCATGATGACCGACTCAGCACTCACAAAATTCCTCCTCAACGAATGCGGTCACAGAACCGCACGTAGCCGATCGCGATCACGAAAAACGCCAGCGTGACCAGGACAAAGATCAGATCTTTCATAAGCTGCCGCCCTTCAGAATTTCACCAGTATCGCCAGATCCAGCCGGTTCTCGTCTTTCACCAGGTCCGGAGTGAAGCCTGGGACCAGGGAACCGGGAGCGCCGGTGTTGCCCCCCGGAGGCGTAATGCCGCCGGAGCCCGAGAAATACGGCACATTAGCCGCCCGGTGATCGAACTCCCAACGGAAGGTTATGTACTGGCTGGGCATGTAGTCGAAGGTCTCGGAAAGGTCCCACGCTTTATAAGGATCCCCTGGATTCTCGGTAAAGTATGGGGTACCCGAAGCCGCTGTTGCGCCGTTGATCGGAGGCAGCAGCACCAGGTAGCGTCCCGGATTGTTAATCTTGCCTCCGCCCACGGTGAAGCCGAACATGTCCTTATGGAACCAAAAGCGGTTATAGAACATGAAGCCCAGGAAATCCTGCTTGGGGCCCTTGGCGGAATTTCCGGCGCAGCTCACCCCGCCGCCGTGCTCACATCCCATGTCGCCGGTAAGCGAGAAGGCGGCCTTGCTCAAGAATTTCTCCGGATGGTCGTAATACTTGACCTCGACACTGTCGTCGGTGTGATAACGCACGCGCCCCGGCGTATTCAGCGCGTCTTCACCCAGGGCATATTGATTGCCCACAACAGAAAGCCAGGCGTTCGGGCGCCACAAAATCTGTCCGCCGACCCCCAACCTGCCATTGAACCGCCCGTACGACTGCCATCCATTGATGATCCAAGGCTCGATCTTCAAGTGGGCCGTGGGGAATATTTGTACCCTCAGTCCATTGAAAAACCAGGGCGTATTCGAGGATACGTATGACGGCTGGTAGGCCCAGTTGTCGAAGTTGTAGTAACTGAACAGACCGATGTACGACATGAAGATGCCCGCGTCGATGTTGATCCCGTGCAGGGCGTCAATGTGATACCCGCCGTACGCTTCCGAAACGTAGCGATAGGCATCGGAAAGGTTCCACTGCCCGCGCGCCGGGCTGGCGTCATTGCGCGGCGTGGTCGTGGAATACATGCCAAACTGGGTCATGAGCCGCGCGCGAACGTTGTCATAGTGGAAGTCGCCACCAACGCCGAGTTGTGTCAGCTGAATTTCATTCGACCTGAATACTTCGCTCGATCCGCCGATGGTGTCGTCTTTGGGACGATTGAAATCGTAAATGTAGTCGACGTCCGCCCGAATTTCCGGCGTAAAGAATTTCGAATCAAAAGCCGGCGTCTTAGTGCGCGCATTGCCGTTCAGCCAGGTCCAGTCGGCAAACGCGAACGGCTCCGCCTTGGCTGGCTTTTCCATCCCACCGGTCTGCGGCAGTACGGCCTCTGCTTCCGCGGTCGGAGCCGCAGTCGGAGTCGACATCGCCAGCGGCATGGTCGCTTTCGCATTTTGCACTGTCGTCGGCTGCTCAGCTGAGACATGTTGCTTCAACTCGGCTTCGAGCTGCTCAATCCGCTTTTTCATAGCGGCAAGTTCTTGGACAATTTCCTGATCCGTTTGCGCACTCGAGGCACTTGCCGATTGGTTGGCCGGTCGGGAACCGTCGGCCGCGGGGGCTGCGGCACTTTGTTGACCGTGAAGGGGAAGCGTCAGCAACGCCGTGGCGGCTACGACGAGAGCCGCCCGTTTGCCAGTTTCTACTGCCGACTTGCAGTTGTTGGAATTCATAACTATCAGTTCTCCACGTTGCTTTACTGGATTGAATTTCGCGAAGTAAGCCTTCATCGGCTGCGAGGACAGAGTCTTCCTTTCCTTCAAAACCACGCCTGCACACCACAATGTCAGGATCAGCTGCATTCTGACCCTCCAGCACTCAGTTGTCGGGAAGACGCCTCGGAGACCATTCCACCATTGCCGGCGTAAAGATCGCCTAAACAGTTCGTAAGGACTTCGTAAATGTCAGTATGACTTGGCTGGAAAATATTCCGGTTGCTCAGCAGCCCCAATCCGCCTCGCCCGGTTTGGCGAAATACTGGCGGGCGGTCTGCGCTTGCTCGTCATTTGCCGCCAGTTCCAGCAGTGTTAAGCGGGCCGCGGCGACCATCAGCTTGCGTTCAGCTTGTGGAGCCTGCTCCCAGCAAGGATCGACTTCCCGCGTGGCGTGCCCGTGGAAATCATGTGCCAGAGCTTCGTGGTAATGGTGAAAAAGTTTGGCCAAATCTTCCGCAGATACATTGTGAATCGACGACATGAACTCCTTGCCTTTCTTTACGGTATGGAGAGTCCTGCACTCCCCTCAACTCCCTCGATTTGATAATGAAATCCGTAAAGATTGGATAAAGAGTTCGTAGAAAGTTCGTTACGACTGATGAGGCGGGAAACAAAGGATTTAGTTTCGAGCTTACAGGGAGAAATGATAGGGAAGGCGCAGTGCCAAAGCGACCGACGCTGCGCGACGGAACACCACTCCGGCATTTGATGCGCCGCCTTGACCGGTCACGCCGTAAAGGTTGCCCTTCGCGTCCCAGACTAAGGCCGCCGCATCCAGCCGCGGTTTTCACGGGCTTGGTGCTGGCTGCCATCGCCGCGCCACCTTCATCAGCCCGGCGTTGAACAATATACTCAGTAGAGACGCAGCCAGGGTGGCGTTATAGACGTCGCTTCCCACCAGGCTGGCATCGCGCGCCACTTGAATTAAAACGTAGGAGAACTCTCCAATCTGGGTGAGCCCGACTGCCACCAGAAGCGCCGACTGCAACGGATAGCGAAACAGGCGCACGACAGCCAGCCAGATCACAAACTTGCCCACTACGATCAATCCGAGAATTTCCGCCAGTAGTGACGGCTTTGAAAGAATCGCGCGAGGATCGATCAGCGCTCCGACGGTCACAAAGAATAACGCAACGAATGCATCGCGCAAGGGGAGCAATCGCACCAGTGTCTCGTGGGCTTGTTCAGAACCGCTGACCACCACACCGGCCATGAAGGCACCCAGTGCCAACGATAGGCCCACTGCCTCAGTTAAGGCAGCAGTGGCAAACCCCAAAGCCAGAGCCACCAGCAGATAGAGTTCGTCGTTTTTCATCCTCGCCACCCGCGCCATCAATGGCGGCACGACCTTGTAGGCCACCAGCGCCACCGGGGCCAGGATGAGGACACCTTTGCCCAGCGCCAGCGCGACGCCCAGGAGCTGACCGGTGTCGACGCCTCCCAGACTCGGCAGCAGCACCATGAGCGCGACCGCCGCGAAGTCCTCAATCAAAGTGATCCCAATCATGATCCTGCCGTGCTCGGACTGGAGTTCCCCGCAGTCGATCAACAGGCGCGACAACACCATGGTGCTGGCCACAGAAATGGTGGCGCCCACAGCGATGCCTTGTGACGTGCTCCAGCCCAGCAGCCATCCCACGCCAGTTCCCAGAAGAATCGAAAACAGGATGCCTAGAGGCCCGCCGATGAGGGCCACCCATTTCACCCGCAGCAGATCACGAATGGAAAATTCGATGCCGATGGAATACATCAACAGAATGACGCCCACCTCGGCGACCAGTTCGAGGACGTGAACTTGGGAAACCTTCGGGCCGGGGGTGAACGGGCCCACCAGAATCCCTCCTGCCACATAACCCAGGATGAGCGGCTGACGGAGTTTGCGGGCCGCCACACCGCCCAATACGGCCGCCACGAATACATAGGCCACGTCTCGGTAGTAGGCGGAATCAGCTGTCACCTTTCTCCCTTGAAAACAGAATTATTTGCCCGGCTCGAAGCGATATCCGACCCAGGGTTCCGTGACAATGTATTGCGGCGAAGAACCCTCCGGCCCAAGTTTCTTGCGCAATTGCCCGACGAACACCCGCAGGTACTCGACCTGCTCGGTGCTTTGACCACCCCAGATGGCAGCCAGAAGCGCGCGGTGGGTTACCACCTTGCCCGCATGCCGGGCCAGGTACACCAGCAGATCAAACTCTTTGGGAGTAAGGTGCACTTCACGGCGGCGAACCGTAACTTTGTGGGCCGCCAGGTCAATTCGAAAATCACCAGCCTCAATCAGCGAGTTCTGACCATTCTCGACCGGCGCTCGTCGCAGGGAGGCTCGCACCCGCGCCAGCAGTTCCTCGATTCCGAACGGCTTGGTTACATAATCATCGGCCCCGGCATCGAGGGCTTGCACCTTCGTACGTTCCTCGCCGCGCACCGAGAGTATGACGATCGGAACCTGGCTCGTTGTCCGCAATCGCCGGCACAGTTCCAAGCCGTCCATATTGGGCATAGAAAGATCGGTGATCACCAGATCGGGAGTCCAATCCTTCATAATTTCCAGCGCCGTCTCGCCGTCATTCGCCACTCGAATGTCATACCCGTGGCTGGAAAGGCTGGTCCGCAGGACCCGGGTAATCTGGGGTTCGTCGTCAACTACGAGAATGCGGCGGTGTTCGTTCATCACGGATCAGGATGGTTCCTGGGTAACGATGTGAACGTCCACCGGCGGCGCGTCGCGCAGGAACTTGTGGATCGCGGAGAGGTACAGGTAGCGTTTGACTCCAGTGGTGGCGGAACGGCCAAATACAACCTGGGTAATATGCTTGGCGCGGACGAAATCGGCCACAACTTCGGCCACACCTTTTCCCGACCGCTTCTCCACCTGCGCACCCACATTCTCCGCAAACTGGACATTCGCCGCCAGCGTCTTCTGGTTGGCTGGGCTGCCATCCTGGCATAGATCCACGTAGACAACGAAAAGTTCGCCGTTCATCGCCTGCGCCATGCGCGCGCCGCGGGCAATCAGATACTGGGCGGCCGGATTGGAACTGATGCAGACCGCGATCCGCTCTCGCACCGCCACGCTTGCGCTTGCGTCGTCTTTTTCACGATAGGATTCGAGGCTGCGGTCAACCTCCTGTGCCACCTGGCGTAAAGCCAGTTCACGCAAGGCAATGAGATTTCCTGGACGGAAGAAATTACCCAGCGCCCGTCCGACCCGGTCCAGCGGATAGATGTCGCCGCGGCGCATGCGGTTCTGCAACGCCTCCGGGGTCAAGTCCGACATGACAACCTCACCCACTCGCTTAAGTACCCAATCCGGAACGGTTTCCCGTACGGTGATTCCGGTGATGCTCTGCACGGTGGGCGTGATGCTCTCCAGGTGCTGAATGTTCATGGTCGAAAGCACATCGATGCCGGCATCCAGAAGTTCCAGCACATCCTGATAGCGCTTGGGATGTTTGCTGCCTTCCACGTTTGTGTGTGCCAGTTCGTCGACCAGGACCACACGAGGATTACGGGCTAGAATGGCGTCCACGTCCATCTCATCGAAGATCGTGCCCTTGTATTCGATTTTCTTGCGGGGAACATTCTCCAGTTGCGCGGCCAGGTCTGCAGTCGCCTTGCGCCCGTGAGACTCGACGACTCCAATGACTACGTCCTCCCCCCGATTGTGACGTCGAATGGCTTCGCTCAACATGCTGTATGTTTTGCCTACACCCGGCGCATAGCCCAGGAAAAGCTTAAACACTCCCCCGGTTTTCGACGGCGCCGTCTCTTCCAGCCATTGTTCAGGAGTTTTGGTCATCGCGGATATTGTCGTCGAGCAGGCCAGAATTGTCGATGTCAGCTACAATCGGCCTGCGTGAAATTGTCACTAACAAGGCTTGCTCTTCCGTACCTCGCCTCCGCGGCAATTGTAGTTGTACTGGTCGAGGTGTACCGGTCGGTCGTGGTTGTGAACCCCACCACGGTGGCGCTTACGTTCTTGGTTGGCATCCTGGTGATGTCCGCCAACTGGGGTTTGCGGCCCGCCATCTTCATGGCCTTACTTGCCACCCTGGCCTTCAACTATTTCTTTCTTCCGCCGGTTGGCACCTTGACGATTGCAGATCCTCAAAACTGGGTCGCGCTGACCGCGTTCCTGGTTACCGCCATCATAGCCAGCGAACTGGCAGAGCGCGCCCGCCGCGAAGCCCACCGCGCCCATGAGCGCCGGCTGGAGACGGAGCAACTGTACAAGTTCAGTCAACAGCTACTTACCAGTGACAATGCGGCGGAACTTTTGAACGCGATTCCGCGCTTCATCGTAGATGGCTTCGGAGTGTCTTCGGCTGCGGTTTCGTTGCCAAGCCGTCCAGACGTCTACCGTTCCGATTCTGCCACCGATGTGCTCGATATCCACGACCTGCAGTTCGTCTGCATGCGCGGCGAGCCCAAGATTGACTCGGAAGCCCGCGTGGCAGTGGTGCCCCTGCGACTGGGCGTCAGGGTTGTGGGCAGCCTTGGTGTCGCCGGCGCTCTGCTCTCTCGAGAAACTTTGGAAGCGTTGAGCAGCCTGATTGCCATCGCCGTGGAGCGCGCAGGTGCGATGGAAAAACTGAGCAAAGCGGAGGCTGCGCGGGAAAGTGAACAGTTGCGTTCCGCCCTCCTCGATTCCGTCACCCATGAATTTCGCACCCCGTTGACCGCCATCAAAGCCTCCGTCACTTCCCTGCTCTCGAATCCCGGCCTGGATTCAGCCCAGCGCACGGAACTGCTGACGGTCATTGATGAGGAAAGTGACCGCATGGACCGCCTGGTCGGCGAAGCAGCGGAAATGAGCCAACTGGACGCCCACCAAGTCGAATTGCACCTCAGCCCGCATCGCATCCAGGAGGCCATTGAAGATGCCACGGCAAAATTGGCCCCTGTATTGGCGAAGCATGTGGTCAGCACCGTCCTGCCCGGCAACCTGCCGCCAGTTCTCATCGATGTGCCTCGCATTTCGGAGGTGCTGGCTCAGTTGCTGGAAAATGCCGCCAAGTATTCCCCGCCAGGATCGCCCATTCAGATTGCGGGCGAGGTAAAGAATCGCGCAGTAATGATCAGCATCGCCGACCGGGGTCCGGGGATTGAGGATTTCGACCAGTCTCTGATCTTCGAGAAGTTTTACCGTGGACGCAATCAGCGCCTGCAGGTGCAGGGGACAGGCATGGGCCTCGCCATTGCCAAGGCCATTGTGGAGGGCCACGGCGGGGAAATTGGAGTCACCAGCCAACCTGGGCACGGATCGGTTTTTTATTTCACCGTCCCCAGCGCCTAGCGGCAAGCATCCGGAACGTCAACCCCACCCCGCTTTCCCGCCATCAGATGTGGCAAACTCTTTCTTTCAGGGTCGCATGAACGTTTTCGAATTCACACTGCTGGTGGCTATGGGGGCCTTCGTCGCCGGCCTGCTTGGCTCGCTGACCGGACTGGGGGGCGGAGTCGTGCTGGTACCCCTGCTCACAATTTTCTTTAAGGTGGACATTCGTTACGCCATTGGCGCTTCCCTGGTATCAGTGATCGCAACTTCTTCGGGCGCCGCCGCCTACTACGTCAAGGAAGGATTTTCCAATATTCGCATCGGCATGTTTCTGGAGATCGCCACTACACTCGGGGCGCTGGGGGGAGCTTTTCTCGCCGCCTTCGTTTCCACCCGGGCCCTTGCTATTACGTTTGGAGTAATGCTGCTTTACTCCGCGTATCTTTCTCGGAAGCCACGCACGCAGGAAGAGCGCAATCTTCCGCCAGACAAACTGGCAACACAGCTGCGTATGAACGGCAGCTTTCCCTCCGAGGAGGGAATCCGGAATTACAACGTGCAGCACGTACCCGCCGGGTTTGGCCTGATGTTCGGAGCCGGTGCGCTCTCCGGCCTGCTGGGCATCGGATCAGGGGCGGTGAAAGTTCTGGCCATGGATCAGGCCATGAAAATTCCGTTCAAGGTCTCCACCACCACCAGCAATTTCATGATCGGGGTGACGGCTGCGGCAAGTGCTGGAGTCTATTTGAATCGTGGCTATATCGATCCCGGACTCTCCATGCCGGTCATGTTGGGTGTGCTCGCTGGCTCAATGTTGGGGGTTCATATTCTGATGAAGGCCGAGACCAGAATTCTGCGCCTGGTTTTCAGCCTGGTTTTGGTTCTGCTTGGAGGGCAAATGATCTATCAGGGAATCTCCGGGAAGATCTGATATGGCCTGGCTGCAAAACTGGACTGATCGCCGAATGGAAGAAATCGTCGCCGATCTGCTGCGCGCGGGTGTTGCCGTCTCGGCGCTGGTCGTGTTCGCTGGAGCCTGCCTGTATGTAGTTCGCTACGGGCATTCCCCCGCCGACTACCGTGTGTTTCAGGGGGAACCTTCCGATCTGAGGAATCTCCGCGGGATCGTCCACAGCGCGCGGCAACTCCGCAGCCGCGGCATCATCCAGCTAGGGCTGCTTTGTCTGATCGCCACGCCCGTGGCCCGCGTGGCTTTTTCCATCTGGGGGTTCGCCCTGGAACACGACCGGCTTTATATGATTTTTACCGGAATCGTGCTGGTCATTCTGCTCTACAGCCTGCTGGGCTCAGGTTCAGCGTTCTAGCTGCAGTGCAACGCGCCCTGGAAATGGTCGCGATTAATTCTTCTTGACCGCTCTTCTCCCGACAGCAGGCTTGGCAGTTTTGGGTGGCTGGGCCTTGCCGCAACTCGGGCACACGACCTTGGCATTTTTTTCGGCCAGGTCGCGCAGGAAAGCGGAAAACGTCCGGTTACAGTGGGGACATAAAAGGTCAGTGGTGTCGGTCATGCCGTTATTTTAAGCCATGGTGGGAAATCGGTAATCGGAGAACCCCGTCCCAGCTTTGCCTTTTCTGCCCAACTGGATGACAATCCCACCATGAAGCGCGCAGCCCTCGGCATCCGAATGCATTCGGGGTGGGGAGTGCTGGTTGCGGTCTCCGGAGACGCCAACTGTCTTGCCGTCATGGACCGCAGGCGTATCGTCATCACCGATTCCACGCTCCCCGGAGCTAACCAGCCCTATCACCATGCGGCCGACCTCGAACTCTCGAAGGCGGAAGCCTACCTTGCCAACTGTGCCGCAATCTCCGAGCGCCTGGCTCAAGCCGCGATTGAGGAGTTGGTCCGGCAATTCGATACGCTTCACCATCGCATCGCTGGTGCTGCGGTGCTTTTGGCCTCCGGTCGCGCGCTGCCGTCGCTGGTGAGCATCCTCGCGTCGCACCCGCTCATTCATACCGCCGAAGGCGAATTTTTTCGCGATGCCGTTCGCAAAGCTTGCGTCGGCGCCAAGGTTCCGGTCACTTCAATTCGAGAGCGGGACCTTGAGGGGCAGGCCAAGGCAACATTCGGTCGCGCGGCCAGCCGAGTGCAGCGCATCATCGCAGGTCTGGGAAAATCCATCGGCCCACCCTGGACCGTCGATCACAAGGCCGCAGCCCTCGCGGCCGCCACGATTCTTGCAGGGTAGGAATCAGGGCGCCTGTTATCATTTGCACCGGGAATCCGAAGGCGGCCGCATTGAAAAAGGCACCGAAGAGGGCACTCCAAGGCAAATTGCGCTGGTTGCCGGGGCTACCCGCGGCGCCGGCCGAGGCATTGCCGTCGCACTGGGTGAGGCGGGGGCAACGGTTTACTGCACCGGACGCAGCTCACGAAAGCGGCCCCAGCGCACTCCACAGCCTGAAACCATCGAGCAAACCGCTGAACTGGTCACCGCGGCCGGTGGGCGCGGCATCGCCGTGAGAGTAGATCACACCAATCCCGTAGAGGTAAAAAGGCTGGTCGCGACTGTCAAGCGCCAGCACAAGGGTCTCGACATTCTGGTCAATGACGTGTGGGGCGGCGATGCGCTCACGGAGTGGGGCAAGCCGTTCTGGAAAGTCAACCTCGAGAACGGCCTCCAGATGCTAAAGCAGGGCATCCATTCCCACATCATTACGGCCCACTACGCCGCTCCGCTGATGCTCGGTCGAAAACGAGGAATCATTTTTGAAATCACAGACGGCGACGCCTTTTACTACCGCGGCAACTTTTTTTATGACCTGGTGAAGATTTCCGTCATTCGCCTGGCCTTTGCCATGGCCCGCGAGCTGCGCAAGCGGGACATAGTTTCACTGGCGCTGACTCCAGGCTTCTTGCGGTCTGAAAGAGTGCTGCAGCACTTTGGAGTCAGCGAGGCCAATTGGAAGGACGCCGGCAGGAAGAGCCGCCCCAATGCGAGCGACCAGAATGACGCTCCAGCGGATTTCATGATGTCAGAATCGCCAGGGTATATCGGCCGGGCGGTGGTGGCGTTGGCGACGGACCCGAAAATCAATAAGAAGAGCGGACGCGTCTTCAGTACCTGGGGACTGGCTCGCGAGTACGGATTCACCGATGTCGACGGCACTCGTCCCGACTGGGGCCGTTATGCCAGGAAGACGTATGGAAAGTACAAAATCTGCGATGAGCAGTTTTATTCCTACTGGGTTCCCGGCCTGGTGGAGCTGATTTTTCCCGACTGGTTTTGAAGGTCCGCGCAGCAAGAAAAAAGGGCAGGCGCTTCGCGCCTGCCCCAACCGCCCGGTGGCTTCTACATCCCTTCCGGCGCATGAAGCACGCGGAAAGTGCTGCCCCCGCCTGACCAGACCAGCAACAGAGCATCTTGCCCCTTGGGAACACTCTCAAGGGCTTGCCGTACATCGGCTGCACTCTGCACGTCTTTGCGATTGACCTGCACAATCACATCCCCGCGCTGGAGCCCGGCATCGTCAGCCGAACTGCCCGGTTGGACCTGGTCCACAACCGCGCCGTGAACGTCACTCGGCACCTGAATCTGCCCACGCACATTGCCATCCAGGTCTGACAAGCCGATCCCCCAGCGAGGCTTGCCGTGGCCAGCATCGCTGACTTCGTTGTCGGACTTGTCGCGAGCGCCCATGGCTTCGAGGGTCACCGGCACGTTCTCGCTCTTGCCGTTGCGCAGAATGCTCAGCTTGATGGTCGTACCCGGTCGCTTCTGCCCGACTTCCACTTGCAACTCGCCGGCGTCCGGAATTTGCTTGCCGTCCAACTGGCGAATCACGTCTCCGACTTTGACACCAGCCTTGGCAGCGGGCGAATCGGATTCCACCTGTGTGACCAACGCTCCCTCCGCGTCCTTCAAGTCGAAGAATTTTGCGTTTTCAGGAGTCACGTCGCTGATGCCTATGCCCATATAGCCATGACTGATTTTCCCATCGCGAATCAGAGTTTCAACCGTCGGTCGCACGATCTGGGTAGGAATTGCAAAACCCATCCCGGAGAACGTGCCGGAGGACGAAACCAGGAACGTGTTAATGCCGATGACTTCGCCACGAGCATCGACCAGCGGTCCGCCGGAATTGCCCGGATTGATGGCCGCGTCGGTCTGAATAAAGTTGCCCGGTTTGCGACGATCCCCGGCAAAGGGATTGGGACGGTTCAAAGCACTTACAATTCCCCGGGTCACCGTGAAGCGGAACCCGAAAGGATTGCCGAACGCCAGCACTGTCTGACCGGGATGCAGGTCGGTGGAATCGCCCCAGGGAACGCTGGGCAGATTGCTTCCGTCGATCTTGATAACGGCCAGGTCGGTCAATGGGTCAGCGCCGATCAATTTGGCCACCAGGATTTTTCGGTTGCTCATGGTGACGCGAATGTCGACGGCTCCATCAATCACATGGTTGTTGGTGACGATGTATCCGTCGGGCGAAATAATGACGCCGCTGCCGATGCCGCGCTCGATCTGCGGCTGTTGTGGCTTCATTTGCCCGTGCGGCCCAAAAAAGGGACCGAAGAAGCGCTGCATATCGTCGGGCATCTCAGACTGTGGCCCGTCGTTCTTGGCCCGTGAGGTTACAGCTACGTTGACAATTGCCGGGGTAACGCGCGCGGCCAGAGTTTCCATGGCCCGGTCGAGTGAAAGCAACGGACTGACACTGTTGTCGTCGAGCGCAGCCGCTGCCGGGGTGACGGCCGCTCCCGCAGACATGGGCTTGATTACTTCATAGGCCGTCACCGACGCCAGCGCCGCTAATGCGAGCACAGCAACCGTCGCGTGACGTCCGATACTTCGTCCAACTCTTGCGATCAGGGTTTTCATTGTTTCCATTTCTCCTCTTCAGTACAACTAATTATTTAGTTTGTATTGCTGAAAATTTACCGTACTGCAAAAAACTCCTTAAGTTGATTTCGCTGGGACTTTCAGCCCGTCTGGAATTTGCTCAGGCTTCAACACCGTGAAGCGCCATACACGAATCGTCCAGCTTGTGCCTGACGGTCCGTACTGCTCCGTCCGCATGACGACGAACACAGTTTGCAGGGCAGGTTCATGTTGGGCGGACACTGCCAACATCGCTTTCCAAGGCGTTTCCGGTTGCATCGGTGCCAGCTTCGCCCGTACAGGTCTCGCAGTGCTGTAGGACTGTCGGTTGCGCGGATAAGATGCCAACACGGCTTTGACGGCAATCGGAGCCGCGGAGTCCTTCAGCAATGGAATGGGGGCAGCCGTCGATGCCACCGGGACCGGCGGAACGCCGTCACGAAACGCAACCAGCTCGGGAGCGCGGGTCAAGGCCACAACGAAGACAGCGGACGCCAGGGTCACTAGGCCCAGTGCCGGTTTCCAGGCCCGAGGGGCCTTGGAACGGTTGCCATCCAGTATCTGGGATACGCGCAGGGTCGTTTGCCGCATCTTGCTGACGGCAGCCT
>Ga0210401_10003966_pt1 | contig 15580 bp, 14 predicted proteins | sample IncBWH32MmetaG_FD_150866 | JGI IMG/M metagenome (GOLD analysis project Ga0210401, IMG submission 150866) | Forest soil microbial communities from Barre Woods Harvard Forest LTER site, Petersham, Massachusetts, United States - Inc-BW-H-32-M | ecosystem: Environmental > Terrestrial > Soil >... | reverse complement strand
CAGAGGTGCCCATGTTTTTGCTGCATAAGACTGGTTTGCTGCGAGGGTCAGAACGCCCAGCGCAGGGAAAGGGTTGCGTTGTTGGTGTGGAAGTAGCGAGAGTCGGTCGGGCCCACAAACGATTTTTCGCCGTACTGATAGTAGTTCCAGCCGGCATTCCAAGCGAGGTTATGGCCCAGGTCGATGGTCAAGTTCGCCAAGGGCAGGTGGTAGTTGTACTGGAGCGATCCGTAGGGTTGCAGGTTATTGAATTGCGGCGTCTTGCCGCCGACGCTGGTGAGGCTGTAGCCGACCATGGTGGTCACGCGCGGCGCGGGCTTGAAGTTGATAGCGCCCATGCCGTAGTGACTGTGGTTGATGTAGTAGCCGTTGGTGAGCAGCGGATTCGCGGCATCGCTGGCGGCGCAGGATGCGGCGCCGGTCACCACCGGCAGGGTCACTCCCGCGGGCGGAGTGTCGTTGAAGCAGATGAGTGCGTTCTGTTGAAAATCGTTGTAGTTGTAGGCGAAGTCAAAGCCATAGCGGGCACGCGGGGTCAGCGTGGCCGACAGGCTGTAGTTGCGATTGTGGCCCTGATAGTCGACAGCAGTGTCACCGTTGGAACTTTCCAGAAGGTTGACAGAGCCCGAAATCAGGGCCCAGGAACGGGGGATGTAACTGGTTTGGAAGCGGTAGCGATCTTCCTTGCGCGGGCTGAGGCGGGTGAGTGAATCGTCGTTCCAGAGCCGTTCCACATTAAAGTTCATGCGCAGGGAGGTCGCGGGCCGCGCCGAGAAACCGGCGAGCAATCCGTGTCCGGTGATGTCGTAGTTGTCGGCGCCGATGTCGGTAACCGCGATCGTGCAAACGCCGTTGACCAGAGGCTGGCCGGCACAGGCGCCCCGGTTGGGAAGACTGGGATAGAAGATCTGTTCCTGCAGATCGTTGACGTTGTGGGTGATCTGGCGATGGTCGTAGCGGTAGCCAAGCCGGGCCATGAATTTCCTGGTGAAGTCGTACTGGAACTCAAAGGTGTTCCGCTTGAGATCCTGAGCCAGGAAATCGTTGCGCAGATCGTTGACGACATCAGCGCCGGAACTGGCGTTATGCTGCGGACAGGTTGCCGCGGTGAAGGGCGGCGGACAAGTCGCAGGGGAAAAGGCGTTCGGGGTGCTGAGCAGAGTCGCACCGAACAAGGTGGTAGTCGGCAAGTTCCAACTTCCGGGAATGCGGAAGTTGTTGAACAGGAAATTGTCGACCAGGCGGAAGCGATCGGTTATGTGGAAGGTGATGCCGAGTTCGCCGATGTCAGTTATGCGTTGCCCGGAGGTGGATCCAGCGGTGAAGAACGACAGAGTACGGCTCCTGGAGATGAGACCGTCAAAGGATTCCTGGAATGACGGGATGCTGGCGTCACCGCCGGAATAGCTGAAGCTGGCGGTGAGGTCAAGACGATTGAAATAGTTACTGCGCAGGCCGAGACGTTCGGTGGTGAAAGAGTTACGAGTTTGTTGCAGACGGTTGTATGAGACGGTGCCGTTGCAGGCGGGATTGGCGAAGTTCGAGGCTAGGATGGGCGCGGCGCAGGGCTGGGATGCGACGGTATTGAACGGCAAACCTAAATCCACGCCAGTGCCATTGGCCAGCGGAACGGTATAGAAATTTGCGAGCTGCCAGTTGGTGTCGCCTTTGTAGTAATCCAGGAACTGGTCGTAGCTGAGCACGGTGCGAGGGAGGAGCTTGAAGTCCAGGCCTGCCCGATACGAATTCAGTGTGGTGTTCCAGGGCTGGTAGAGCAGCGAGTCGGTGCCTTCATGGATGCTGCTGTAGGAGGGGGCCGACATGTTGTTTCGCGAGTAGCCCAGGCGGAAGCTGAGGCGCGACTGGGGCAGCAGGGTGAGATCGAAATCGCTCATGCGGCGGCGCGTGTCGAAGGAGTGGGGAGAGCTGTCCACGGGGACGTTGGGGACTGAGCTTGCGGGATTCAGCGGATTCACCGCGAGGTTGTAGTTGAAGAAATCCTGGTCGCGGCGGAAGCTGGCGCGGAAGTTGTACCACTTGTCCTTGTCGGCGCTGAAGCGGAGGTAGTTGTTGGGATCGCCGCCCCATCCGAAGCTATGCACGAGCAGGTTATCGAAAAGCACGCCCTGATGATTTTCCGAGCGCAGGGAAAGGCTCTGGTCGAGGACGCGGGGCCCGGTGTGGAGATTCACCAGGGTGTCATACATATCCATACTGCCCGTGGTGTCGGAGATGCGCACGCCGAAGTCAATGGACTGATGAACGACATAACCACCGCTGACAACCTCGGGGGGCGTGGCCGCGGACGGTGCTGGCGACTGGGCAAAGACCAGCGCTGGAAGGCAGAGGATCAGTACGAGCGAAAACACGACACGAAGCGCGCGGGTCGGCATGGGGTTCCTCCGATCGAGAGGGCTGATTGCGGCAGCAGAGCAACTGAAATCCAGAGTTTGAAGACGTCGACGGGTCATGAGTTCCTCACTTGAAGAGCACATTGCTCGAGTTCGACCCGTGAACGGCGGTGTGGCACATGGTGCAGGCCTGATACTTCTGTGACAGGTTGTGCGCGGGGCCGATCGGACTCTGCGTAGGCAGGGTGTGGCACTGGAGACAGAGCAGGCTGGTCTGGCTGACTCGCAGCAGGCGCGGATTCGTGCCCCCGTGCGCGGTGTGACAACTGGTGCAGCCCTCGGTTTTCACCGGCAGGTGTTCAAACACAAAGGGCCCTTGTTTGTCGGCGTGGCACTTGACGCAGATGGCATCGCCGCTGGCGACGCTGCGGGTATTGCGCAGCGTGCCCGTCCCGTGCAGGTTGTGGCAGTCGGCGCATTGCACGAAGCCTTCGTTGACGCGGTGATGGAAGGGCTTGGCGAAATCGGCCTTGGTTGCGGTGTGGCATCCGTAACAAAGTTCAGGCTGAGCCTGGGTGAGCAGCCGCTGCGGTTCCTTGGCGTGATGAGGAGAATGACAATCCAGACAGCCGACGTCGTTGCTGGCATGGGCCGAGCGACTGAAGTGGGCCTGGCCGGGGCTGTCGCCGTGACAGCTCAGGCAACGAGTGCTGGCCTGCTGCCGGGTGAGTTCTTTGAAGCGAACGATCTTGGTGATGTCGCCTCCGCCGTCGACATGGGCGGCACCGGGTCCGTGGCAGGACTCGCATCCGTGACCATTCTTTAGTGTTGTCTTGAAGTGGGGCGTGGTCTCGAAGCTCTTGGTGTAGAGCTCCTCGTGACAGGTCTTGCAGACGTCAGACCCGGCGTATTGGCTGGCTACCGGGAGGGGAGACGCCGCGGGCACGGGTTCCGAGGTTTCCTTTGTGTCGCTAGTCGACCAGGCAGGGAGAGCCAGGAGCAACAGCAAGAACACGAGCAAAACCCCTGGAACATCAGGGATCGGTTGTCTTTCCGTTTTCATGAATGCACCTCTCGCGCAGGTGGAAACACTGCGGCGGATCTCGGAAGGACCGGCGCAGATGGCGTGACTTGCTCACCAAAGCCGAAGAGTATGAGGAGCACAACAAAAAGGCTTGTGACGACTGAACGTGCCTGTAGTTCAGGTGCGCACAAGCGAAGATCGAAATGGGACTGGTTTCAGCTTTGGGCTTGAACTGATAGCAGACTGACAGGTCCGAGTTCCGCTAGAATCGCGCACATGAGCCTCGTCCTTGCTTCGGCGTCACCGCGGCGTCAGGAGTTGCTGCGGGCGGCGGGTGTCGCGATCACCGTTCAGCCCACCAATATTCCCGAGAACCCAAAGGATGGTGAGGCACCGCGTGCCTGCGCGGAGCGACTGGCGCGGGAGAAGGCATGGATGGTGTTCAAGGAGCGTCCCAATGATTTTGTGCTGGGCGCGGACACGATCGTGGTGGTGGAGGGAAAGATTCTCGGCAAGCCGCGAGATGCTGCGGATGCAGCCCGCATGTTGCGGCTGCTCTCGGGGCGCACGCACGAGGTAACGACAGGTGTGTGCCTGATGGGGCCGAAAGCGACATCGACACCACCGGAGAGTCCGAAGGGCGAGGCCACGTTGGGCGATACGCGATCGGAGACCACGCTGGTCACCATGAATGAACTCAGCGACGAAGAAATCAAGACCTACATCGAAACCGGTGAACCGATGGACAAGGCGGGAGCGTATGCGATCCAGGGCATGGCTTCGCGATGGATTCCGCGAATCGAAGGGGACTACTCAAACGTGGTGGGATTGCCGGTGGCGCTGGTGTACCGAATGCTTCGAGAGCGGGGGGTACTCTAAAAGGGGAACGGAAACTTCGAGTTCAAAACAGAAGCTAGGGTTTCTTTTCCGAATCCGGCTGCTCGCCGTCTTTGACCGCCGACTTGAAATTCCGAATTCCCTCACCCAGTCCCTTGCCGAGATCGGCCAGCTTGCTGGGACCAAAGATCAGCAAAGCCACGGCCAGAATCAGCAGGATTTCAGGCAGTCCCAATTTGCCTGGCATGTGCGCCTCCAAGGGGTTGACGGCGCGTATGCAGCGCCGGGTTGCGCCACTACCCCTGCTGGAAGTGTAGGCCTGTTGCAGGCGGGAGTCAAAGAACAGCCGCCAGTCGCTAGTCGCCAGCCGTCAGTCGCCAGCTACCAGCCAACAGCCCAAGAATGGGAGCTACACACTTTCCAGCAACCCAGCCAGCAGGGCGGCGCGGCGGGGGAGTTCGGCGATGCTGATGGATTCGTGCACGGCGTGAGCTCCGTCGCCGACGCCGCCCAGCCCGTCGAGGGTAGGAACGCCGAGGCCGGCGGTGAAGTTTCCGTCGGAACCGCCTCCGACAGCGGCTTCGCTGAGCTTCCAGCCGAGTTCGCGGGCAATTTGCACGGCCCGGTTGTAGAGCATGGCTACTCCGGCGGTGCGCTCCATCGGCGGGCGATTCACGCCACCGGATATTTCCAGCTTGCATTTGCGATTGAGCGGCTTCAGCGAGCGCAGCCTCTTGTCGATGACGGCGGCGTCTTTCATGCGGGCAACACGGACATCGATGGTCGCCGTGGCCTCAGCCGCAACCACGTTTACCCGCGTTCCTCCTTGGACCAGGCCGACGTTCAGGGTGAGGCCGCGCTTGACGTCGACCATTTTCGAGATGGCGAGGATCTGGCGGGCGAGTTCCAGGATGGCGCTCTGGCCCTTCTCAAAGTCGAGACCGGAATGGGAGGCGACGCCGGTGACTTTCAGTAAATATTCCCCGACGCCCTTGCGCGCGGTCTTGACCGCGCCTTTAGGACCATAAGAAGGTTCGGGGACGAGGACGGCGGCGGATTCGCGGGCCAAAGACTCGGTGATTTGCCGGGAGGAATTGCTGCCAATTTCTTCGTCGGAGACCAGCAGGACGGTGACGGGGCGCGGTAGCTTTCCATGCCAGGCTTGCAGCCCCTGGAGGGCATACAGCATGAGAGCGATGCCCGACTTCATATCGAGAGTGCCAGGTCCCCAGAGGCGCCCATTGCCGACGCGGCAGGGCATGGTAGTGAGCGTGCCGAGCGGATACACCGTATCGTAGTGCCCGAGCAACAGTACGGGCTTTTGCTGGGTTTCGCCCGGGAAGTCGACCTGGAGATGATTGCCGAAATCGGAGACGCGGTGGAACTGGGCCCGGCCTCCGCAGGCGGCGAATTCCTCGGCGGCAAAGGCGCTGCAGCGGTCGACCGCCTGCTTGTTGTCGCTGGGCGACTCGATTTCGACCAGGCGGCGGATGGTGTCGACCATATGGTCGCGGTGTTGTTCGAAGTATTGGAGACGTTGCTGGGCGGGGCGGGCAGAATTGGAGCGGTGCGTTTTTTTGGTCATCGAATCGGTTGCCGGTGTCGTTCTTGCACCCGGTCCGTGGGGTCATGGTGAAGCAGCCAGGGACCTCTCGAGATCAAATTCGGCGAATGAGACGGCGCCTTCCCGAGCCGGGTCGCTGCTTGAGGGCAGGTCCCCGGGGCGCGGTACAGTATAATCGCGAGGCCGTTTGAGTCCAGGAATGACTGAAATTACTCACCCCGAAACCGAAGCTCCGAAGGCGGTCAAAACCACGTTAGACATCAACGATATCCAGCGCATTTTGCCGCACCGCTATCCATTCCTGCTGATCGACCGGGTGGTCGATCTTACGCGCCGGGAGCGGATCGTGGCCATCAAGAACGTTACCGTGAACGAGCCCTACTTCCAGGGGCACTTTCCGGAGCTGCCGATCATGCCCGGCGTGTTGATCGTGGAAGCGATCGCCCAGGCCGGCGGCGCGTTGCTGCTCACGGAGGTGGAAGACCGCAGCGAGAAGCTGATGGTGTTCACGGGCATCGAGCGAGCGCGCTTCCGGCGGCCGGTGTTGCCAGGGGATCAGCTTCGCATTGAGGTCGACGTGAAGTCGTGGCGCATGAACGCGGTTCGCATGGAAGGCAAGGCGTTCGTTGGCGAGAAGCGCGTCGCGGAAGCCACCGTGACCTGTCAGCTCGTCGAGCGGGCAGCCACCAAGCGAACTGAAGCGGAGCCCACGGACACGCCCCCGGAGGGGTAAAAACCGCCCTGACTACCGTGAACGCGCCACTCGGACCCGACCTAGCCTATTGTTCGTGCCGATGAGCATCCATCCCACTGCCATCGTCGATTCGGGCGCGAAGGTTCATCCCAATTGCAAGATCGGTCCCTATTGCGTGGTCGGCGGCAATGTGGAAATCGGCGAAGGTTGCGTGTTGGTGTCGCATGTCGTGATGGAAGGCCCGACGAAGATCGGCATCGACAACACGTTTTTCCCGTTTTCCTCGATCGGCCTGGCACCTCAGGATTTGAGTTACGCCGGCGAGCCCACGCGCCTGGAGATCGGCGATCACAACCGGATTCGCGAATTTGCGACGATCAATCGAGGCACGTTGAAGGGCGGCGGACTGACGAAGGTTGGCAGCCACGTGCTGGTGATGGCGTACGCGCACGTCGCGCACGATTGCCGCATTGGAGACCATGTGATCCTGGCGAATGCGGCGACGCTGGGCGGGCACGTGATCGTCGAGGATTGGGCGCAAGTGGGAGCGCTCTGCCCGGTACATCACTTTGTGCGCATCGGGACACATGCCTTTATTGGCGGGGGGACAACCATCACCCAGGACGTACTGCCGTTCTCGAAGACTTCGGCGGAGCGCGGCACGCACGCCTATGGCATGAACTCGGTGGGCTTACAGCGGCGCGGCTTCAGCAAGGAGCGCATTGCAAAGATCCATCATGCCTACAAGGTATTGCTGGCCTCGAAACTGAATACGTCGCAGGCGCTCGAACGGCTCAAGTCGGAGGGCGATCTGGGTGATGACGTGGCAATGCTGATCGCGTTTGTCGAGGCGTCGGAGAGAGGAGTGATTAAGTAGCTGGCAGCTGGTAGCTGATGGCTGATGGCTGATAGCTGGCCGGATGGCTGCCTTGCAAAAAACATCGAGACGAGATGCTGCCACTAGCCACTGACCACTAACGACTATGCCCCCTAACCCGAAACTCGGTCTCATCGCGGGAAACGGCAAGTTTCCATTCCTGGTGCTGGACGCGGCCCGGGCGCAGGGGTTTGACGTGGTCGTGGCAGCGATCAGGGAAGAAACGTTTCCGGAGATCGAAAAGCGTGGGGCCGCGTCTGTGCACTGGCTGTCGCTCGGGGAATTGTCGAAGCTTATCGAGACATTCCAGCGGGAGGGGGTGCGCCGAGCCATCATGGCCGGGCAGGTGAAGCATAAGCAGATTTTCTCCAGCATCAAGCCGGACTGGCGGCTGGCGAAGCTACTGCTTTCGCTTGGTACGCGCAACACCGATTCCTTGCTTGGCGCGGTTGCGAAGGTGCTCAGCGACGAGGGGATCGTGCTTGAAAATTCGACCACGTTGCTCGAGCCGCTGCTGGCCAAGCCCGGTACGCTCACGAGCCGCGGGCCAAGCGACGAGGAACGGAAGAACATTACATACGGACGCGCGGTAGCGCGTCACCTCGCGCAGTACGATATCGGGCAGACGGTAGTGGTAGCGGAGTCGGCGTGCGTCGCAGTGGAAGCAATGGAAGGAACGGATGCGACCATCGAGCGGGCCGGGAAGCTGATGACATCGCTCGACGGCAACGCTTCAACCTTGAGCCGCGCGCTGACTGTGGTAAAGATCGCCAAGCCGAATCAGGACATGCGCTTCGATGTTCCGGTGATTGGGGTGAAGACGATCGACGTGATGCGGTCCGCGGGGGCCACGTGCCTTGCCGTGGATGCCGGGAAGTGCTTGCTCCTGGACGGAGCCGCCGTGCCACAGGCTGCCGACGGGGTGGGGATCAGCATCGTAGCGGATTAAGTTAAGAAGCTGTATTAGCGAATTGGGTCAGAGTTCGACATGAGATCGGTCACACGCAAAGGCGATTACCACAGAGGACACAGAGGAACACTGGCGAAGATGAAGAAGCTGTATTTTCGAGCTGACCTGGCTTGTCTGCTACCGTGGCTTTGGCTTCGACACTGGATGAAGTCCTCCGTGATCCCCTGTGTCCCCTGTGGTTATGGAATTCATCGGGCAACAGCCGGGCGGTCCTGATCTTTGCCGAAGCGTCTTTTGCCGTCCGGCATCGTATTATCGAGAGGCCCAAAACATGACGGAAGTCGCACGCATTGCCGAACAACTCGAGCGCGCTTTTCACGGCGACGCCTGGCACGGACCTGCCGTGCTCGAATTGCTGCAGGACATCGACGCTTCTACTGCGGCCGCGCATCCCCTGCCCGACGCTCACAGCATCTGGGAACTGGTCCTGCACATTGCGGCGTGGGATGACGCGGTGAACCGGCGGATCGTCTTGAAGAAGGCGTTACAACTCAACGACGCCGAGAATTTCCCGCCGGTAAAGGACAAGAGCCGCGCCGCCTGGAAGAAGGCAATCGCCCATCTCAAGAAAACGCATGCGGCGCTGGTGAAGACGGCCAAGGGTTTGCCAGAACACCGGCTGCGGGAACGCGTGCCGGGGAAGAAATACGATATCGGATTTATGCTGCACGGCGTGGCACAGCACGAGCTGTATCATGCGGGCCAGATCGCGATCCTGAAAAAGACCTATTTGTAAAAGATCTATTTGTAAACGAAGCTACTCCGGCAACTCCGATGTTCGGAACGCCATGCTTCGTGAGTACAATCGGCAGTCGGCAGCTTGGGTCATCCGAGAAAGTCCCCTGGATTCCAATAGCGTTGTCAATGTCGCGGTGATCGGCGTAGGGGCGTTCGGGCGCAATCACGCACGCGTCTACAAGCAACTCGAGCAAGAGGGTGAGCCGCTGCGGCTTGTGGGCGTGGTGGACCGGGATGTCGCGCGGGCCGACGCGGTGGGCCGCGAGTTCGGGTGCAAGTCGTTCGGATCGCTGGATCAGCTGCTGACGACACACAGCGAAGTCCAGGCCGCGTCGGTCACAGTTCCGACCGTGCATCATCTATCCGAAGCCAACATGCTGCTTGAGGCCGGCGTCGACGTCCTCATCGAAAAACCGCTGGCTAGTTCCCTGGCGGAAGCCGACGAACTGATCCGGCTGGCAAAGAGGCATCAGAGGATTGCGCAGGTCGGCCACCTGGAACGGTTTAATCCGGCGGTGCGGGCGACGGTGCCTTTAATCACACAGCCGATGTTTTTCGAGGTGCACAGGCTGAGCATTTTCACGCCGCGAGCGCTCGATGTGGATGTGGTTCTGGACTTGATGATCCACGATCTCGACATCGTGATGTCGTTTGTGAAGTCTCCGGTCACAGAAGTACATGCCGTGGGCCTGCCGATTCTTTCCGGAAAAACCGACATTGCCAACGTTCGTATCGAGTTCGCCTCGGGGTGCGTGGCGAATTTCACCGCGAGCCGGGTTTCGACCGAGCAGGTGCGCAAGGTGCGTTTCTTTCAGCCCAGGCAGTACATCTCGATCGACTACGGACGCCAGGATGTGCTGGTGTTCACGGTGGGCGAACAAGGCAGCCAGGGAGCTACGCCGTCGGTCAATCCGCAGATCGGGATGACGAAGCCGGCGATCACAGCCGAAGAGCCGCTGCGCGCAGAACTACGTTCGTTCCTGAATGCCGTGCGAACTCGCACGACGCCAGTTGTCGCGCTGGAAGATGGCCGGCGCGCGCTGGCGCTCGCCCTCGAAATTGTCGCCCATATCGAGAAGCACGGCCGCCGCATCAATCTGGAAAAACTAACGCGCTCCTGAGTCTCGGAAAATCTCTGAAACCACAGAGGACACGGAGAGCACAGAGGAATTGCCATTGTTTTTTCTCCGTGTTCTCTGTGTCCTCTGTGGTGAAGGGTTTTACCCTCAAAAATGTTACATTTAGAGGTTCATGTCTGCCCCGAACTCCCGCTTCATCAAAGCCTGCAAGGCTCTGCCGGTCGACCGTACTCCCGTCTGGTTCATGCGACAGGCCGGGCGTTACATGGCCGAATATCGCGCCGTACGTAAGAAGCATTCCTTGATTGAAATCTGCAAAAAACCGGAACTGGCAGCGGAAGTGACCATCACCGCCGCGGAGACCCTGGGCGTGGATGCCGCAATCATTTTTGCCGACCTGCTGCTGCCGCTCGAGGTAATGGGACTGCCCTTTCGCTTTGAAGCCGGCGAAGGGCCAGTCATCGACAAACCGGTCCGCGATGCGAAAGACGTTGCGCGACTGCGAACTGATAAGGCCGCCGAACTCGGTTATGTGTCGGAAGCCATTCGCCTGGTCTGTAAGCATTTTGGCGATCGGCTGCCGATGATCGGCTTTTGTGGCGCGCCATTCACGCTGGCCAGTTACATGATCGAGGGCGGCGGCTCGCGGAACTACGTGCACACCAAGAAAATGATGTATTCGTCGCCCGCAGCCTGGGACGAGTTGATGACCAAGCTGGTTGCAGTGACGAGCGAGTACGCGGCAGAACAGGTGCGTGCGGGGGCGGATACGATCCAGATTTTCGACAGCTGGGTCGGTTGTCTGAGCGTGGAAGATTACCGGCGCTACGTGCTGGCGCACGTGACCGATCTGGTGAAGAGGCTCCAGAGGACTGGCGCGCCGATCATTTATTTCGGGACTGACAGCACGACTCTTTTGTCCTCGATGAAGGAGACGGGCGCCGAAGTGGTGGGGCTGGATTGGCGGGTTCCGCTCGACGAAGGCTGGGGCCTGATGAAGTTTCAGGGTGCGGTGCAGGGGAACCTGGATCCGGTGCTGCTGTTCGCCGATTGGAAGGAGATTCAACCGCGCGCGGAAGACGTTCTGCGGCGGGCGGAAGGACGTCCGGGGCACATTTTTAATTTAGGGCACGGAATTCTGCCGGAAACGCCCGTCGACAATGTGAAGCGGCTTTGCCGGTTTGTGCAGGAGTGGAGAGGATAGCGACTGCTCGACTCTGCGCTCTCGGCGATGAATGCACTAGCTTGAAAAAAATGACGGCTTCCGAACAATCGAGCGCGGTTCTCCTGGTGGCGCATGGGACTGCCGATTCCGTGGAGGACATTCCGGAATTCCTGCGCAACGTTACGGGCGGGCGCGGGGTGCCGCCGCAGGTGATCGATGAAGTGAAGCACCGCTACTCGCTCATCGGCCACTCTCCGATGAACGAGATCACGGCGCGGCAGGGCGAACTGCTGGCTCGCGAGTTACGCATGCCGGTGTATGTCGGGATGCGGAACTGGAAGCCGCTGATCCCCGATGTGGTCAGCAAGATGTCTTTGGAAGGCGTGACGCAGGCAGTGGTGATTTGCCTGGCGCCGCAGAATTCACGCACCAGCGTCGGGCTGTATCGCAAGGCAGTCGAGGCGGAAAACGGTCCGCCGTTTAAGCTCGATTTCATTGAGTCGTGGCACGATCACCCGCTGCTCATCCAAGCATTCGTGGAGAAACTGCGCGCCCACTGGGTGCGCGGGTGCGAGGAAGCGGGCGCGAAGCTTCCCATTATTTTCACGGCGCACAGCGTTCCGCAGCGGACGATTGCAGAAGGCGATCCGTACGAAGCGCAGGCTCGCGAAACAGCCGCACTGGTGGCGCGAGAGGGTGGCCTGCAAACCGACGACTGGAGCTTCGCATTTCAGAGCCAGGGCATGTCGGGCGGGGCGTGGCTGGGGCCCACGGTCGAGGACACAATTAGAGTTCTTAAGACCAGGGGTCACAACGGCGTGTTCGTACAACCCATCGGTTTCCTGTGTGACCACGTGGAAATCCTTTACGATATCGATATCGGCTTCAAGGAGTTTGCCGAGAAACAGGGCATGCGCCTGTGGCGGGCGGCGTCGCTGAACGAATCGCCGCTGCTGATCGCGGCGCTGGCCGATATTGTGCGGAACCGGGAGTGAGCCGCGAGCTTCGAGCGCGCTTCGGTCAACGTCGCACGTGGTACGAATGGAATTCCGGATTCCGGCTCAGAAGAGTTTGCCAGAAGCCAGAAGCTACTAGCTGTCAGCAATCATCTATAAGCTACTAGCGATCAACTACGAACCTTTTTCATGAAACGGATTGCCATCATCGGCGGTGGGATCTCCGGCCTCTCGGCTGCCTATACGCTCGAGGAGAAACGTCGGGCGGGCGTTGAAGTGGAGTACGTCCTGTACGAAGCGAGCTCTCGCTTCGGCGGTGTGCTGGTAACCGATCGTGTGGATGGCTGCATTCTCGAAGCGGGCGCGGATTCGTTTCTCACCGAGAAGCCCTGGGCCATCGAACTCTGCAAGAAACTTGGGCTAGGCGATCAACTGATCGGCTCGAACGATGCCGAGCGCAAGACCTACATCGTGGTGCGCGGCAAGCTGGTCGAAATGCCCGACGGGCTGATGTTCATGGTTCCGACGAAGCTCGCGCCTACGGTGCTGTCACCGCTCTTCTCCTGGGGGACCAAGCTTCGTATGGCGCGGGAATGGTTCCACCCGCCCCATAAGGCCAACGGAGATGAGACGGTAGCGGCGTTTGTAGAGCGGCACTATGGCGCCGAGATGGTCGATCGGTTGGCCGATCCGCTGCTGTCGGGTGTGTATGGCGGCGAGGCATCGCAGCTGAGCGTGCGCGCGGTCTTGCCGCGTTTTGCCGAGATGGAATCGAAGCATGGCAGCCTGGGACGGGCCATGCTGGCGGCGCGGGGAGCGATAGCACGCGCTTCGCAAGGAGCGCCACGGCCGCTGTTCACTTCGCTCAAAGATGGCATGCAGCAGATGGTCGACGCGCTGCTCGGTGTGCTCGATCGGGAGTCACTGCGTTCCGGCGCGAATGTGCAGGCCGTATCGCCCGAGGCCGGGGGATGGGTTGTATCGGCGGGGCTGGGGTCGGATGAATTCGACGCGGTCATTCTCGCGCTGCCGACGCGGACGGCGGGGGCTCTTTTGCTGCGGTCTGGAAAAGAGCTGGCGTCGGAGCTGGCCGGCATTGATTACAGTTCCTCGGTAACCGTGGCGCTCGGATACGACAAACAGGTGCGCGAGTCGTTGCCACCGGGATTTGGGTTCCTGGTGCCGCGTCGTGAAGGCAAACGCATGCTGGCGGCAACGTTCGTGCACAACAAGTTTCCGCACCGCGCGCCGGCGGATCGGGCGATTGTTCGGTGCTTTCTGGGCGGGGCGCGCGGGGAACAAACTCTGGCGCTGCCGGACGACGAAATCCTGCGCATCGTGCGCAAAGAGCTGGACCAGATTCTCCACCTCAGCGCGGAGCCCCTGTTTGCGCGCGTCTTCAAGTGGCGGGGCGCGATGGCGCAGTATGGGGTGGGGCATCTGGAGCGCTTGCAAAGAATCGAGGCACTGCGTCAGAAGCTGCCGGGGTTGGCACTGGCTGGGAATGGCTACAGCGGGATTGGCGTGCCGGACTGCGTGAGGTCGGGGACGACGGCGGTGGAGGAGACACTGAGCAGTCTGGGCATCGATGTCCGTCCGGCGGTGGCGACACGGCCGTGAGGATCAAAGAGTGAAGAAGAGTGGGCGGCCGAAGCTGCCGTGGCTGGAATACGAAGGCCAAACCACTCCCGAGCTGATGGCCTGCAAGAATACCCATCGCGTTGACTCGCTTCTGTGCGCGTTCGAATGGGGGATTCAGGCAAAGATCGGGCCTGAGGGGGAGGGCGCGCTAACCGATGAGGAACGGCTGGTGCTGGCCGTCATGGCGCTGACCCGCGAGGTCAATAACGGCGGATATCACCAATTCTTCGTCAACTCCTCTCGTCGCTTTGCTCCGACGATTGTCGACTCCTTGCGACGCATCGGGTGTACAACTTGTGCGGAAATTACCGAGCGGGCGATTCATGCTGCCAAGTTCGGCATCGCGCCTCCCGATTCTATTCTGCAAGAGGACGACGCTCGTGACGCCATCCTGGACGCCTGCGATCAGGAGTTCTACCGGCTCGCTGACATTGACCGGCGACTGTTCGACTTCGTTGGGGTTCATCAGAATCAGATCCAGCTCAGGAAGGGAAGCCAGGGTCCTCGGCGCAGGATAAAACTGGAGAAGTTCAACCGGACCAAACTTGGTGTGTACCTAACTACGTCGAAGAAGAAAACCTTTAGCTTGGACGAGGCTCGAAAACTGGCTCGAGAGATAGCTGAGCAAAATGCGATCCCAGCCTCCGAAGCCGAACTGGAGGGGGCGGCAGTTCTGTACGCTTTCGGCTGCGCGGTACGCGACGGCAATCTTTCCGCCTGCGAAGTTCTGGCAGTTCCCGCGTTCGAACTAATGCGGGACGATACGTCGCATTGTATCTTGCAGCGCGATTGGGTAAAACAGCTGATTGACGCGGGACAACTGATACGGGCGGATGCGGTAACCCTTTCCTATCTCGAATATCTCGCAGGCAGCGACCTGTCGACTCTTTCCACTCAAAACCGAATTTTGTTTTGGGCGTCGGTTCTTCAGCCACATCGGTCGGTGCTGCCGAAGTCGGTTGAGTTTTTCACCACGGCCTTCCCGTTCGAGAACCTGAATGAGCCGCTGCCCAGACAACGGTTCAAGCCCAAAGAAATTCCTCCTTTCACCAATTCCGGTTGAGATGATTTCCTGAACCAGCGGCAACGTTCGCTTTCTCAGAATCGTGCAGTTGATGGGGATTACTCTTGTAATCTACCCGTCAGGAACCGCAACCACTCTTCTCCGCCCGGGTTTGTACAATTGACAAAACCGTGGGGAGAGTTCCATGCGCAAATCAGCTCTAATCATATTCGTTGCTGCAGTTCTGGTTGCTTCTGCAGCGATTGCACAAAATCAGGCGCCCTCGCAAAACTCGCCGTCGATGCCGGGGATGGATATGTCGGGCCGCAGCATGCCCGGCCACGATATGGGAAAGACGTCGCCCGAAGCCGGCGGCATGAAAGACATGCCGGGCATGGACGCGGAAGCCAGCGCTCCCGCCATGCATTCGATGGAAGGGCACCACATGGACATGGGGCCGCACATGAAGATGACCGCGCTGCACGACCCAAAGCCCGGCGACGAAGAGCGCGCCAGGAAAGTCGTCGAAGCCGCGCGCGCCGTGGCCGAAAAATATAAGGACTACCGCACGGCGTTGGCCGACGGGTTCAAGATCTTCCTGCCAAACGTTCCGCAGAAGATGTATCACTTTACCAACTACAAGTACGCGTTTGAGGCGGCGTTCGAGTTCAATCCTGATCA
>Ga0210401_10003965_pt1 | contig 15582 bp, 17 predicted proteins | sample IncBWH32MmetaG_FD_150866 | JGI IMG/M metagenome (GOLD analysis project Ga0210401, IMG submission 150866) | Forest soil microbial communities from Barre Woods Harvard Forest LTER site, Petersham, Massachusetts, United States - Inc-BW-H-32-M | ecosystem: Environmental > Terrestrial > Soil >... | reverse complement strand
GCGAAATAAATTTTATCATCCCGCTCACCGATTCAAAAGATACTGCCTGCCCGTGGGTAGAGTCTGAGCCGGGAAAAGGCGACTTCGAACCGATCCCCTTGGAAATAGGAAAACTGATTCAATTCAATGGCAATGTATTGAAACATGGCAACAAGCCCAATAAGACGCATAAAACTCGCGTGTCTATGGACTTTCGGATATTGCCTGTCTCAAAGTACAATCCAGATACGGCGGCTAGTTCAATTACTCAGAAAACAAAATTTATAGAAGGCGAATATTACAAGAGGTTTACGAAATTTCCAGATAAGTATGCAATTAGTTGACAGAACAGGAATGATATATGGACTATTGACTGTAATTGAAAGAGTCCCGGACCCAGAAAAGAAAGTTTCGCTATGGAGATGTATGTGTCGATGCGGGAAAGAGATAATTGTAAAAGGCGGCAACTTGAATTCTGGCAATAGTCAATCCTGCGGGTGTGTTAGCCTTAAAAAAATGATAGATAGGGTTAAAACACATGGGCGCACTGGCACTACAGAGTATAGGATTTATCACGGAATGATGAGACGCTGCTATGAGGTAGATAATCCAGCGTACCCAGATTACGGGGGCAGAGGAATTAAGGTGTGCGATAGGTGGAGGGGTGAACATGGTTTTGAGAATTTTTATGCCGATATGGGGCCAAGGCCAAAGGGGAAAACCTTAGATAGGTGGCCGAATAATGATGGTGATTATGAGTTAGTCAATTGTAGATGGGCCACCAAAAAGGAACAAGCCGAAAACAGAAGATCGAATAAATGGTATGAGTTTAACGGGTTAAGGATGATACAAAAGGATTGGTCTCGCTATTTGGGGGTTGATAATCGATTATTTCATCAATGGATTAAGAAACGAGGATTCGAGGTTGCTTTTAATAGGTTTAATAAAAAGTAGGATGGTAACATTTACGCCGCAAGGCCGCATGGGGAACTACATGATGGAACTTTTTACAACTTTCGCTTATGCAAAAAAGCATAGTCTTGAATTTTCGGCACCATCCCATACGACAAGCGATTATCATTGCCCTATCTATTGCCGTCACCTAATTAATCCGAACTATGGTCGCGCCTTGCAAACCATTCGTATTGACGAAAAACAGCATAACTATTATGAACTTCCTTTTGAAGAAGAATGGCGGAATTTTAATATCTTGCTGACCGGCTATTTCCAGTCGGAACGTTATTTCGTAGATTACAGGGAGGACATATTGCGGGCGGTAGGATATCCGTGGGTATTAAACGAAGGGGCTGTAGCGGTTCACAATAGGAGAGGAGACTACCTAGTTTTACAGGACAAGCACCCCTACTATGGTGAGGATTGGATTGAGAAGGCTATGGGGTTCTTTCCAGGATATAAGTTCAGATTCTTTAGCGACGAAATAGCTTGGGCAAAAGAAAAGTTTGGGCACCGTTCGGATTGCTCTTTTTCGGAAGGAAAGGGTATAGAGGAAGATCTTGTCGAAATATCCCAATGCGAACACCATATAAATTCTTCAAGTACTTATAGCTGGGTTGGTGCTTGGATGAACCGGAATCCTAATAAAAAAATAATCACCCCGGCGCTATGGTTTAACCCGGGATGGGGCAGTTTGGATGTTTCTGATATTGTTCCAGAAAATTGGATAAAACTTTAATCATGGACCAAAGAGTTAGAAAACATTTTTATCCCGGTTATGAGCCGATACCTGAGAGAAGGAGGATAACAAAAGTAAGTCCAAGCTCTCCATGTAAGGTTGGTGAAGTCGTGACGGTTAAAAGATGGGGTACATTTGGTTGTTGGGATGAACAAGGTAGGTGGGTTGATTTTTATAATTCAGAAAGAGTTTAGTTATGAGGTCTGTTCTAATTGTTGCACTTGTTGGTCCGGGTTATTCCGCGAAACCTCTTATGGATGCCTTTTTGAGTAATGGTTTCAACGAATGCCATGTTTTCGATTACCAACTGAATAGATTCGAGTTCGGAAAAGAGATGATGCAGCAACAACTAATCCGAATGGCAGAACAGTTGAAACCCGATATGATATGGATGCAAATCCAAGGGAGTGATGTAATAGACCTCGAAACTTTCCAGGCCATTCAAAGAATAGCTTTCACTGTTAATTTCACTTTCGACATTCGCATCAATGAACAGACGCAGTGGCTCTATAACCTCGTTCCACATATCGGATTAGTCTGTTTCTCGAATCAAGAGGATGTAGACGAATGCATCCGGAGAGGGTATAAGAATTGTATGGTTTTGCAGTCATCTGCCGATTCTGATGTTTATAAGCCAGCAGGAATAATGCGAAAAGGAATTGTATTCGTCGGAAATAATTTCTGCAACACGAATATGGAATTCCCTCTTTCTAAAGAACGTGTTGCTATGGTTAATTTTCTTCAACAAGAATTCCCGGATGATTTTAAGGTATATGGGAACAACTGGGACGGCAGCAAACTAATCAGTCAAAAAGAGGAAGTGGCGATTTATCAGTCTGCCGCCATTGTTATTAATCAAAATAATTTTGATCGAACACTTTATACCAGCGACCGGATTTGGAGAGCTATGATGTGCGGAGCGCTTTGCCTTACAAAGTACTTCTGTGGGATTGAAAAAATGTTCACCAGACACTTGCATCTGGATTGGTGGCACACGCTCGAAGAATTGAAACAGAAAATAAATTACTATCTTTCTGACTTAGGGAAGGCGGCGCTAATTGGTCAATCAATAGGGGTACAGCATGTTCTTGATAACCATACCTGGACAGCCAGAGTAAAAGAAATGATGGCCTTTATCGAAAATCTACAACCGGCTATCGTCGATGAAAGAAATGCCTGCATAAGAGCAGGAGGGCATGTGATCAATGGCGTTATCCCCGGCTTGGGCGGTGACGAGGATGTTAAGTATAAGGGCATGCCTTGCGATTGCGGTAAACTTAGGGGAGACTGGTATTTGTGTGATTGCGGAAATAAACAATATCAATTCAGGTGGGTTGAAAATATTTGACCATGGGATTCAAATTGAATGGCATAAAGACAGAGGGACTTCCGGAGCATATCGTAAGGATATTTACGCGAAATTATGATGTTCCGATTCTAGTAGAGACGGGCACTGCTGGCGGAAACTCTATTCGGGTTGCGGCAGATATTTTCAAGAAGTGCTATACAATTGAATTAATTTTGGATAGGCCAGAGTTAATATATGCAGAGCATGTTCATTTCAGGATAGGGAATAGTGTCGATGTGTTGCCTGAAATTATTTCAGAATTTGTCGGGGAATATGTTTTCTTTTTTCTCGATGCTCATTTCTGTGATTCTGTTCCTAATACAACCGGCATAAAAGAATGCCCAGTATTGGACGAACTAAAAATAATTTCAAGGTATCAAAAGTGTATTATCCTGATCGATGATGCGAGATTGTTCTTTGGGCATCCTCCATATCCGGCAGACCCGCGTGACTGGCCGATGATAGAGGATATCTTCGCAGAAACAAAAAAGCTATTTCCAGATCACCACACTACAATTGTTGATGATTATATTTTAGTTTATCCGCATGTGATGGGCAGTCCGGTAATAGCAGAGTGGACAAGTAGATTTAATATTCGGTATCCTTCAGCAGAAGACAAACTTAAATCACAAGTAAAAGACGTATACGCTGCCTTTAAAAAATATGTAAATGAGTAATCTACGAGAACAAATAGAGATAATGAGTGCCGGCGCTCAGGGTGGATTCGGCCCTCTTTATTATCATGTATTACCGAAATTGATAAATGAATTCAATCTTAAAGTAGGCGTTGAGGTCGGCGTTTGTCTTGGCGGTCACTCCGAAGCCATGCTATTGCATACAAAAATGGAAAGACTGTATAGCGTAGACCCATACGTTTATGCCCAAGGCAGCACCGACGGCCACGTGCTGCCAACCGGAAAGGGATTCGACCAACCAGAGTACGACGAAATGTACGAGTACACGAAAGAAAGGCTTTCGGTATTTGGAACGAGGAATATCTTTATTAGAAAAACAAGTCTTGATGCCGCATCTGAAGTTAATGAGCCATTGGATATTTGCTTTATTGACGCCATCCATAAATATTCAAACGTTCGAGAGGATATAGCACTATGGGGAAGTAAAGTAAGGCAAGGCGGGATTATTGCTGGACATGATTTCAATCACCCGAACTTCCCTGGTGTTACACAAGCTGTAGGTGAATTTGCTTTGGGGAAAATTCTTAATGTAGAGGATGGATATGTCTGGTGGGTACAAAAATAATTTTATGGATGATAATGATCTGAAAATAATTCAAGGCGTCAAGAATTACATGGGGGAGTCGCCGGTAATAATTGATGTCGGAGCAAACAGGGGGAATTATACCGATTTCGCGTTAACGCTATTCCCAAATGCCAAAGTGGTTCTTATAGAACCAAATGATATGTGGATCGATGAGCTTAAACGAAAATATTCCGACAATAAGAATATTGACATCTTCAATACGCTCATAAGTGACCACAATGGAGGCGAGACGTTTTATTACTTCACCAATCACAATGATCAGATTTCAAGTATCTATAAGAGGCCCGTATTCCATGACCTGCCCATGAAGGAAATGACAAAGTGTTGTGCAACTATTGATAATGTTATATCCGCGATGGGGTATTATCATGTTGATTTTGTAAAAGTGGACACAGAAGGAGCCGAATTTAAAGTGCTAAAGGGCGCAGTAAAATCATTGGCGTATAAGAAAATTAAATTCATCCAAATCGAATACGGCGGGACCTATCCGGATGCCGGCATAACGATGAAACAGATTATTGACTTCGCAAATAATTTTGGGTACTATGCTTATTCGTATGATAAAGTTTTTACGGAACTTAACAGCCAATCATTCGTCGAAGACTTTCATTACGACAACTATTTAATCTCAAACGTGGCTTTATGAGGAATGATTTCAAATGGAGAGAGGTGTATGCCAAGTTTGTTAATTTGGCCCATAGGACGGATAGATTGGCTCATATGCAGCAGGAAATTGGTAAATTAGGAATAATACCCGAACGCTTTGAGGCAATCAGGACAACGGACAATTCTTGGTGTCGGGAGCCATATATAACCATGTTCCGGCGCACAAAAGGCGCGATAGGATGTATGCTAAGTCAAATGGAAATAATGAAAGAGGCGTTGGATAGAAATGTGGACTGCATGGTTATGGAAGATGACCTGAAGGTTTGTCAAGATTTTCCTGAAAGAATGGACTACGCTGAAAGATTTTTAAACACGCATCCTTGGGACATATTTTGGTGCGGGGCCACCGTGTCAGTGAATCCGCCCTACTGGAATGTTGCAAATAATAGAGAACTTCCTTTGGCCAATCCATTGTGGAGGGACGCGGAATGCACAGACGACCCAAGGATATTGCGCACCTTCGGATGTTTTTGTACGTACTGCTACGTAATTAACAGGGATAGTCTTTTGAAGATACTCAATCTACTGGACAGTGTTATGAGCGAATCCATAGGGATAGACCATTCAATGATCCGGCTACAGCCACAACTAAATACCTTCTGTCTCGTGCCTGGCTCCGTTTTCCAAATCGACAACCTATCGGATATCGGCCAAGGGGTTACTAATTTCACACCATTTTTAAAGTTAAACGGGACATTGGAAAATTCAGCATATGTATTTCAGGATAAAATGGATTCTTTTAACCCCCTCACGTTCGACTGGGCTGAGGCAAAAGCGCAAATACCATGATGATAGATTTCGATTATTTGTTCCAAGCGCATAATGTTAAGGCAACAGGCGTTCTCCATCTTGGAGCCAGCGAAGGGCAAGAAATGTCAACCTACAGGCGACTAGGAATGAAGCCGGTTGTGTTTGTTGAGGCTATTCAATCTGTGTATGTCAAGCTTTTACAACATCTATTAACTTACCCTGAAGCAACGGCTATTAACGAATGCGTATCCGATGTGGATGGGCAAGAGGTTATTTTCAACGTTAGCAATAACGATGCCCAGTCCTCTAGTTTTTTAGAATTGGGACACCATAAGGTCATTCACCCATCCGTACACTATATCGAACAAATAAAAATGACGACTAAGACGGTGGTGACAATCGTTCGTGAGTATGGTATCGATCTTAGTGAAATAAATTTTCTCAATGCTGATTTGCAGGGCGTAGAATTACTCGCTTTAAAGGGGATGGGCGCTTTGATTTTGAATTTTAAGTACCTTTACCTAGAGGTAAATAAAAAACCGACCTATATCGGGTGTGCTCATGTCGATGAAATAGATTTGTATGTTGCTGATTACGGGTTTAGGAGAGTTGAGACAGGGACTTGGGTAGCCGATACTTGGACAGATGCTTTATACGAAAGGTTATGAATTACTTTGATAAAATATTTGTAGTTTCCTTAGATAATGAAGTCGGTCATAAACGAATGGAGATAACTGGTCGTCATTTGCAAGAACAGGGGATTAGTTATTTTTTATGGGAAGCAACTGAGGACGAAAATGGAGTGGTTGGATTGCTGAAATCAATGCATAGTTTATTTGTTCAATGTATAAAAGAGCAGCTGAAATCCGTTCTAGTTTTAGAGGATGATAATTTTTTTGTTTTGCCGGTCGTTCCAGCATTGAAAGAAATAATGCCGCAATTGCCTTCTGATTACCATTGCTTATTTTTATCATGCAATCTTTTAAGCCGTCCCGAGAGAGTATCACAAAATATTTTACGTATCCGCTCATCTTATTCTACAAATGCGATTGTATACAGCTTGGAGGCAATGAAATTGATTGTACCACTTATTGAAAAGTACCCTACGACGGCTTATGATATAATTTTGATGCGTGAAATTCAGCAGCAATACAATAAATGCTATTGTACAATACCGATGTTAAGCAATCAGCGGGCCGGATATTCCAGCATCGAAAAAAGAGAAATAGACTGGGCTGCCTATCAAGCTCAATCTTTTATGATGTACACAAAAAATATTTAAGCGTATGAAACATTTAGTATTATATGCAGTTTTGTTTCTCCTTATTATTGGCTGCAACAAAAGTTCTTCACCAAGTAGCGCCGCCGTAACCGGAAATTCCAGTACAATATCTCATGTTCAAACAGGATACTGGTCTTTTCAAATGAATGGGAGCGCTGAGGTAGTAAGCGGGACCACTACCGAATGCCTTATGTCTCAGTCTTCGGCAGACGGGTCCTATCAACTGGTTATGGGGGGCATACTTTCTCCTTATTCATTGACTGTTCAAATGGAGATGCCCTCAAATATTCCGGTAGTGGGCCAGTATACTGCATCCCTCACCAATAGCACAATCCAAATAAATTATATGTACGCGCAAGGGTCATATACCTTTTACTCATCTGATCCTATTACGTTCAATGTAGTCAGTTATGACCAAACGACGAGGGCGGTTTCGGCTACATTTTACGGAAATGTAAATGATGGATTTGGGCATATAAGCTCCGTAACAAATGGCATTATTACCGGTATAGTTCAGAAATAATTAAGATGTCTCTAAAAACGAGGTTTGATGTCGATAGCGAGACTTTAGGGTTGTACTTCTCGCATGAGATCGAAAAGATTACCCCACAAGCTAAAAGCGATCTTCCGAAAGACATATCCTTTAAACTATTTCGGGGCGGCGGGGAGTTCAACGCCAATTCGACAAGCAAGTTGGGATTTTTGGCGAAATTATATGTCCTTTGGAAGGCTCTCAATAAAAGGTGGTGGATAGTGATTGAGGATGAGGAACGGGGGATGACGCCAGGTCAGTTCATGGAGATTCGGAAAGCGCATAAGAAACGGGATTATGGGGTAGACAAGGCGCAGACAATTATGTTATCTGGAACGATTGTGTTCGCGAATAAGGAACTTTCTGAGTGTTGTTCGTACCTTAACCGCCTTTCCAGCAGCCCAGCCTACAACTACCTGATAAAAGGCAAGAACCACATCCAGAGCCCTACGGCGGAACGGAACAAGGAAATGGCCTATATATGCCGGTTTTTGGTCGAATACGAAAAGAACAAAAAGACTTGGGTGGCGGCTTACGGTATCTCGATTCCCGAATGGCTGATCCTGATTTACCTGTACCACGGGAAAGAGATTGCAGGCAGTCCGATTTACAAGGAGGTCTACCGCCGGGCCTACCAATCCAGCCCAACCAAGCTAAGAAGCTGTTTCAGCACACTTCAAAGTAAGAAATTAATCCAAAAATCTGGCACAGGGAAGGGGGCTATGATGAGCATAACGCCGTTAGGGAAAGACACAATAGACAGTATACTAACAAAGTACGCTTTAAATTGCTAGTTATTTTTATTGCGTATATTTGATACGCATTGTTTTTTAATATGCGCATACGCATCAAATTAAAATATGCGTATTTGGTTGATGGATTTATTTCGTGGTGTGGAACGCTATATTTGCTCTCATTAAGTTCTTTGACAGATAGAAAAAAGAGTGCGTAATATTCTTAATGTCAATCATTTATTTTCACTAATTTTACATGCAGGTCTAAATATAATTTGTGGGTTCCACGTTTGTTAATAACACAAAAATACATGAGCAGAGTTGAAACCGACTACGATCGTAAATTGAAGATAAAAAAGAAGCATCAGGCGGCTTTTCGACGGTTCTTAAAAGGGAAATCAACGCCATATCCGGTACGCGAGTATATTGGACTCAATTTGGGCGAATTGAAGGAATTGATGGAGGACAGGATGATCAAAGGGATGACTTGGCAAAATTATGGCACTTTCTGGGTGGTGGACCATACTGCTCCTTTTTGGATTTTTGACATGGAGGATGAAAAAGACCTTAAATTGCTGTGGCACCCCGATAACCTAATGCCAATGGTCTTGAAACACAATAACCATAAACAAGGGGATTTGAGGTTTTCTGTCCTACGTCTTAGTAAACGTAAAGGTTATTCCTATACCGTCGAAAGATTGATTGAAAGGCTACAGAATGAAATAAAGGTATTGGATGTGTATTTAACTGAATATTAATGGCTAAAGGCAATATCATATCGCTGATGGATGGGCTCTATTCCTACGAACTTCCGCCAGAACCCAGAGACGAAAAAAAAATCATGAATTTTGATAAAAAGCGGGAGGATCAAGTTTGGCGGCGACCGGAGATTAGGGATGTGAAGAGGATGACGGTAAGGGAGAGGGGAGAATATATCGAGATGTGGGATGATCGATGGCATAATGGAATGTGGGTTTTTATCAATGGGGTTCCGTGGTGGCTGACAGGTATGCACGTTGACTTCCTGATTTTCAATAAATGGGAGTTTGGATACGCTCAATTATTGATTCAGCAGATATACGATTTTTATTTCCGTGACCTCGTTCGGAAAGATACCCATTGTTACGGTGAGGCTGTTTTAAAATGTCGTCGGTGCGGGTTCACTACTGAGGAATTAGAGGAAGCTATTTATACGCTTCTTGAAGACGAAAATAGCCATGTTGCTTTCCAAAGCAGTGAGCATACGAAATGTATTCGAACCCTCCTGCATCCTATGATCCAGGCTTATTTGAGTCGTCCGCAATGGATGAGGGCGAGATTTTATGCACCGAATGGAAAAAAACCAAGAAATTCTTTGGAACTTATTTCCAATCGGGTTGATGTTCTGAACGAAACTCCCGACGAGTATTTGGGAGGTACAGCTTTGGCTTATCCTACTGTCGCGTCAGCAATTGATGGGTATAAAAAACGGCTAATCGTGATGGATGAAATTTTTAAATTGGAAGGAGTCAGCCCAGAAGAGATGTTAGGAATTAACAAAAAGTGCGTCGTTGAATATGGGATAAAAGGAAAGGTTCACGCGTTGTCCACCATGGGAGACAACGATCAATGTGTTGACGCAGTTAAGGAGGGGTGTAAAATCATTTACGATAGTAACCCCAAGGTGAGAGATAGCAACGGAAGAACAACGAGCGGATTATATGAATGGTTTGTAAGCGCAATTCATTCGGCGGACATTCCGGAAGAGCATAGAGATCCAGCTTATACGAAATACGGCGACGTTAATAAAGACAAGGCAGAGGCATATATTAGGGGTGAAGTAAATAAACATCCTGTTAATTCCAAACAGAGAGTTTATGAAATGAGAAGACTCCCACTAGAAAAAAAACATGGCCTTATGGCTGCTAGTGGCGGTAAAGAATATTTTCCTGAACTTAGGATGCAGGACAGGTTGGATAAATTGAATGAGCTTCCCAGAGATAGAAAACCATATGTGATAGGAAATCTAACCGATCCGGACTCTAAAGGGAGGGTGTTTTTTGAACCAGATGAAGCTGGTATATGGAAAGTGGCAATACAGCCATATTTTTCGGTGGAAAGAGATATAGACACTGGAAATAGATGGCGGCAATCCGGAGCTAATTTTTTGAAACCAGTAAATCCGGAATATGTCATTGGCTATGATCCTATAAAATTCAAGAAAAAGAATACAACAAGTAACCATGTTTCCAAGGCTTGCCTTATAGTATGGAAAAAGTTTGATTATTTTCACAGCGAAATAGTAAATGAATATTGTGCCATGATGCTACATAGGCCAGACGATCCCAAGGATGCGCATTACGAAGCTGTAAAAGCATGTAGATTTTATGGGGCTCCGATAAATGTAGAACGAAATGTAGCTGACACTGATGATGTTTTTTCGGATAATGGGATGGAGGATTTTTTACTAAAGGACAAGCATGGAGTATATGGGATATACACTAATGATAAGAATGCCGCTAACGGCGTTTTAAGATTAACTGGACATTTTTCTGCTCCTAAAACAGAAGAAGATAAGGACCAGGTTGAGTGTTATCCATTTGAAGAGGGACTTATAGATTTTATGAATTTTGATCTTGCAGATAGGGAAAAATCTCACGTAACAATGGCAACAATCATGTGTAATTACGGAGCCGATCAAATTATTCAAACAAACGTCACTGATAACAGCGTTCGCCGGATGTTAAAAGCTGCGCAGCAGGTGTTCCCGCCTGTGCGTTGATCGAATACGAAGGGTGGTGGAATTGGTAGACATACCGCCCAATCAGTCTGATTATATCTACTGATGGGGCGGCGACAATAAGAAAGCGTACGTAAGTAGAATTGTCAACTGTAGGTTCGAGTCCTACTCCTTCGACTTAAAAAAACAAAAATACATGATACCAGTACCAAACCTTGAATTAGTTTTAATTATCCCTGAAAAATTAGATGACTCAATAAAAGTGGGGGATAGCGAGATAATAAAGTCGGATATCCAAAAAGAGAACGAGAAAAAAGCTCAGAACAGGGGGACTATTTTTGCCGTTGGGGACGATGTTAAATTTTGGAAAAAGGACGATTTTGTTTCGTTTTATAGGGCCGCTTCGACTGAAATAAAAGAAGATGGAAAGGTTTATTTTTCCATTAACCAACAAAATATCCTTTGCAAATTCATAACTCATGTCGAAGGGTAATTACAAAAATAGAGTAAAGAAGTTCATCAAGCATGAAAAACTGTCGATCATACCGGCTCCCAACAGGATTTTGATCAGGATTACCAAGCAACAAATCGAAGATTTGATAAGCAAGGTGATTACTAAGGATGATGGGACGACTGCCAAATTATTCTTTGAGCCCATACATTTTTCAGAGGGATACGACCGTCGGTATCAACAAAATGTTTCAGTAGGCGAGTGCATTGGAGTTGGTTGTAATGTCCATAATGTGAATGTCGGAGATACGGTTATCCTGGACTATTTAGTTTCTAATTTGACAGACGATTGCGTCGGTTTTGTAAGCGGTAATCAAATAATTTCAATCATAGCCAACACTACGTATCATCAAAGTAGTTCCGTTCTTATAAACGGAAGGAGAGCATGGGCCAAGGGGGACTACGATCATATATCTCGCATATTTGGGATTGTGCGCGATGATAAATTAATTCCGTTTGATCCATACGTATTCATGGAGTACAAGCCAGACTACCTAAAGATTCTAAGCCATCGTGGAGAGGCTATGAGAGAGGATGCGCCCGTGGTTCAAAGAGAGGTTATTGCTTCGCCGGAAGGATGCATTTATGAATGCGGATCGGTTATAAAACTGAAAAAAGACGACTGGTTCGATAGGGAAATAGCAGCCCGTAGGATTGCGGTATGCTTCGTTAATGATATCCTCTGCAAAGTAAATTAACATGGCAAAATTCCTTGTAAATAGTCTGAGCGAAGACGGCCTGACCGGAGAAACCGATCAGATAAAAACTATATTGCACAATTTGATCATTATAGGACCAAAATATAAAGAAGGATTCCTGAAAATGGTCGAAGAATCAAATCTTCCTTACATCATTCAAATCTGTGTATGCGGGCGGTACATAACCTACATTGAAGTATCTAGAGACTTGAAAGAAGGGTTAATGAAATTTTACGACCTCAAAAATGACAACGATCTGGCCTTGGATGCCGCAACCGAAATCAAAGAAAATCTATTTTCCTCCTTCTATTTTACATGGTTTATGGAAGTATTTGAGATGCTAAAACCAGTGTATTCCGACAACTACGATGCCGCTGAACTTATATTGGTAGAGAATGCCGGAATAGTGTTAAATTGAATTTTTCCTGTTAAAATAAAAATATTTGCTAGTTTTATAGAAATTATGTAAAGTTGGCAAAGGCAAAAAAGGGTCTGAAAGAAATCCATCCCGTCAGCGATAGAACTATCTGGTTCAGCGACCTTTCATATATGCACCCATCTCTGAAAAACGAGGTTTGGTGCGCTCAGGTAATTTATTACGCCAAGACCCATTACAGACTCTTCCTTGATCCCAAACGAGCAATAGAATACCGAAAGACTGATCTTCTCGAAATCGATGAGAAGATAATGAAGCAGATGTTCGACCCTCGTACTCCGGAAGGTGGCGGCGGCGACGCAAAATATGTCAGTGCTGATTGGAAGGCAAATCCCATTTACATTCACCTGCTCAATAATATGCGGGCTGAGATACAAAGAGCAGGGAAACAAATCGAAGTTAATTTCACCGACAAGTATGCGAAGACGCGAAAGATGAGGGATTCCTATAAGGCACTATACAGCCGGCAAGTGCGGTGGATTATTAATGACTTCTGTAAAGACTTGGGCATCCCAGGGATTACCGAAATGCAGGACCCGTACAAGTGGATCAAAAATTTCACTGAACATCAAGAAAAGGGTAACGACGGAAAGGAAATGGGTAACGATGTTGTCGGCAAATTCTCAGACCTTATCAAAAACAAAATTGAGAGCAACGAGGATTTGATGCTTTACAACGAGATGGTCTATAAGGGAGATTACGAACAGGCCATCGAAAAGGGCATAGATTACTTCATGTTCAAATTGAACAAATGGGAGGATCGATGGGCAGATGAAATCTTTGATAACGTTAGGCACTTTAATAAGGGCTGTTTGGAATGGTATACCGACCGAATTACCGGACGCCCGGTTATCGAAGGATTGGACCCCGCGCTATTGAGGACGAGTCCATTCAAGAGAAAAGATGGGAAGGACATTCAATACTATTTCATTGAATATAACATTACTTTTGCCGACTTCATTAAGACTTGTGGATTTGGATTGAAGCCAGAAAAATTGAAAGAGGTGTTTTTGTGGAATAAATCACAAGGGTCTTGCCACGGTTTAAAATGGCCAGCAGAATTTGACCAAGGGTCAAACAATATAAGGGATAACGCTTTGATCAGAATAGGGCGCTGTGCTGTTCTTTCACAAGATTATGAAGTAGACTTAGGCCCAGTCCCTGCTACTTTCCCGCAGGCGCAAAAAACAGCCCTCTCATGGGAACCCGATCCCGCCAATCAATATGAAATAGATAGGGGGGCTAAGAACTACAACGTTTGGCGGACATTTTACTATATACCCCCTACACAATCAGAAATGTCAAATGCCGACTATGCATGGCAGGCGAACTTCATTTTTGACATACACATCAATCAAGATCAATTCAGAACCGGGGAAGACGGTAGGTATTCAGAGTGCCCATTGGTAATTTGGGATAACGGGTCTCAGGCATCAACTACAGACATTGTTCAGTCATACATGGGTAAAATAAACTTTGCATGGCAAGTTTATCAAAACTGCTTAATTAATGATGTGGACGCCACCGTTCTTTCTGACGAACTGATGGGTGGTCTTTTGTCGGCGGTAGATGAGGAAAATAACTTCAATCCGGGAGAGGGGAGAGAGCCAACCGGAGGAAACGAAGTTGAGGCCGCTCAGGAACAGTGGCGGATGATCAGACAGGCCGGTAAGGGATTTTTGAAAATGGTGGATAAGCAGGGTAAGCCGATTATTGATCTATCAAAACTTCAGTTTGTATACAAAAATAATTGGATAGAAAGAGCAGATAAGTATGCTGGTGAAATAGTTCGGTTATACGAGCAACTAAATATTGCGTTGGGAAATGATCCTAATGCGGTCAAACCAAGGGTTACGACAAGCGGTATTCAACAGGCTGTTAAGGGGAGCGACAATTCAAAATGGTTCATGGCCAAGGGGTACGAATTTTTATTGAAGGGATGTGCCGAAAGGTTTGTCCGCTATATCTTAATGTGTGGGCAGGAAGCAAAAGAACTTGGGTTTAAAGACAGGTGGGAAGAATTTAGAACAGTTCTTGGGACAACAGATGGATTATTGCTTGAAGGACTTGAGGATGTTCCGCCTGAGTCGATAGGGTTAAACATTGACTATACCGATCCATCCGGTAAAAAAGAGTTTGTGATGAAGCTGGCTGAAAATTTAGTTGCTCAGGGGAAACTTGATGAAGATATTTTATACCTCATTTTGGGGACCGACCAGTGGAAATATGCGTTCTGTCTAATGAGAATGTCTTTAGTTAAGAAGAAAAAAGAACTTGTAGCCCAACAAGCTTTGCAACACGAACAGGCAATGGAAGAAAAAGATGCAGACCTGAAGATAGCTATGGCACTCCAAAAAGCAAAGGCCGATGGTAAGAATTCCAATATTGATAAACAGGGAGAAGTTGATGCTAGATTAACCGATCTCGAAAATAGATTGAAGGCATCTACAATGGCTACTCAAAAAGAACAATTGAAATCGAATCGCATCGAGCAGGATAATAACAAGGCGGCATTGCAAAGAAAGAATGAAACGGCTGATGCACTACAGCCCCAAGAGGCTTAAGATTTATTGCTAATTTTTAGTACCTTTACATAAACAGCCAATAACGTATCTATCACTGCGATATTGGTTGAGTTTTCAATCTTTAATGGGTTGAATCAGTGGTGATAGACTGATTCTCCCATTTTTATTTATGGGAAAGATTTTAGACTTGTCTGGAAGGAGATTTGAAAGATTAACGGTATTGTCTATTCATCCTGACAGGAATTCTTCAAATAAGGTTAGATGGATTTGTTTGTGTGATTGCGGTAAATATACCGTTGTTAATTCCGGATCGCTAACTTCTGGAAATACCACGTCATGCGGTTGTGTGAAGGATGGATCTCAAAGAATCATAAACCTTACTGGTAAGAAATTCGGTAGGCTAACTGTCGTGTCAATTGATACTGAAAG
>Ga0210401_10003964_pt1 | contig 15582 bp, 14 predicted proteins | sample IncBWH32MmetaG_FD_150866 | JGI IMG/M metagenome (GOLD analysis project Ga0210401, IMG submission 150866) | Forest soil microbial communities from Barre Woods Harvard Forest LTER site, Petersham, Massachusetts, United States - Inc-BW-H-32-M | ecosystem: Environmental > Terrestrial > Soil >... | reverse complement strand
TTTCTGTTCGACGGCCAACGGCGGTTGATCCTTAGCGGTGACGTGCACTACTTCCGGCTCCCCAAGGCGGAGTGGAAGGACGTGCTCACTCAGGCCAAGCAGGCCGGCCTGAACGCCATCAGCACCTACATCCCATGGAACGTGCACGAGCCGTCCGACGGGAAATGGCGCTTTGACGGCGACGCGGACCTGGAAGGCTTCCTCAAGCTGGCCAAGCAGATGGACCTGCTTGTCATCGCCAAGCCCGGGCCCTTCATCCGGACCGACTGGTCTTTCGGCGGCTTCCCGGCCTGGCTGCACGCCAAGGGCGTGCGCCATTTCCGCACCAGCGACGCCACCTACATGGCCGCCGTGGACGGCTACCTGGAGAAGATGCTGGGCCTGCTGGCCCGCCACCAGGTCGGCAAGGGCGGCACGGTTTTCCTGGTCCAGATCGAGGACGCCTTCGACCTAGTGCCCCAGGACCCGGCCTACCTGCGCCACCTGGAGAACAAGTTCAAGAAGAAGCTGACCATCCCGGTCTATTTCAACCTGGCCGACCCGGCCAGCGGCGGCGGCTTCGTCAAAGGCGCCCTGCTGGGCGTGAACGTGGAAAAGGAGGCCGGCGCTGCGCTGCGCCGCCTGCGCGAGCTGGCCGGCACCCACCGCCAGCCCCTGATGGTTTCGCAGCTGCGCACGGCCCACGCGGCCTACTGGAACGACGGCGGCCCGGCCGCCCCCCGTCCCTGGGCCGAGGTGGAAGGCGTGCTCGGTGACGCCCTGGCCAACGGCGCCGCCCTGGTCAACCTGGCGCCCTTCGCCGGCGGCAGCAACTACGGCGAGCTGGCCGGCCGCGGCCTGCACGGCGACCGCAGCTTCGCCGCCACCAGCTGGGACGGCGGCGCGCCCATCAGCGAGCTGGGCCAGCGCACGGACAAGGCCCTGGGCCTTGGCTTGTGGTCGCGCTGGGCCCGCACCCTGGAGGCTTCGCTGTTGGGCTCCGAAAAGGTGGATGAGGACCATCCGGTGGTGCCGAGCGAGGTGGCCGTCACGGCCCGCCAGCAGGGCGACACCCGCGTGTACTTCCTGCACAACCCCACCCGCGAGACCCTGCACGGCAAGATCCAGGTGGATGAGGCCCTGCCCTTCCATCTGGCGCCGGGCGAGCGGCGTTCCTTCGCCTTCAACCTGAACCTGACGCCCAACCTGAGCGCGCGCGCCTGCACCCACCCGTATTTTGTGGAGCACCTGGGCACCCGCGCGGTGATCGTGCTGTGGGGCGAGCCCGGCCAGAAGCTGCATTTCTACGGCAGCGGCACGCTGGACGTGGCCAGCCGCAGCAGCGACCAGATCCTGGTGGAGCACGAGCGCAAGGGCTTCGTGCTCAGCGCGGAGTTCACGGCCCGGCCGCAGAAACTGCTGGCCAAGGTGATGTTCGAGAACGGCCGCCGCGAGGCGCTTTTCCTCATCGTGACCCGGCAGCTGGCCGAACAATGCGCCTTCGACGCCGCCAAGGGCCGCCTGGTCCTGGGCTCGGCCGAGGTGGACTTCGTCCACAAGACCGCCGGCCTGGAGGCCGGTTCGCGCACGCTGATCAGCGTGGGCGAGGAGACCCTGGACGAGGACTACTACACGGTGAAGGCCACGGAGCCGCGCACCGTCAAGGTCGCGGCCAGCCATGTGCTGGACGAGGCCGCGCTGCTCAAGCGCCTGGAGGGCCGCAAGGACTGGCACAAGGCCCAGGTGGGCAAGGACCTGTCCGAGCACGGCTTCACCAGCGACCGCGCCTGGATCCGCGTGCGCTTCGAGGCGGCCGCGGCCGGCAAGAAGCACCTGATCTTCCCGGACCTGGAGGACCAGTTCGCGGCCTTCCACAAAGGCGCGTTGCTGGGCCTTTATGGGCGCCTGGGCAAGGGCCTGGACCTGGAAGTGCCGGTCAAGCAGGGGCCCAACGAGCTGCAGCTGGCCGTCCACACCTTCGGCCGCTACGCCGAAGGCTCCAAGCTGGGCGAGAAGAAGGGCCTGCTGCTGCCCATCTTCGACGGCGGCGAGGTGCAGGCCTTCGGCGAGGGCTGGCATTTCCTCGAAGCCGCCGGCGCCCTGGACTTCCAGATCTTCTCGGCGCCCACCTTCAGCGGCCGCGGCTGGGAGCTGGGGGCGTTGGCCAAGACCCTGGAGCGCCCCGGCTACGTCTGCGCCCGCAAGAAATTCAAGGTTCCCGACTGGGCCACCCGCGTGCGCTTGAACCTGCACGCCGGGGACGTCCGCATCCAGGTGGCCGTCAACGGCGACCTGGTGGGCGAGCACCCCGACGCCCGGGGCGCCCAATACCAGGAATTTGAGATCACGCCCCACCTCATCCAGGACCGCAAGGCCGAGAACACCATGGCCCTGTTCTTCAAGGGCCCGACCCGCGGCTACCAGCATTGCGAGCTGCTGTTCCTGGGCCCGGAGCTGAACGCCCAGCTGGACATCTGCCAGGGCCTGGCCGGCCCGGACGAGGTCGAGGTGCTGAAGGACAAGGGCTGGAGCAAGCCCAAGAAGAGCCGCTACGGGTTCTGGAAGTGCAGCTTCAAGACCCCGCCCCTGAAGGAAGTGGCCGCCGCGGTGCTGTCGCTGCCCAAGCATGGGCGCGGCGTGCTGTGGCTCAACGGCAACTGCCTGGGCAAGCACTGGAAGAACGGCGTGGCCGAGCAGGTGAAGCTGCCGCTCAGCTGGCTGAAGCCCGTCAACGAGCTGCTGGTTCTGGAAGAGGAGGCCGGCCTGGTGCAGGAAGCGGCCATCACTTTCCTGCCCCGTTTGAGCGAAGAAAAACTGCCCTGACCGAAGACCGCCCCGGCCCACCCAGGCCGGGGCGAGTTCATTGGAGGAGCGTGTGAAGACCCTGTTGCTGCTGCTGGCCCTGGCCGTCCTGGCCCGGGGCTTGAACGCCGAAGCCAAGCTCGCCCTGCTGGGCGCCTTCCCCGAGGAAAAGGTGGTGGAGGTGCTCTCGGCGGAGATGGCCGTGGACGCTCATAACGCCATCCCGGGAGCCCCCCGCCTGCGCCTGGCCGTGTTCAACGGCGGCAGCGGCACGGCCGCGTCGGTGGAGGCCGCCAAGAAGGCCGCTTCCGACCCGGACGTGCTGGCGGTGGTGCTGCACGGCGAGGCCGCGGCCTCGCCCGAGGCGCTGGAGGTGCTGCGTCAGGCCGGTTTGGCCGTGGTGTCGGCCAGCTCCTGGGCCCAGCCGCGCTCGGCCACGGCTGGCGTGACCTGGCTCTGCCCGTCCCAGGGCGACCTGGCCGAAAGCGCGGCCATCTTCGCCCGGCGCGAGGCCAAGCACAGCCAGGTCGCGGTGGTGGACGACGGGTCCCCCACCTCCACGGCGGCGGCCAAGGCCTTCGCGGCCCGTTTCAGGGCCCTGGGCGGCAAGGTGCCCTACGAGGGCACCTGGAGCGGCGGCGACGACACCCTGGTGGCGCTGATCCACGGGCTGGCGGCGCAGTGGCCGCAGATGGTCTTCTACGCCGGCGGCGCCGCCACGGCCGGACGGCTGGTGGTGGCGATGAAGGAAGAGAAGTCGCTCAAGAACTCGGTCCTGGTCGGCTTGCCCACCCTTTTTGAACCCGCCTTTTTTGACACCGCCCGTTTGAAGAGCATGCGGAGCATGGCGCTCTTTCCCTGCCCCGATTACACCGGCGCGGGCCCCCTGACCCGCCTCATCGGCTTCGCCTTCCCCAAGAGCAGCCCCGAATACAAGAATTATGTCCGCTTCGCCTACCGCCGGCCGGAGCGCTGGACCAGCATGATCTACGACGCCGCCGCGCTGGCCGCCCGCGCCCTCCGCAACGCCTCCGCGCCCGCCGCGGCCAGCCCCAGCGCCTCGGCCGACCTGAGCCCGTCGGCTGAGGCCGCGGCCGGCCCGCCGACCCGGGAGGCGGTGCGCCTGGCCTTGGCGGGCATCGACGGCTACCGCGGCATCCGCGGGGCCGTGAAGCTCGGCGCGGACCGCGAGCCGGCAGAGCCCAAAGCCATGGTCTACTTCGCGCTGAACCGGGTCGGCAAGCGTGAGATGACCTGGCGGGAGACCGCGTCGCCCTACGGCCCACCCTTCTGAGCTGCGAGGCTGGTGTGATGAATTTTCGATGGATCCCCGGGCTGCGCGCGCTGGCCGTGGCCGTGTTCTTCCTGGCCGCCCGCGGCGCGGCCGCGGAGACCCTGGCCAAGCCCGACCATGTGGCGGTGGAGCCCGGGGCGCAGCCCCGCTTCATCTGGGCCGGCGTGGACGAGGCGAGCCTCTACCGGGTGGCCGTGTTCGACGCCCCGGACGCCGAAGGCAAGCGGCTGCTCCTGGCGGCGGTGTGGGTCAGCGGCACGGCCTGGACCTACGGCGCGGCTCCCTCCGTGCCCAGCGCCGCGCACCTGCCCAGCACCCACGCCCTGCCCTTGCCCGCCGGCCACAAGGTGAGGGTCATGGTGGCGGCCGCCCGGGCCGACGGGACGGACAAGAGCGACTGGAGCGGGGCCGACTTCAGGACGGCGGCCGCGCCCGACGGCGAACCCACCGAGGCGCCCACGGCCAGCCCCAGCCCTACGGCGGTGGCGGCCCAGGGCGTCAGCCCCAGCAGCGACGCCGAGCTGGACCTGGGGGGCAACGACGAGTTCAAGACCTCGCCCGACCCGACCGTGATCGATGTGCAGGACAACACCAAGGCCGCCGAAGGCCAGGCCGCCGCCCGCAGCGGTTCCGCGGCCGTGGGCGCCTCGCCGGCGGCGTCGGCCGCCTCGGCGCCCCCCGCGGATTCGGCGACGGCCTCGGCGGACCCGCAGGCCGCGGCCAAGGCCCTGCTGGAAGCGGGAAAATATGAAGACGCCGAGGCCGCGTACCGCTCGCTGCTGGACCAGAATGTGAAGGACGCCGCGGCTTGGGAAGGCCTGGGGGACAGCTACGCGGCCCGGAGCATGAAGGTGGAGGCGGCCTCAGCCTATGAGAAGGCGCTGCAGCTGAACGCCTCCAACGACCGCCTCAAGGAATGGATGCAAAAGAACGTGCGGTACTGAGCGGGCGGGCAAAAAAAAACGGCGGACCCCAGCGGGGTCCGCCGTTTTTTTGTTTGGTCCAAGGTTACTTGCGTTCGCCGAAGATGCCGAGCAGAGGCATGAAGCGCGAGGGGCGCGGCACATGGTAGAACCAGACGAAATACGAGGCCAGGAAGGGCAGCATCACCCCGGACATGCACAGCTGAAACCCCATCTGGCGGGAGCCGATGTCGTTGCGGATGAAGGCCTGCAGGGCGAAGACGGGAAGGCAGGCGTTCACCAGGGTGGCCAAGGCGGCCACCGGGATGCTGTTCTTGGGCCGCTCCGCCACGTACGCGTAGGCGCAAGCCTGCATGAACAGGAACAGGCCGTGTTCCTGGAGGTAGATGGAGGGCACCTGTTCCAGGCGCAAAAGGGCCTTGGCCAGGTCCGGGGCCAGGCAGAGCAAGGCCCCCAAAAGGAGGTGCACCGCAAAGGCGAGCCAGAAGAAGAGCCGGTAAAACCGCATCACGTTTCCTTAGCAGGGGGCGATGAAAAATACCTTATACACAGGCACCTAGTCAAGGTATCGTTTTATGAAACATTGTTCATAACTTTGAAAAGGCAGCAAAATATCAGCTTTGAATTGCAGGATCAAAACCAATGGCCGTCATTGACAGGCAAGACCATAAACAAGACTATTCCGTATAGATTGATAGGACCCTCGGAGGCCCCATGAAACTGTCCCCCCTGGAAGAATACGGGCTGCGCTGCCTGATCCAACTGGCCCAGCGCGGGCAAAATAACGCCCAGCCCGTCACCATCCGGCAGATCGCGGAAGGCGAAGGCCTTTCCACGGCCTATGTCGGAAAGCTGATGTTCCTGTTGCAGCGGGCGGCCCTGGTGCATTCCACGCGCGGCGTGCAGGGCGGCTACCTGCTGGCCCGGCCGGCCGAGGAGCTGGGCTTGGACAAGATCTTTGAGGCCCTGGACCCGGGCACCCTGGACGATGTCTGCGACAAATTCACGGGCAACGAGGAGTCCTGCGTCCATAACGGTTCCTGCGCCATCAAGCACGTTTGGCACGGCCTCAATGAGCACGTGAACGAGTACCTGCGCAAGCGCAGCCTGGCGGACCTGGCCGGGCTCACGGCGCGCGTGAAGACCACGGTTTGAACCCTGACGTTGGAGAAAAAAGGACCATGAGCGAGATACTGCTGAAAGTGGAAGGCCTGCACGTGAACGTGGGCGAAAAGGAGATCCTCAAGGGCGTGGACCTGACGGTCAAGCGCGGGGAGATCCACGCCCTGATGGGCCCCAACGGCTCGGGCAAAAGCACCCTGAGCAACGCCATCATGGGCCATCCCAACTACACCATCACCGCCGGCAAGGTCTGGTACAAGGGCGAGGACATCACCGAGATGGCCACGGACGAGAAGGCCCGCAAGGGCGTGTTCCTGGCCTTCCAGTATCCGGTGGCCATCCCCGGCGTGACCGTCACCAACTTCCTGCGGGCCATCACCAAGGCCAAGCGCGGCGTGGAATCGCCGGCCAAGGAGTTCCGCGCTGAGATGGCCGAGGCCATGCGGCAGCTGTCCATGGATCCGGCCTTCGCCAAGCGCTACGTCAACGACGGCTTTTCCGGCGGCGAGAAGAAACGCTGCGAGATGCTGCAGATGGCCATGCTGAAGCCCGAGTTGGGCATCCTGGACGAGACCGACTCCGGCCTGGACATCGACGCCCTGAAGGTGGTCTGCGAGGGCATCAACCGCATCTCCGGCGCCAACCCGGACATGAGCATGCTCATCATCACCCACTACCAGCGCATGCTGAACTACGTGAAGCCCCACTTCGTCCACGTGTTCGTGGCGGGCCGGGTGGTGGAAAGCGGCGGCTCCGAGCTGGTCTCCATCCTGGAGACTGAAGGCTACGACCGCTTCATCAAGAAATCCCTGGCCACAGCCTAAGGAGGCGACCATGCCCAACGATGACAAAGCCATCCTGCGTGAAGAGCTCAAAGGCCAGGTCAAGGAAATCGTCAAGGACGACTACGCCTACGGCTTCCACGACGACGACATCCAGTACACGTTCAAGAGCCGCAAGGGCCTGGACGAGAAAATCGTGCGCGACATCTCGGCCCTGAAGAAGGAGCCCCAGTGGATGCTGGAGCGCCGCCTGCAGGCCTACCGCACCTTCGTCAAGTACCCCATGCCGACCTTCCTGAGCACCAACGCGCTCAACGAGATCGATTTCGAGAACATCTACTACTTCATGCGCGCCAGCGACAAGGCCGAGAAGAGCTGGGAGGACGTGCCCGAGGGCATCAAGCGCACCTTCGACCGCCTGGGCGTGCCCGAGGCCGAGCGCAACTTCCTGGCCGGCGTGTCGGCCCAGTACGACAGCGAGGTGGTCTACCACAGCGTGAAGGAAGAGCTGACCAAGCAGGGCGTGCTGTTCATGGACATGGACACGGCCCTGCGCGAGCACGAAGACATCGTGAAGAAGTACTTCGGCACCATCATCCCCAGCGGCGACAACAAGTTCGCCGCCCTCAACACGGCGGTCTGGTCCGGCGGCAGCTTCGTGTACGTGCCCAAGGGCGTGGAGGTGGCCATCCCGCTGCAGGCCTATTTCCGCATCAACACGGACAACATGGGCCAGTTCGAGCGGACGCTGATCATCGCCGACGAGGGCGCCAAGGTGCATTACCTGGAAGGCTGCACCGCCCCCACCTACAGCGAGCACGCCCTGCACAGCGCCGTGGTGGAGCTGGTGGCCATGAAGGGCGCCACCATCCGCTACACCACCATCCAGAACTGGTCCAAGAACGTCTACAACCTGGTCACCAAGCGGGCCTTCGCCTACGAAAACGCCCGGGTGGAGTGGATCGACGGCAACCTGGGCAGCTTCCTCACCGTGAAGTACCCGGCCATCTACCTCAAGGGCGAGGGCGCCAGCGGCGAGGTCATGAGCGTGGCCTTCGCCGGCAAGGGCCAGCACCAGGACGCGGGCGCGCGCATCATCGCCTTCGCCGGCAACACCAGCGCCACGGTCACCAGCAAGAGCATCAGCAAGGACGGCGGCCGCACCAGTTACCGCGGCCTGGTGCGGGTGATGCCCGGGGCCAAGAAGGTGCACGTGAACACGGTCTGCGACGCCCTGCTCATGGACGAGGACAGCCGCTCGGACACCTACCCCACCATGCAGGTGGACGAGAAGGACGTGAACGTGGGCCACGAGGCCACGGTCAGCAAGATCGGCGACGAGCAGCTCTTCTACCTGACCAGCCGCGGCATCACCGCCGACGAGGCGCGCCTGATGATCGTGAACGGCTTCATGGAGCCCTTTACCAAGGAGCTGCCCCTGGAGTACGCCGTGGAGCTGCGCAGGCTGATGGAACTCGAAATGGAAGGTGGGATCGGTTAATGACTGCCACGGCGACGAAGACTTTCAAAGAGTATTTTTCATTGGCATCGGTGGAGAAATGCTCCGCCGCGTTCGGCGACCCGGCCTGGCTCAAGGCCAAGCGCCTGGCGGGCTGGGCCGCGTTTGAGCGGCTGGCGGCTTCGGCGGACAAGCAGACGGGCACGCGCTGGCTCAAGGGCGCGGACAAGTTCGTGGACCAGGCCATCGCCACCGGCGAGAAGCTGGCCCTGCCCGCGGACCTGAAGCCGGTGCTGGACGGCGAGTGGGGCCCGCTTTCGGGCGCCATGAGCTACGGCTGCGAGGGCACCGAGCCCGTGCTGCTGGACGACGAGGCCGTGAAGGCCGGGGTGCTCTTCCTGCCCCTGTCGCAGGCCATCAAGAGCCACGCGGCCCTGCTGGAGCAGCACCTCTTCAGCCGCACGGCCGTGGACGAGACCCTTTACGCGGCCCTGCACGCGGCCTACTTCGGCCAGGGTTCGCTGATCTACATCCCCAAGAACGTGAAGCTGGCCAGGCCCCTGCGGCTGCGCGGCGCCCACACCGGCGGCCACGCGGGCTTCTTCCCCCACACCCTGGTGGTGGCGGAGGAGGGTTCCGAGGCCACCATCGTGGACGAGGCCCATTCCGCGGGCCCGGCCGCCGGCCTCTGCGCCGGGGTGGCCGAGCTGATCCTGGCGGCCAACGCCAGCGTCAACTACATCAGCTTCCAGAACCTGAACCGGGCCAGCGGCGCGGCCCTGCGCCAGAGCACGGTGCTGGCCAACGACGCCCGGCTTTACACCCTGGGCGTGGTCACGGGCGGGGCCTGGTCCACCAGCTACATCGGCACCCGGCTGGAGGGCGGCGGGGGCAACGTGGACCTGCTGGGCCTGGCCCTGGCCGACGGCGACCAGCAGCTGGAGATACGCACGCTGCAGGACCACGTGGGCCGTTCGGCCGACTCGGACGCCCTGGTGAAGAGCATCCTGCGCGGGAAGAGCCGCTTCTACTTCGACGGCGTGGTGAAGATCTACAAGAGCGGGCAGAACAGCAACGCCTTCCAGAGCAACCCCAACCTGCTGCTCTCCGCCGACGCCCGGGCCGAAAGCGTGCCCACGCTGGAGATCGAAGCCGACGACGTGGCCTGCAAGCACGCCGCCAGCATCGGCAGCATTGACGAGGACGAGAAGTTCTATCTGCTTTCCCGCGGCATCCCTTTGCGCGAGACTGAGACCATCATCACCGAGGGCTTCGCCGCCGAGCTGGCGCAGCGCTTGCCCAACGAACAGCTGCAGGAACGCTTTGTGGCGATCCTGAACCGGCTGGCCTCCCAGGCCTGACATGTCCTACGATCTGGCGAAGATCCGCTCTGATTTCCCCATCCTTGCGCGCACGGTGCACGGCAAGCCCCTGGTGTACCTGGACAACGGCGCCACCTCGCAGAAGCCCCAGGCCGTGATCCAGTCGCTGGTGGACTTTTACAGCCGGCACAACGCCAACATCCACCGCGGGGCCCACGGGCTGGGCGCCGAGGCCACCGGCGCCTATGAGCAGGCCCGCGGCACGGTGGAGCGCTTTGCGGGCGCCCACAACGGCAACGAGATCGTCTTCACCCGCAACACCACCGAGAGCATCAACCTGGTGGCCGCGGCCTGGGGCCGGGCCCATGTGCAGGCCGGCGACGAGATTGCCCTGCCCGCCTCGGAGCACCACGCCAACGTGGTGCCCTGGTACATGCTGGCCAAGGAAAAGGGCGCCAAGCTGGTCTTCCTGCCTCTGGACGTGGACGGGCGCGTGGACCTGGCGGCCGCCGCCAAGCTCATCGGGGCCCGCACCAAGGTTCTGACCTTCGCCTGGGTGAGCAACGTGCTGGGCGGCATCAACCCGGTGAAGGAGCTGGCGGCGTTGGGGCGCGCCCAGGGCGCCCTGGTCTTCGTGGACGCGGCCCAGGCAGCCCCGCATTTCGCCATGCACCTGAAGGACCTGGGCGTGGACGCCGCGGCTTTCAGCGCCCACAAGATGCTGGGCCCCACGGGCGTGGGCGTGCTGTGGGCCCAGGAAAGCCTGCTCGAATCCATGCAGCCTTACCAGGGCGGCGGTAGCATGATCAGCAAGGTGACGCCGGAAGAGATCACCTGGAACCGCATCCCCTGGAAGTTCGAGGCTGGCACGCCCAACATCGCGGACGTGGTGGCCTTTGGCGCGGCCCTGAAGTACCTGAAGGACCTGGGCTGGGAGGCCCTGCAGGCCCACGAGGCCAGGCTCACGGCCCACGGCCTGGAGAAGCTGAAGCAGGTGGAGGGCCTCAAGCTTTTCGGCCCGTCCAGCCCCGAGGGGCGGGTGGCCGTGTTCAGCTTCCAGCTGGAGGGCGTGGACCCCACCGACGCCGGCGCGCTGCTGGACGCCCAGGGCATTGAGGTGCGGGTGGGCCACCACTGCTGCCAGCCCCTGATGGACAACCTGGGCGTGCCCGGGCTCATCCGCGCCAGCGCCTACCTCTACAACAGCGTGGAAGAGCTGGATATCCTGGCCGAAGGGCTGAAGAAGGTGGTCCGGACCCTGGCCAAGCCGCGCGCAAGGGCCTGACATGACCGCGACGCTGCCGCAAAAACTCCAGGCCATGGTGGACGAGCTGGCCGCCATCGACGACCTGGAAGAGAAGTACCTGATGCTGATCGAGCTGGGCGAGGGGCTGCCGGACATCCCGGCCGACCGCAAGACCGAGGAATGCCTGATCCACGGCTGCCAGAGCGTGGTGCACGCCTACGCCACGCTGGAGGACGGAAAGCTGCGGCTGCACGGCTACGCCGACGCCAAGATCGTGAACGGGCTGCTGGCCTTGATGGTCCTGGGTCTGGACGGCCTCACGCCCCAGCAATTCCTGGCCGTGGACCCCAAATTCATCGAGCGCACGGGCGTGATCAAGACCCTGACGCCCTCGCGGGTGAACGGCTTCTACAACATCCACGAAAAGTTCAAGGCCGAGGCCCTGATCGCGTTGGGGAAAATGGAAGGGAAGGTCTGATATGCCCACCGAACACGAAGTCTACGAAGCCCTGAAGCCGATCGAGGACCCGGAGCTGCACCTGTCCATCGTGGACCTGGGCCTGATCTACGGGGTCAAGTTCGAGAACGACGGCAAGCGCGTGCTGGTGGACATGACCCTGACCAGCATCGCCTGCCCGGTGGGCCCGCAGCTGCGGGCCTCGGTGCACGCCGCCGCCCTGGCCCTGCCCGGGGTGGAGGATGTGTACGTGAACCTGCTCTTCAATCCGCCCTGGGACCCGCGCAGCATGGCCTCGGATGACGTGCTTTTGCACCTGGGCTTGGGCTGATCCCAGGCCCATTTTTTTGTGTTAGGATGGCCCTCTTTCCAGCCTGGAGACGGCCCGTTTGATCCGCGTCCATCAGCTTAAATTCCGTTATCCGAACGCGACAGCCCCGGCCCTGGACGGCCTGAGCCTGGACGTGCCCAGAGGCAGCCTTTACGGGCTGCTGGGCCCCAACGGTTCCGGCAAGACCACCCTCTTGAACCTGATCTCCGGTGTGCTGCGCGCGCCCCGCCTGGCCATCAAGGTGGACGGCCTGGACCTGTCCGGCCACCTGGCGGCGGTGCAGTCCTTCAGCGCCTTGGTGCCGCAGGACCTGGCGTTCTATGCCCGCATGACCGTGCAGGAGAACCTGGATTTCTTCGCCGGGGTGCGCGGATACAGCGGCGCCGACGCGGCCGCCCGGGTGGAGGAGGCCCTGCGCATGGCCTCGCTGGGCCCCAGCCGCCGCCAGATCGCCGAACGCTGCTCGGGCGGCATCAAGCGCCGCTTGAACATCGCCATCGGCATGCTCAACCGGCCCCGGCTGCTGCTGTTGGACGAGCCCACCGTGGGCATCGACCCCCAGTCCCGCCGCTTTATCCTGCAGAGTGTGAAGGCCATCCACGCCGCCGGGACCACGGTGGTCTACACCTCCCACTACATGGAGGAGGTGCAGGACCTTTGCGACACAGTGGGGGTGATGGACCACGGCAGGCTGCTGGCCCAGGGAGACCTGAAGAAGATGCTGTCCCACGGCCACGGCAAGGCCAAGGGCCCCAAGGACCTGGAGGACCTCTTCCTTCAGCTCACCGAACACGCGCTGAGGGATTGATGGGCGCCCTGCTGCACCTTATCCGCAAGGAATGGCTGCTGCTGCGCCGCGACTGGCACGCGCTGCTGCTGCTCTTCCTGATGCCCACCATCTTCATCCTGGTCATGTCCCTGGCCATGCGCGGGCTTTTCGCCAGCCACGGGCGGGTGGCCGTGACCTACGCCCTGCTGGACTCCGACCGCAGCCCGGTGAGCGCCCAGCTGTCCGCGCGGCTGGCGGCCCAGCCCCAGTTCCGGGCCGTGGATTGGGGCGGGGACGAGGCGGCCCTGCGGGCCCGGGTGCGGGCCGGCGACGCCCAGTTCCTGGTGCTGATCCCGGCGGGCTTCGCCAAGGGGCTGCTCAGCCGCCGCCCGGCCGCGGTGCAGCTGGTGGCCGCGCCCAGCGTGGAGCCGACCCTGCTGATGCTGTTCAACGCCTCGCTGCGCGAGGCCGCGGCCAAGGTCTACCTGGGCGTGTCCCTCAAGGGCATGGCCCAGGCCCTGGGCGACCCGTCCGCGGCCGGCGCCATGGACCTGGGCGCGGTGGACGCCTTGGTGGCGGCCCCGGCCTCGGAGGGCCTGGGCGCGGGCAGCCCCAGCGCGGTGCAGCAGAACGTGCCCGCCTGGCTCATCTTTGCCATGTTCTTCATCGCCATCCCGCTCTCCAACACCTGGGTGCAGGAGCGCGCCCAGGGCACCTACGGCCGCCTGCTCAGCCTGGGCCTGCCGCGCTGGAAGCTGCTGCTGGGCAAGCTGCTGCCCTACCTCTGCGTGAACCTGGCGCAGGCCGCGCTGATGCTGGCGGTGGGGGTCTGGCTGGTGCCGCTGCTGGGCGGCGACGCCCTGGCCTTGGGATCTTCCCCCGGGGCCCTGGTCCTGATGGTGCTGGCCGTGAGCTTCGCGGCCGTGAGCTTCGCCCTGCTCATCGCCAACGCCGTGCGCAGCAGCGAGCAGGCCACCATCTTCACCGGGGTGAGCAACCTGCTGCTGGCCGTGCTGGGCGGGGTGATGGTGCCGCGCTTCGTCATGCCGGCCGGGCTGCAGGCGCTGGGCCTGTTCTCGCCCATGACCTGGGGACTGGAAGGCTTCCTGGACGTGTTCCTGCGCCAGGGCGGCCTGGTCCAGGTGGCCCCGCGGGCCCTGTTGCTATTCGCGTTCGGCAGCCTGTCATTGGGTTTTGCCGCTTACCTGTTCAAGCGCCGCCAGCGAGGATAAAGCCATGGACCGGGATGCCCTGAAAAAGGAACTGAAGCAGCTCATCGTGACCGAATGCCAGAAGGACCTGCCGCCCGGAGAGCTGTCCGATTCCGAGCTGCTCATGGGCTCCGAGGCCCGGCTGGAGCTGGATTCCCTGGACGCGCTGCAGATCTCCCTGGCCGTGCAGCAGAAGTACGGCAAGCGCATCGAGGGCAACAACGAGACGCGCAACGCCCTGACTTCGGTGGACACCCTGGCCGACTTCATCCTCGGCTGAGGCGTGGCCCGCCCCGTATACATCACCGGCCTTGGCCTCAGCTGCGCCCTGGGGCGCGGCCTGGACGCCTCCGTCGCTGGACTGCGCCTGGGCCGGCGCAACACCGTTCCGGTGGAACTGGGCGGCTACGCCGAAGCCGTGCGCATGCCCTACTACGCCCTACCGGGCGAAGAGCCGGACCTGTTCGACACCGGGCGCTTCCTGCGGCTGATCCCGGAAGCCGCGTCCGAGGCCCTGGTCCAGGCCGGGCTGAGCGCGGCCGAGCAGCGGGGCATGGCCATCCTGGTGGGCTCCACCGCCTTTGGCGTGAGCCGGGCCGAAGGCGAATACCTGGAGGTGCTGGCCCGGGAGCCGGGCGCGGCCTTCGCCCTGCCCCGGGTGGGCTTCAGCGAGATCACCGACCGGCTGCGGGAAGTTTTCGCGCTGGAGGGCCGCGACTACTCCTTCAACACCGCCTGCACGGCCTCGGCCAACGCGCTGCTGGCGGCCCAACGGATGATCAGCCTGGGCCGGGCCGAGCATGCCCTGGTGCTGGGCCTGGAGCTGGCCAACCGCACCACCATCACCGGCTTCAGCGGCCTGCAATTGCTGGCCCAGGAGCTGCGCCCATTCGACGCCGGCAGGACGGGCATTGTGCTGGGCGAAGGCCTGGGCGCCGTGGTGCTCTCGGCCAGGCCCGGCGCCCTGGGGCTGCGCCTGGCCGGCGGCGCCAGCAACAGCGACACCTTTTCCGTGACCACCGCCAACCCGGACGGCAGCAGCATCGCGGCCCTGCAGCGGGCAGTGCTGGGCCAGGCGGGCCTGAGGCCGGACCAGGTGGCCGCCATCAAGGCCCACGGCACGGCCAGCCCCATGAACGACAGCGGCGAGGCCGCGGGCCTGCGCCAGGTCTTCCAGCCCATGCCACCGCTCCTTGCCTTGAAGCCCTACCTGGGCCACACCCTGGGCGCCTGCGGCGCCATCGAGCTGGCCCTGCTGGGCGGATGCCTGCGCCAGGGCTTCCTGCCGGCCACGCTGGGCTTCAGCCAGGCTGATCCAGCGCTGGGGGTGAGCCCCATGACCCTGGAGGCTCCGGCGATGCCGGGCCAGTACCTCCTCAACTATTTCGGATTCGGCGGCAGCAACACGGCCCTGTTGCTTGAGAAGACCGCGTGACCGCCCTCCTGGCCAGCAGCCACTACCTGCACGCCGTGGGCGACGGCCCCCTGCCGGACCTGGACGCCGCCATCCGCGAGGCCTGCCGGGAGCCCTACCGCCGGGTGGACCGCTTCATCCAGCTGGCCCTGCTGGGCGCGGCCCGCTGCGCGGGCGGGCGCGTCCTGGATCCCAGCTGCGCTTTATATCTAGGTAGCGGGGTCGGCCCCGAGGGCAACAACATCCTGGTGCAGGAGCAGATCTGCCGGGACCATCTGCTGCCCCGGCCCTTCAACTTCGTCAACCCCCTGGGCAGCGCGGCCACCTATTTCGTGGCCAAGGACCGGGCCATGGCCGGCCAGGGCTGGTGGGCCAGCCGCCGGGGCGCGTCCCTGGAGGCCGTGCTGGAGCTGGCCCTCAACGACCTGGAACTGGGCGTCTGCCGGCAGGCCCTGGTGGGCGTCGTGGAGG
>Ga0210401_10003963_pt1 | contig 15586 bp, 16 predicted proteins | sample IncBWH32MmetaG_FD_150866 | JGI IMG/M metagenome (GOLD analysis project Ga0210401, IMG submission 150866) | Forest soil microbial communities from Barre Woods Harvard Forest LTER site, Petersham, Massachusetts, United States - Inc-BW-H-32-M | ecosystem: Environmental > Terrestrial > Soil >... | reverse complement strand
GAGCGCGGCTGTCATTGTCGGAAACTCAATCCGGCTAGCAAGTGAAGTCGAATCGGGCGATGCTCTTGGTTGATGAGAGATGTTTGCAGCCTAATTTGGTCGGCGCTGATCGGATTGTTCCGGTCGCGAGCGTCACTGCAAGCAGAGATCTTGACGCTTCGTCATCAACTCAACGTGCTGCGACGTAAATCGCCGCAGCGACTAACCTTCAGCAGCATCGACCGTCTGGTATTTGCCGGGTTGTATCGGTTGGCACCCGGCGTGCTGGACGCTTTGAAGATCGTCAGGCCGGAGACCGTGATCCGTTGGCATCGTGCCGGCTTCCGGGCCTATTGGCGCTGGAAATCAAGACTGCGCGGTGGCCGTCCAAAGACCCCGCTGGAAATCCGTCATCTCATTCGCAAGATGAGTCTCGCCAACCCATTGTGGGGCGCACCACGGATTCATGGCGAGCTTCTCAAACTCGGCATCGATGTCGGGCAAACCACCGTTGCAAAGTATATGGCGAGGAGAAGGCGACCGCCGTCCCAAGGGTGGAAGACGTTCCTTCATAATCACGCCGACGGCATCGCGTCGATGGACCTATTCGTGGTTCCGACAATCTCATTCCGACTGCTCTATGGGTTGCTGATACTGCATCACGATCGCCGCCAAATCCTGGGTCTGGGAGTGACGGCGCACCCAACGGCTGAATGGATTTCTCACCAGCTCACCGAGGCCTATGGTTGGAAAGTAGCGCCGCGATACATCATTCGTGACCGCGACGCCGTCTACGGTGACGTCTTCATCCGCCGCCTTCGGGCGATGAGCATTCGGGATCGACCAACCGCGCCGCGATCGCCGTGGCAGAACGGATATTGTGAAAGGGCGATCGGTTCGATCCGGCGGGAATGTCTTGACCACGTTGTCGTGTTCGGCGAGCGGAATCTTCGTCATTTGCTGCGATCTTACGCGACCTACTATAACTCGGCTCGCACGCACCTTTCAGTCAACAAGGACGCGCCGTCGCCGCGAGCAGTACATGCCGTTGGTCGCATTTTGCCTACGCCATTTCTCGGCGGACTTCATCATCTGTATGTGCGTGTTTGATTTCCGACAGGCACAGCGGGTACTTCTGTTCGAGGATGAGCACGGCCGGGGAATCTTTGAATATGACAGGCCATCGTCTTTCTTTGGCCAGTATGGTGATGAGCTCGTAACGGAAGTGGGGCGGTATCTCGACGCCACTCTCGAAGCTGTTTTGCGCAACGCTGCCGACTAACGGTGGCGAGTAGCGCGCGCCTCCGGCTTCGCGACCCCAATCGGACCCTATTCCGCCTGCGCGGCTTCGACGATGTGACTGTGGCGGAGGTAATGAAGGACGCGGTATCCGTGTGAGTGGCGGACGCGCGATTGCCTCCTATGTGAAAAATGTCCGCTCCCCGTCGACCGCACAGCGAACTGGATATTTGTGCCGATCACGCCTGTTTGCTGCAGGCTGTATAGGACCAACGTCAGAAGAATTTGCTTAGCAAGTTTGTCAGGCCGCACTTTCACGAAGAAGGCTCTCGACTTTAGAATCCAGATGCCGAGCAACATCAAGAGCGTCCCGGTTGCCATAGGGAGCAAGAAGACTTGTCATCCTGTCGTACGACAGATGTACGCCGTCTGAGCGTTCATCCACGAGGATCGTTACGGGAGCGTAAGATCCGGAGTCGGGAACATGCCTTACCATCTCCTTCATGATCAGGGGGTTGCCGATGATGAAGCGCACAACTCTTGGCACATCGCGCCCCGCCTCCCGGCGCAGAATCGCGCCCAGATCGAGCTCCATAAAAATCATCAGTTCTGTCCTTCCGAGACCCGTTTGAACTGCGCGCTCCAGTTCAGCGAAGGTCTGTGCACCCTTTGTCGCTTTTGCGAATTCCGCCATGTCCGGTTGTCCGACGGCCGCCTTGAGCGCCGCCACAACCTTCTCGATCGGTTTGGAAGACGTCACACTGAACCTTTCAATTTCCAGCTTTCTGATCGTCATGCTTTCTCCTCCTCAATGGGCGACGCTTCGCGCAATCAAGCCGCTCGGGCGGCGGTGCGTTAACTTGAAAGCCGATCTCTCAGCCCTGACAATGCGCGACTAATTTCGGTCTTGACCAACTGCCTGCGATACTCCGCAGGCGCATATTGATCCGACAGATAGTCGATATTCTCGCTCGCAATCCGTGTTGCGGCATCGATGTTCTCGAGCGAGAGCGGCTTGCTGATGAGAAACTCCGCCGCCGCCTGCGCTGGGAAAGGAAAGCCTGCCGCTCCGGTCACGCCGATCGTGATTTCGGTCACGGTATTGTCGGTCATGCGCAGTGCCATCGCCACCCCGACAACGGCATAACCGCTCGCGGGATGACGTATCTTGCGGTAAACGAACCGCGTGTCCGGCGAAGGTCGCGCAACCCGAATGGCCGTGAGGACTTCATCGGTGTCAAGCGCTGACGTCATGATGTCGACGAAGAAGTCTTTTGCGGCAAGCTGACGGACGCCGTTCGGGCCGGCGGTTTCGATTACGGCATTAAGCGCGATGACGACGGCCGGCCAATCGGCGGCGGGATCGGCATTCGCCAGCGAGCCGCCGATCGTGCCGCGATTGCGAACCTGCGGGTCCGAGATCAGGTCGGCGGCCTGATGGAACAATGGAACAGCTTGGCGTAGTGGTTCGGAAGCGAGAAGCTCGGCGTGCGTCGTCAGCGCCCCGATTTTGATCTGCTCGCCGACTTCGATGCCTTTCAACTGCGCGATCCGGCTGATGTCGATCAGCAGCGCCGGCGAGGCAAGCCGCAGCTTTAGGGTTGGGATCAGGGTATGGCCGCCGGCGACAAGCTTTGCGCCGTCGGGATTTGCCGCCAGCAACTCGATCGCTTGCGAAAGCGAATCCGCCCGGACGTAGTCGAAAGCCGCGGGGATCATCGGTTTGCTCCCATACGCGCGGCCTGGATCGCCGACCAGATCCGCGGCGGTGTCATGGGCATGTCGAGATGAGATATGCCGAACGGCGACAACGCATCGAGCACGGCATGCACCATGCACGGGGGCGCTGCGATCGACCCGCTCTCGCCGATCCCCTTGACGCCGATCGGATTGGTCGGAGAGGGCGTCTCCTGAAACAGCGATCGAATCTTGGGAACATGCTCGGCGCGGGGAACGGCATAATCGAGCAGCGACCCGGTCATGAGTTGCCCGGTGTCAAGATCGTAGCTGACCTCCTCATAGAGCGCCTGTGCGATTCCCTGCACCACGCCCCCATGAATTTGCCCGGCGGCAAGCAGGGGGTTGATGATCGTTCCGACATCGTCGACAGCGACGTAGTCGAGAATATCGACGATGCCTGTCTCGGTATCGACATCCACATAGGCCATGTGGATGCCCGAAGGAGAGCCCATTCCGGTGGGATCGTAGAACACGGTCTCGTCGAGGCCGGGTTCCATACCGTCAGGAAGCTGGTGCCCGACATAGGCCATGCGGGCGACGCTACCGAAGGTGACGGAGGCGATGTCCGTACCGGGCACGCTGAATCTACCTGCGGAATAGGAGATATCGTTTTCGTCCACTTCCAGCATGCCCGCGGCGATCTTCTTCGCCTTCTTGACTATGCGTTGTGACGAGACGTGAACGCTCGACCCCCCGACCGCCATCGAGCGGGAGTTGAATGTGCCGTGGCCGGCCTGAACCTGCCGCGTGTCACCCTGGACTATGTCGATACTGTCGATGGGAATTTGCAAGACGTCAGCGGCGATCTGCGCCAGCGATGTTTTGTGTCCGTGCCCCTGGCTCATCGAGCCGGAATAGATGGTGGCGCGTCCGCTAGAGTCAATGCTGACCCGCGCGCTTTCCCAGCCGCCACGACTGAAGCCGTTCGTTGCCAGCCGCCGCGACGGTGCCATGCCGCACATGTGGGTGTAGGCGGCAACGCCGATGCCGCGATAGCGGCCTTTAGTGCGCAATTCGTCGCGCTCGATCTTGCGCGCATCGTAGTTGAAGGCTTTCAACGCCATGTCCAGGCAGCCTTGATAGTTCCCGCTGTCGTAAATCACGGACGGACCACCGTAGGGTCGATAAGGAAAATCGGCACGCTGAATGAAATTTCTCCGGCGCACCTCGACTTGATCTAGGCCGAGATGGCGCGCTACCGCATCGATTGCGCGTTCCGCGATGTATCCCCCTTCGGGCCGGCCGTAGCCGCGATAGGCGTCGACCGGCACGGTATTGGTCACGATCACCCTGGAGGATGCCTCATAGTTCTCGACCTTGTAGGTTCCAGTTCCGAAGTTGACGGTGTTATGGGTAGGACCACCGGAGGCCATGTTGGAAAGATAGGCGCCGACATTGCCCAGCGTTTCCACCTTGATGCCGAGGATTTTGCCGTCGTTTTGGAATGCGACCTCGATCGTCTCCGTGTGGGCGCGGCCATGGCTTGTGGATTGGTGACTCTCGGAGCGCGATTCCCACCACTTCACCGGGACCCCTAGCCTGCGTGCCAGGTATGGGCAGAGCAGATCCTCGGGATAAAGATGCATCTTCGCGCCGAATCCTCCCCCGATATCGAGGGCGACAATCCGCAATTGATGCTCTGGAATGCCGACCGTTTCGGCGATCCACCTTCGATGCATATGAGGCACCTGACTAGGGATATAGACGGTCAGAGTACCTTCGGCGTCGGGTGCTGCGAGGATCGCGCGCGTTTCCATGCATGTTGGAATTAGGCGATTATTGATCACGCGGAGCTTGATGATCTGATCGGCTTTCTCAGCCGCTTTCTTGTAGTTTCCCCCGGCGATTTTGTAGAGCGTCGTAATGTTGTTCGGCACGTTGTCATGTAGCTGAGGCGCGCCATCGCGGATCGCGGCGTCTTCGTCGACAATCGCGGGAAGCGTTTCATAGTCAACCTCGATGAGGCCGACGGCGTCGCAAGCCATGGCCTGGGTCTCGGCCACCACAAGTGCTACGCATTCGCCGACAAAACGAACCCGATCGATCGCCACAACCGGCCGATCCGGCACTTTGGTTCCCGGGACGATCCAATTGGGAATGATCGAGCTAATCTCGTCGGCGAGATCCGCACCGGAGAGAACTAGGCGAACGCCCGGTGCGACCTTAGCCCCGTTGAGGTCCACTCGGTTGATAACGGCGTGAGCGTGGGGTGACCGCAGGATTGCCAGGTGCAACGTCCCCGGCACTTTCAGATCATCCGTGTAGCGGCCTTGGCCGGTGATGAACTTGAAGTCCTCTCGCCGCCTCAGGGACTGGCCGATATAGGCGATTACCGGTGCTTCAGTCATGGCGGTGTGCCTCCGCTACCAGCGCTTCAACCGCGCCAACGATGTTGTGGTATCCGGTGCAACGACAGATGTTACCGGCCAGGTTGTGGCGAATTTCGCGTTCGGTCGGATTCGGATGCTCCTTAAGCAGTTGGCGGACGCTCATAATCATTCCCGGCGTGCAGAAGCCGCATTGCAATGCGTGGTGTTCCTGAAAGGCCGCTTGAATCGGATGCAACCCATCCGCTGGCGCGAGGCCCTCAATCGTTGTGATCGACGACCCGTCGGCCATAACAGCAAGAACCGTGCAGGATTTGACGGCCAAGCCATCGATATCGACAGTGCAGGCGCCGCATTGCGAGGTATCGCAGCCAACATGGGTCCCGGTCAAACCAAGATCGTCGCGCAGCAGATGAACCAACAATTTGCGCGGTTCGACCGAAACGCGGCGGCGGTCTCCGTTGACGTAGATTGTCACTTCGTGTCGCTTTCGGCCAGCTTCGGTCATGGCTTCCTCAATGGTTGCGGCAGTTCCGAGCGTCGGTGCGGCAAAATCCTGATCGCCTAACGAATGTCAGATGCTCCGAAAATCTTGGATGGACTGGACAGTTTTTAACTCTTATGATAAGAGTGACAAGGAGGCAAGTCTTATGAAGTCAAAAAGTTTTGATGGCATGGTTTGCTCGATCGCCCGCGCACTCGAGACGATCGGTGATCGCTGGGCGATTCTGATCTTGCGCGACTTGTCGCTGGGCTTGAGCAGGTATGAGGACCTGCGTCAGTCCAGTGGCATAACCAATGCGACGCTGTCCGATCGCCTCAAGCATTTGGAGAAAAATGATCTGATCGAGCGGCGCCAGTATCAGTCGAACCCGGAGCGCTATGAATATGTCCTGACACGTAAGGGCAGGGACATCCGGCTTCTAACGCAGGCGCTGGTGCAGATCGGCGACAAATGGGCTGTTGCTGAAGATCAGCGCCCGCCACTGAGATTTGTCGACCGGGAAACGGGACGGGCCGTGAAACTCGCGCTGGTCGATGCGGAGACAGAGCAGACCGTCAAGACCCGCGACGTTATTCCGCACGAGGGTCCGGGAGCCGATGACCTCATCCGTTGGCGCCTGACCTATCTGAAGAAATAGCAGCCGGCAGCGAGGTCTACTGACCTATCGAGCCCATGACTTGCAAAATGCAAGTTATCGTCCTAGATTGCTTTTGGCTGGAGCGAGGTCTGATGGAGCGTGCGGATGAAACTCGCAACATACCGATCCAACGGTAAGGAACGAATCGCTGTAGTCCACGGCAGCGACCGTAGCCTGTTCGATCTCTCAACCTCGGCGCACCGTTCCGGCGCCGCCAGCCCAGTATTCGATTCCATGCTGTCGTTGATTGACGGCGGCGACGCGGCGCTCGATCGGGCGCGCGAGCTGTTCCAAAAACACGGCGGGGATCCGGCTCTCTCGTTGCCGGTCGCGCAGATAGAAATCCTGGCGCCGCTGCCCGAACCCCGCCAGATGCGCGACGGGATGTCTTTTCCCCTGCACATCGTTCAGGCTCCCCGCGGGCAATTTAAGCTAAAGGCGCGGGCCGATGGCGATATGGCCGAACTGGCGCGGCTTGAAGCTGAACCGCTTCCCGAATTGCCGGCGATTTACCGCCAACAGCCTATCTACTACATCACCAACCGCTTCAGTGTGAGGGGCACCAATACCACCGTCAAATGGCCTCGCTACAGCAAGGTGATGGATTACGAACTTGAGTTTGGAATCATCACGAAAGGCAAGGGCGCTAACATTCCCGCCGCAAAAGCGCGTGACCACATTTTTGGATTCGCGATCTTCAACGATTTCTCAGCGCGTGACGCGCAGCGGATCGAGATGGAGGGGCGCCTTGGTCCCGCCAAAGGTAAGAGCTTCGACGGCGGCAATGTCATCGGACCCTGGATTGTGACCCCCGACGAGATCGGTAATCCCTACAAGCTGCGAATGGAAGCGCGCGTCAATGGTAAAACCCGTTCGGCGGGGATGACCGACGGTATGCTGTTTTCATTCGAGGAAATCATTGCGCATGTCAGTCAGGACGAGACGCTGATGCCAGGCGAGTTCATCGGCTCCGGAACAGTCGGCAATGGCTGCGGCCTTGAGTTGGGCTGGTATCTGGAACACGGCGACACCATCGAACTCGAGGTCGAAAAGATTGGAGTATTGACCAACAAGGTGGAGCGGCAGGACGCCTGATCCCACAATCGGGTGCAGCCGGCTGACTACCGAAATCTGCAATCTTGAAACGCCGCTATCACGGCAAAGAACGGGAGAGACAACGTGTCAGAGGAACTGGTAGCGCGCGAAGAGCGCGGTAGTGTCTCGATTTTGACCATGCAGTATCGTCCCTACAATCTGCTTGGTCCCAAACTGCTCAATGCAATTGTGGAGAAGGTCGAAGCCGCGCAGACGGCGGGCAGCCGCGCCATCGTCATCCGCAGCGGCCTCAGGCATTTCTCCGCTGGCGCCGATCTCGATATATTTGATAAGCGCGTCGCGGAAGGCGTCGTTGATCAGAAGAAGGAAAACCGGCGGCTGACAGGCGTCGAATTTCTCAACTTCATGGAGCTGTTACCGATTCCATTGATCGCGAGCGTGCACGGGGTGTGTCTCGGCGGTGGACTCGAGCTTGCGCTGTCCTGCGATTACATTGTCGCCGCGTCGTCGGCCAAGATTGGATCCGTTGAAGCGACACTTGGGCTTAACCCGCTGCTTGGCGGAATCCAGCGTCAGGTGCAAAGGATTGGCGCGCTGCGGGCCAAGGAGATGTCGATGCTGGCGCGGCGCTATGACGCGCCGACGCTCGAGAAATGGGGGCTGATCAACCTGACCGTCCCCGAAGAGTCGCTAGAGAAGGCGACCTTGTCGATCGCGGAGGAATTCGCGCAAGGTCCGACCGTAGCGCATGCCGTCACCAAAAAAATAGTGCATATCGCGGTCAATGAGGGCATTCAGGCCGCCGACGACGCGATGGGCAAACTTCAGGAGCCGATCTGGGCGTCCGAAGATCTGAAAGCGGGCTTGGCCTCGTTCAGAAAGAACGGGCCGGGGCTTGCCAAATTTGCGGGGCGCTGACCATGAGCGGACCTCTCAGTGGAATTCGTGTCGTCGACTTCGCGCGGGTCCTTGCTGGCCCGCTATGTGCTCGAACCCTTCAGGACCTCGGCGCCGAGGTTATCAAGGTCGAGCCGCCGAGCCCCGACGTATCGCGCTTTGCGTTTCCATCGACTGACGGGATGTCGGGCTACTACGCACAGCAGAATGCCGGGAAGCGCAACGTCAGCATCAACCTGAATATTCCAGGCGCCTACGAGCTTGCGCTCAAGCTCTGCGATACCGCCGACATCGTGGTGGAGAATTTTCGGGCGGGTACTCTCGGATTTTTCGGCCTCGACTACGAAACGCTTTCGAAACGCAATCAGCGGCTGATCTATGCCTCGATTACCGGCTATGGCCAGGGTGGTCCGTGGCGAAGTCGCATGGCCTATGCGCCGACCGTGCAGGCGGAAGCCGGATTTACCGAGAACAGCGTACGCCACTATGGCGAGGTGCTGACAGAGCCGCGCACCGACAGTTTGTCCCATGCTGACGTCTACGCCGGACTCCAAGCGGTGATCGCTATTCTGGCTGCGTTGCACAGCCGTCACACGACCGGCCTCGGGCAGTATATCGATGTTGCCATGGCCGCGACCTTGCTCGCCGTGAACGAGCGTGCGCATGTGGATCTGTCCGATGACGATATTGGCGCGGAACCGGCCGTGCTCGGCGCCACCGATTGCTCGTTCTTCACTGGTCCGCAGGGGGAGCACTTCACGGTAGCGACCAGCATTGTCGGCAGCCGGACGTTCCCGTCGTGGCTGCGAGCAATGCGGCGGGTCGATCTCCTGGAGGACCCGCGGTTCGCAAGTGCTGCCGGCCGCCGTCTGAATTTCGGTGCCCTTCATGCCATCATTCAATCCTGGATTCTGACGTTTCCGGACATGGCGCGGCTCGACGCGCAATTCGATGAGGCAAAAATCGCGATGGGTGAAATTCGCTCGATCAAGGAGCTCGCGAAATCGGAATGGAGCGATTACTGGGGCGCGGTGCAGCACGTGCCAGATCGCAGTGGCGGCGAGTATCGGCTGCCGGGCCGTCCCTGGCATTTCTCGAAGGATGAGCTAACGCCGATTGGTACGCCGGCATTTCAGGGTGAGCACAACAGGGAAGTGTTCCGCGAACTGGGTGTAGGCGAATCCGAATTGCAGAAGCTTGCCGAGACCGGCGCGCTTGTGACGCATCGCAGGGCACTGGGACCTGAGTATACCGCTGACGCGCATCAGGACTCAGGCAAGGCCGCCTGATCCCGTGTTTACTTGCGTAGTTGGCGTGGAGACCGGATGGCCAAACAGAGTCGAAGCCGTATTGCCAACAAGGAGTGCTCGGTCGCGCGGGCCATGGACGCGATCGGAGATCGCTGGTCGATTTTGTTGCTCAGAGAGGCGTATTACGGCACCAAGCGCTTCGACGAATTCCAATACTATGTCGGGCTGGCGTCCAACATCCTCAGCTCGCGCCTGAAAAAGCTCGTCGACGCCGGAATCATGACGCGCGTTCCGCTGCCGGAACATACCGGACGCTACGAATATGTATTGACGGAGAAGGGCCGTGATTTCTTCCCGACCTATCTGGCGCTGAAAAAATGGGGGGACGACTGGCTGGCTGAGCCTGCAGGTCCGCAAGTCGTTTTCAATGATCGCAGCAGTGGCCGCCCAATCAGCTATCCGGAACTTCGTACCACTGAGGGCAAACCGCTCAGACTTGAGGACATCGAGGTTACGGCGGGTTCGGGAGCCGTTGCATTCAATCGAAAGAGGTTCGGCCCAGGCGCTGAGGCCAATGGTGGCCGAGCCGGCGTGGGCGCCGAGAAACGCGCGCGGCTCCGAAAGTCGAAATAGACAGGTCACGAATCCTAGAACTCATCAGCGGCGACGAGCACTCGTTACCTCGAGAGTCGTCGACAGGGGATCGTTTACTATGTCGGAAACGTCCTCTCTTACTCCGCCGGCACTGGTTACGACTGAGCCTTGGCGGTAGTGGCCGCACTCCAAAGGGAACCGGGATTAGCGCGATCGGGGTAAAGCTCCAGCATCTTGTCGTAGAGCTCCAGCGCGGTTTTAGTCGCGTCATTCAACCGGATGAAGTCGCGAATGTACTGGCGCGTTTCTTCGACATTTCGCGGACTATCATCGTTGCTGGGAATCTTATGCCCGGCAACAACCGTCGACGGTTTCAGAGCGTCGATTTTATCAAGCGCGGCAATCCATTCCAACCGGGTTTGCCTGTTAGATTCGCTGAGGAATGGGTGAATGCCGTTATAGACAACGTCGCCAGCGACTACCAATCCGATGGATGGGACGTGAAGACACGTCGTATCGTCGGTGTCTGTATGACCGACTCTGACAACGACCAATTTGTTTCCTTCCAAATCAATCTCATTACCTTCCAACGGATTCGCGATGGAAATAACGTCTGGAAGGTCTGCAAACTGCTTACGGCGATCGTCCAATTTTTCCGGCGTGATCTGAAGCCGCATTTTCGCAACGACTTCCCGCGTCGCCAGTGTTTGCGCGTTTGGGAAGCGATCCTGCAAAACCTTCAGCCCGTAAAAGTGGTCTGGATGTCCGTGAGTGACATAGATTGCCTTCAGCGTTTTTCCGCTCGCAACAATGGCGTCCGCCAATCTGCTGCACTGCGCCACCGTCATGAAGGTGTCCACGAGGACCGCGTCCCGCTCTCCGTAGATCAGGGTCGCCGAATTGGCGATCCATATCAGCGACTCCTTGCCCGGCGGTAGGTGACCCGGCGGCACATCCCGGCCAGGGCGAATGGCGGTAAATATCTTATACCTCAGGGCAGCTTTATTCTCAGAGTTCGCCTTCGCTAATCCCGGCATCCTCGGGAGCAAGACTGCCAGAAAGGCCAGCTTCATCATCTCTCGGCGCTTCATTTCGGATCTCGTTTTCATCGTTCGGCATTACGGGAGCATATTCAATCGGCGCCTTCGGCCCACCGAATGAATTCGCGCACGTGATCTGCCCATAGCGCCGGGTGCGCCATGGTAAGATGCCCGTAGCTGGTCGGCGACCCCCGCTGAATCGCGTACTTGCCGTGCCCGACCGATTTTATCCGCGTCTGAAGAATCTGCAGCACGTCCGGATTGAACTCATCGTCTGAGAAATTCAAGGCGTAGACTCTGGCCTTAATCGTCGAAAGACCGGGCTCGGGATTGTAATCCGCAGAGGACTCTAGCGAATACAACAGGTCGTTCGGATCCGCCTGAGTGTTTTGTTCAACGATCGCCGTCATGTATTCCTCGGCGGCTTTCGTATCCGGAATAGTCACCTGCAAATGGGGTACGCCATCGATCATCATCCGCAGCAAGAGAGTAGCCTGCATGAATCCAAGCGGCGGCTTAGCATAATCGCCGCGCTGCCATTCGGGATCGCCGCGAATCTGGGCTATAGCCATTCGTCGCCAAAGCAGATTGCGGCCGGAAACCGGCGCGGGCAGCGAGACGACCGGCATGATCGCCGAAACGTCGTCGGGATAGGCTTCCGCCCATTGCCAAGCGTTCATACCACCCATCGATAAGCCCAAAATGGCATGTAGCTTCCTAATGCCCAGCGTCTCGGTGATCAGCTTATGCTGGATGTCGACAAGATCGTTGTAGCCGTAGTGCGGAAAGCGGGCCCGCATCCCATCGCTCGGCTTGGTGGACCGACCGTGACCGAAGTTGTCCGGGAAAACGAGAAAATAGCGACCCGCGTCGAGCGGAGCACCCTCCGCAAACAGCGACGTGAGAAACTCCGGCGTAAGCAGCGAGGCGCCGCTGTTGCCCGTCCAGTGAAGGACCATTACGGCGTTGTCGATTTCGCCCCTGGTATCGCGATGCGGCGAGCCGAGCGTAGCATAATGCATCCGCAGATGTTCGACTGTCTCACCATCGCGCAGACGGTAGCCGTCGTACGTCGCATCGCCAGGGGCCGGAACGAGCGAAGGCTTGTTGGATAGGCTGTCCTCGGCGTGTGTAGCCGTCCATCCGATCGATATCAGGCCCAGAAGAGCGGCGACTAACCGGAGCCTTGGCCTCGCGCCAGGGGGCGGGACGGGCGGCGAACGACGATCGCGGGCTTGGTATAATCTCAAGGGAGTGTTTGATCCCAAAATCATTTCGGAATTCCTACTGCACAACGACGAACAAGATCGCGGGCGACGATCTTCATATGCTAAGGTACTTAGTATGACGATTATAATCAAAAGCAATTGATAATAGGATGCGACATTGGCGTCGGAACAACAAAACTCAACATATCCCAACGTTTCAAGTGCCTTCGGCCGAAGTAGTAATCTTGCCGGTAATAGACGGCTTCCTCTTCCTCGATCAGGCTAAATTCGCTGCCCGCCAAGGCCGGTAGGCCAGCGCCTCTTCAATCTGAACTCGAGAGTCCGGCTAGTGGATTTGGGACTGATCTTCTTCAGAAGCCTTCGTTATTCCCAAGCGCGATTGCGATCCATAGCAAAAACGTATCCAGAAGATCGTCTTCTCGTTTGTTGTCTTGTCGCCGATCCGCAAGCTTTCGATCTGGTCGACCAAGTGGTTGCGCGATTTGCGTCTTGTAGACTGTGGTCTTGTCGAAGGCGTAGTCGGTGTATTTGACGCTCCCCCGGTAAACGTAGCCAGAAACCGAGAGGGCACTTGGCCATCCGCGGCAGCTCTAGCGGAGATGTGACGCTCCCCGGGATCTACTAACGGGACGACCGCATCGAGACGCCGCGCAAGCTGAAAAAGCAGGGCAGCGCGTCCCGATTTGAGTCCGAGCCGAACTTCTCAAATCGGGAACCTATTACGCCGCGATCGAGTGCACGTTCGATTTGGCTTCGCCCAAGCCGCAAAAGCCAGGATTCCAAACCTAGGAAGGACCAGATATTCCAGCGACCTTCACCGAAAATTGGTCCTTCAATCTCTGATCGTTTCAATTTTTGGGTCACCAATTTTGAATAGGGCAATAAGGGTAATAGGGGTCGTGTCGACCGACTGAGATCACACCGAGGTCAACGTCGTCATATAGTGCTTGCGGAGAAGCCCACTTCAAAAACTGCGAAACGCTGTCAACTTGATCGTCGTGCAGTGCCTGCGGGAATCCCAATACCTCGAGTAAAAAACCATCGAGCCATTCAGCTTCCCGTGGCAGATAGACGTGTCCGGCTTCAATCTTGGCCGATTGCGCCACCATGCGATCGGCTTTGCTTCCTTCAGGCTTGACCCCAATGGGACGGTTCATTCCAATGGGAACATCACGCTGCAGGTCCTGCAGTAGCATCATCCCGGGCCCTGCGTCCTCAATTAGGACAGTCTCAGCGGAGTGTCGGGTGGCCTGGCTTGCGACCATACGCCTGAGATCTGGATATTGCATACAAAGGGTGATTGCCGCGGAGGAGGCGGATAAGTGGACCGTAATCTTTATCGAGCCCCGCTACTTGCAGAGCGGTCCAAAATTCAAATTTGGCAAGATCGACCATTTGCGTGAAACATGGAAAGATGCGCCGAATCGTTTATTGGCATGATAGCGGCCGAACGGCTCACTTGCTACGCCCAGACATTGGTGATGCGTTCACGTAATGGGCGATTATGGAATGACTGCAGTTGGCGCGAAGCGGCCATCCAGTAGAGCCTCGCACCCAACCGAGGCAAAATTAAAAACCAACGCATGTGCTCTTCGCCGGGTAGTCGCGGCAGGCGACAAAAGGGGCACGGGTCTCATGCGCATGTCATTCGGTCGGCGAGTGCCGGTCGCGGAACTGCTCGGCCATCCAGTCTATGAACACTCGCAGGCGCGGCGACAGTTGCCGCGTATGGGAGTAGAGGACGTGGATAGGCAGCGGCGACGGTGGAAAGCCGGCGAGCACTTCGACCAGCGCGCCGCTGGCAAGCTCGGAGCTGACGCGATATCGCGGCACCTGAATCAGTCCGAGGCCCATGCACGCGCACGCAACGTTGGTCTCTGGACCGGTCACCGTCACCATCGCTGGCAACGTGACTTGACGCGCCTTGCCGCCGGCGCCGAAGACGAGCGAAACGACTTCGCCGGAGTCCGGCGAAAGCAATCCGACCATCTCATGACCTGCGAGGTCGTCAGGCGTTCGCGGCATGCCGAAACGGCTGAGATAATCCGGGCTGGCGAAAGTCCCCCTGTCGAGCAGCGCCAGGCGCCGCTTGATCAGCGGACTGTCGCTCAGCTCGCCGGCCCGAAGGATGCAGTCGAGTCCCTCCCGGATCATGTCCAGCGGTTGGTGCGCTTCGCTGAAGTGCAGCCGGATATCGGGATATTGCTGCCGGAATCGAGGCAGGCCCGGTAACAGGAAATACCGCGCCTGGGTGCCGTGAACGTCGACACGAACCAGGCCCGAAGGTTTGGCTCCGACGAAGGCGCCCTCCGCGTCCTCCATGTCCGCGATCAGGTTCACGCAGCGCCGATAGTAGGCCTCGCCATCGAGGGTCGGACTGACCTGCCGCGTCGTGCGCCGCAATAGCCGTACCCCCAACCGCGCCTCCAGTCCCTTCACGGCATCGGTCACCGAGGAGCGCGGCAGACCAAGATCGTCAGCGGCTTGGGTGAAACTGCGCCGTTCCACAATGCGGGTGAAGACGCGCATGGCGTCGAAACGATCCATTATTCGGCAGCTCGAATTATGATGTCGAAATATGCATGATTATCCGCCGAATGGGAAGGAGCATCTTGCTTTCACCGAGCGCCGATGACCGGTGCCCAACTCCAAGGAGACGGATCATGACCACCGAAACTAACAGAATAGCCATCGTCACCGGCGCGTCCGGCGGCATTGGTGCTGCGGTCGCCGAGCGCCTGGCCAAAGATGGCTTCACCGTGGTGGTGAACTATGCCGGCAACGCCGCCTCGGCTGCGGCAGTTGTAGCTAGGATCGAAGCGGCCGGCGGCCACGCCGTGGCGGCCCAGGCCGACATCTCGGATGTTGCCGCGGTGGCGCGCATGTTCGACTCGGCTGAAACCGCGTTCGGCGGCGTCGACGTGCTGATCAACAATGCCGGCATCATGAACCTGGCGACCATCGCTGACAGCAGTGACGCACTGTTCGATCGCCACATCGCGGTCAATCTGAAGGGCACGTTCAATACCCTGCGCGAAGCGGCGCGCCGCCTGCGTGACGGCGGCCGGATCGTCAACTTTTCCTCGAGCGTCA
>Ga0210401_10003960_pt1 | contig 15594 bp, 10 predicted proteins | sample IncBWH32MmetaG_FD_150866 | JGI IMG/M metagenome (GOLD analysis project Ga0210401, IMG submission 150866) | Forest soil microbial communities from Barre Woods Harvard Forest LTER site, Petersham, Massachusetts, United States - Inc-BW-H-32-M | ecosystem: Environmental > Terrestrial > Soil >... | reverse complement strand
CGCCTGGTGCCGCCGCTCGGTCACTTCTCGCTGATTCGGTTCCGCAAAACCGAGATAGCGGCTGCCGCATAGCTCCGGCGGCAGGCGCGTATGGGTGTGCCATCGCGAGACGTCATATGACATTTTTATGATGTCATATGCCGGACATCGAATCGCTGTAGGACGAACCAACCTAATTTGGGGGAGAGAATGATCAAGAACTTCCTGGAACAATTGCGCGTCCAACGCTGGGACGATCATCGCTTCTATCATCACAGCCGGATCAACCAGAGCCTGCACTTCGTCAGCGCGGTCAGCTTCCTGATCGGCTATGTGATGATGTTTTTCGATCCGGTGGTGTCCGCGCTGATCGGCTGGCTGGTCTCGATGACCTCACGTCAGGCCGGCCATTTCTTCTTCGAGCCCAGGGGTTACGATCACCTCAATCAGGCGACCCACGAGCACAAGGAAGAAATCAAGGTCGGTTACAATTTGCAGCGCAAGGTCGTGCTGATGACGATCTGGGCGCTGTCGCCGGTGGTATTGTTCTTCGATCCGACCCTGTTCGGCATCGTTACGCCCTGGACCTCGCCGGCCGATTTCATGCGGCACGTCGCCAAGATCTGGCTGGTGATCGGGATCGGCGGGCTTCTGTTCCGCACGGTTCACCTGTTCTTCATCCGCGATGTCGAGACCGGTCTGGTGTGGATGACCAAGATCCTCACCGACCCGTTCAACGACTTCAAGCTCTATCACAAGGCGCCGCTCTTCCTGCTAAAGGGCGAGCTGATCGATCCCGGACTCGATATCGTTGAGCACGGGCTTGAAGAGCAGCACGCCTGAACAGTTTACTCGAACTGCAGCCGCTAACTCGTCATGCGCGGGCTTGTCCCGGGCATCCACGTCTTAACAGTCCAGAGGAAACAAGGACGTGGATGGCCGGGCACAGGCGAGCGGAAGCGACGCCGTCCTTCGGACGGCTATGCCCGGCCATGACGGAGTGGGCAAGACCAGCCTCAGCGGCGCGAGAACCGGTGCGCAATCATTTCCTTCAGCATCTTGCGGCGGATGGTCTTGTTGGTGAGCGAAGCGTCGCGCCACCACCAGCCGTCCTGCTTCATCTTTTCGGCCGCGGCGACAAAGCGATCGGCGACCTCGGCAAAATCCGCCTCGGTATAGTTCAGGCTGAAGATCAGCCGGCCGGTCCCGACCCAGCTCAGCGCGAGCCCCTCGGCCCGCAGATAATATTGCAGCATCCAGTTATAGCGGGACGGCTCGGTGTAATGGGCCATCCAGATCGAGGACAGGTTGGAGACGCGGACCGGCAGGTCCTGCGCGGCAAGCCGGTCGTTCAATTGCGCCGCGCGTCCGTTCCAGGTCTCGTCGAGCCCGTCATAGACCGAACGGAAATTGGGGCTGGCAAGCCGGCTCAGGAATTCGTCCATCGCCGTCATGACATAGGGATGCGAGTTGAAGGTGCCGCGCGCGAAGCAGACGTCGGCGGGACGATCGTCGCGGAAGCGGCGCATCAGTTCCTTGCGCCCGCAGACGACGCCGATCGGCAAGCCGCCGGCGAGGCTCTTGCCGTAAGTCACCATGTCGGCGCGCACGCCGAAATATTCCTGCGCGCCTCGGTACGCGATGCGGAAGCCGACGAACACCTCGTCGAAAATCAAGACGATGCCGCGGTGGTCGCAGACTTTCCGCAGCGCCTTGAGCCACGCGCCATAGGCGGCGCGATCGAAATTGCCGGTTCGGGAGCTGTCGACCAGCGCGGCGTCGCCGGGCGCATTGACATTGGGGTGCAGCGCCTGCAGCGGATTGACCAGCACGCAGGCGATATCGCGCCGCGTCTTCAGCACGTGCAGCGTCCGCTCGGACATGTCGGCGAGCGTATAGGTTTCGTGCGGCGCGACCGGATTGCCGACGCCGGGCTGCACGTCGCCCCACCAGCCGTGATAGCTGCCTGCGAAACGCACCAGATGGGTGCGGCTGGTGTGATAGCGCGCCAGCCGCACCGCCTGCATCACCGCCTCGGTGCCGGACATGTGGAACGAGACTTCGTCAAGTCCGGAAATCTCGGTGAGCCGCTTCACATTGTCGGTGATGACGGGATGATAGGGCCCGAGCACCGGGCCGAGCGCATGGGCGCGCTTCTCGGCACCCGCGACGCATTCCTTGTAAAAATCGTTGCCGAAGATGTTGACGCCATACGAGCCGGTGAGGTCGTAGGCCACATTGCCGTCGACATCGGTGACGGTGACGCCCGACGACGATTTCACGAAGGCGCTGTTGCCGAGATGCTCGCGGACCAGCCGGCTGTACTGGAACGGCACCCGGTAGGTTTCGGTGAACTGCAAGTCGGAGATTCGCGTCGCGGCTTCCGCCGTCATCTGCCGGCCTTTGGCGTAACGCTCCTGGTAGAGCTTGGCGAGCCGGAAGAAGCCGTCCTGGCGCTTCTTGGCGAGATCCGCCGGCGCGCCGTCGGAACCGAAGAAATCGTTGATGTTGAATTCGTAGAACGGGACCATGCGCGCGACCACGCGCGACATCTTGGAATGTCCGCTCAGCGAGCGGTGCTTGGCGCGCGACAGCGCCAGCCGCGCCTTGACCTTGGGAAAGACTGCGGCTGCGCCGGCGACCGCGGCTGTGGACAAATAGAGAATCGACAGGGGCGAATCCATGCCACCAGCGCTAACCAGAGCTGCTGACAGAATCATGACAATCAGAGCCCTGATCTCCGCCCTGTCCGAGCAGGAGGACCTCAATTTCCTGTTGACCAACCGTATCCCGCGGGCGGCGGTGACCCGCTTGATGGGATGGTTCAGCAAGATCGAGAATCCCTTTGTCCGCGACCTCTCGATTGCCTGCTGGCGGCTGTTTTCCGACCTCGATCTGTCGGAGGCCAGGAAAACCGAGTTCAAGAGCCTGCACGACTGTTTTACGCGTGAGCTTCGCCCCGGCCTGCGGCCGCCCGACCAAGATCCGCGGGTGGTGGCGAGCCCCTCCGACGCCATCGTCGGCGCGTTCGGCAGCATCCGTGATGGCGAGCTCTACCAGATCAAGGGCGCGCCCTATTCGTTGCTCGACCTCCTCGGCGATGGTGCGCTGGTGGAGCAACACCGCCAGGGCCGATTCGTCACGCTGCGCCTGACCTCGAGCATGTATCACCGCTTTCACGCACCCTATGACTGCCGGATCAAACGCGTCACTTTCATCCATGGCGACGTCTGGAACGTCAACCCGATCGCGCTGAAGCGGGTCGAGCGGCTGTTTTGCAAGAACGAACGGGCGGTGCTGCAAACCCAACTCTCGAGCGGCGAGGCGCTGACGCTGGTGCCGGTGGCGGCCATTTTAGTGGCCAGTATCCGGCTGCATTTCCTCGATGTCGTCCTCAACGCGCAAACCAGGGGCGCGACCGCCTTTCCTTGCGACGTCGAGGTCCGCAAAGGCTGTGAGCTCGGCTGGTTCGAGCATGGATCGACGATCATCGTGCTGGCGCCGGATCATTTCGAGTTTTGCGACGGCGTGACCGAAGGCTCGCGGATTCGCGCAGGCCAGCCGCTGCTGCGAAAACCGGTTTGAGCTGGAGAAGTCGGCCGGCTATTTTGTCGAGAGATGGTGTGTTGGCTTCGCTTCGGCGGTGGCCGCTTCCGGCGAAATCGCGAATGTCAGCCAAGTGCTCCAGCCCGGCGCGCGGTTGGCGGCATCGAAATCGCCGTATCCTCTCAGGCCCAAAAAGCCCTGCATGCCGCCCACAGGAAAGATATATCCGATCTGCGGACCGACCCCGAGGACGCGCGACCTGAATCCACCAAGAAGCTGGCTCTGACCGGAGTCGTCGGTAATCTGTTGATAGGCATATCCGGCAACGCCGACGAAAACCTGCTTCGAGACGAAATGCGCGGCGCCCCAGTCGAAGTGGAAATCGATGCCATTCCGGTATTGCGTGTCGGGGTTCTTGAAATTGTAGGTGAAGCCAGCCGTAGCCGAAAATTCGTTTCCGGTCGCCGGATTGAGATAGGTATAAGCGCCGCCGGCATCGATCGTGCCGTGACCGATGCCGAGATTGGCAAGCCGTGCCGGATCGTAATCGCCGGCGGGAATATCGCCGGTGACATAGACCATGTAGTTGTTGACGCCCTGGTTCCAGCGCAGCGTAGCGGTGGGCACGACGTCGCCATACGACGTCAGCGAATCCGCGAGCACCCCGCTGCGCGTCGCTACGATAGGCCCGGCTGTTGCGGTCAATGTTCCGGCGATGCTGCCGGAACTTTTGCCGAACCAGCTTGCCACACCCAAGGACAACTGTCCGCCAAGCACGGGAGTTGCGAACGTATACGTCGGCGAGAGGACGACAAGGTCGGCTTGCCCGCTCAGGCTCAAATTCAAATTGACGTTCACATTCGCGGGAATTCTGCCGACCGTTATTTCTCTTGCTGCCGCAACGTTGCCCGAAGCGGCGACGTTGCTATGCAGATAGACCACGCCCATCGCCCAGCCCGGCACCTGTGGTGCGGCGGCGAGGCTCGCATATTGTCCGGGAAGCCAGAATGAAACGCCGCCCTCGTCGGCACGCGAGACTTCAGGGCATAGCAGGAGTGCCGCGACCGTTGCCGCGCAGCCAATTCGTTGGATGTTGGATTCAAATGATGCCATTGCAAACCTCCACGACTTTTTCAACCCCGCGGTTTTGCGCCATCGTCAGATACTAGGCGGCAAGGCCCCGGAAATCCGTGATTGTTCGGTAACGGCCGGCCATATTTGAAGGTACGAGAGGCGCGGTTCCATCGCGGTGCCATCGCCCATGCCGATACTCTGTCATTGTCGTTGTTAGGGCGATGACGAATGATTTACGCTGGCCCGAAATTTGTTAAGATCGGCGATCAATTAGAGGTTGATGCAGGAAATTGAGCGGCAGTCCTTGGTTCAAGGATGCGATCGAATAAGGAAGCCATGCTGACTAGGGTCAGAACTCATTAATCCTTCCGGACCCTAATACGATACCATCTCCGCGCACATCAATGACGCGGTGAGGTGCAAATGGAAAGAGCGTCGCGTCATGACCTTGCTGCGGGACGACACCCAACGGAACGACCCTCCATCGGGAGATCACCGGACCGGCGACATGGTTTGGATACCCGGCGCCACATTTCGCATGGGCTCCAACGATCACTATCCGGAGGAAGCGCCGGTACACCGGGTGATGGTGGACGGATTCTGGATCGACCGCACCCCGGTCACGAACCGTCAGTTCAAGGCCTTCGTCAAGGCGACCGGTCACAAGGCCTATGCCGAGATACCGCCCGACCCGAAGGATTATCCCGGCGCGTTGCCGCACATGCTCTACGCGGGCTCGCTGGTGTTCGTGCCGCCGCCGGCTGTCCACGGTCTGCGCGACTGGAGTCAGTGGTGGACCTTCATGAAGGGCGCCGACTGGCGTCATCCTTACGGCCCCAAGAGCAACATCAACACACTGGACAACCATCCTGTCGTGCACGTCTCCTTCGCGGACGCCGCCGCATATGCGAGATGGGCCGGCAAGGATCTGCCGACGGAGGCCGAGTGGGAGTTCGCCGCCCGCGGCGGTCTTGAGGATGCCGAGTTCGCCTGGGGCGACGAATTTACGCCGGGCGGCGTGCACATGGCCAACACCTGGCAGGGTGAATTCCCGCAGCACAATTTCAATCAGGATGGCTACGAGCGGACCTCGCCGGTGACGGCATTTCCGCCGAACGGGTATGGCGTCCATGACATGATCGGCAATGTCTGGGAATGGACGTCGGATTGGTATTCGCCAAAGCACGAGGCCGACGCGCCGAAGGCATGCTGCGTTCCCGAAAATCCACGCGGCGGCAGCGAAGAGGCGAGCCTCGACCCGCGCCAGCCGCAGATCAAGATTCCCCGCAAGGTGATCAAGGGCGGCTCGCATCTGTGCGCGCCGAACTACTGCCGCCGCTATCGCCCGGCCGCGCGACATGCGGAAGCGATAGACACCTCGACCAGTCACCTCGGATTTCGATGCGTCGTGAGGAATCCGGCCGCGGAATAATTGTCGGTCCTCACAGTGAAGAAGGAGCTCAAAATGCCCGACAACACCAGAGAGCAAGACCGACACGAAGCATCACTGAACGAGACCGAAGACCGCGCACTCAGTCGCCGCAATATCTTGCTCGGCTCGTCGGCGCTGGTGGCGGCGGCGACGATGACCTCCGGTGCGCTGGCGCAAGCGCAGAAAGCTGCACCCGCCGCTCCGGCCGCGGCCTCGGGACGCAAGCCCAACATCCTCGTCATCTTCGGCGACGACGTCGGCCAGACCAACATCTCAGCCTATTCGTTCGGCCTGATGGGCTACAGGACCCCGAACATCGATCGCATCGCGCGCGAAGGCATGATGTTCACCGACTACTACGCCGAGCAGAGTTGCACAGCGGGACGGTCGTCGTTCATTACCGGCCAGTGCACGCTGCGCACCGGTCTTTCCAAGGTCGGCATCCCGGGCGCAACCCTAGGCTTGCAGACCAGAGACGTGACCCTTGCCGAACTGCTCAAGCCGCTTGGCTACGCCACCGGCCAGTTCGGAAAAAACCACCTCGGCGATCGCAACGAGTATCTTCCGACGGTGCATGGCTTCGATGAGTTCTACGGCAACCTCTATCACCTCAACGCAGAGGAGGACCCGGAGTCGCGCACCTACCCGCGCGACCCTGCGTTCCTGCAAGCTCTTGGCCCGCGCGGTGTCTTACGCTGCAAGGCGTCGGACCGCGACGATCCGACCGACCAGCCGCGCTGGGGCAAGGTCGGCAAGCAGACCATCGAGGACACTGGCGCGCTCACCAGAAAGCGCATGGAGACGATCGACGACGAAACGTCGGCTGCCGCCATCGATTTCATGCAGCGGCAGGCGAGGTCGAACACGCCGTTCTTTTGCTGGTTCAACTCCACCCGCATGCATTTCCGCACCCATGTACGGGCAGAACATCGCGACAAGCCGGGACTGACGGCGCGAACCGAATATGCCGACGGCATGATCGAGCACGATGCGACGATCGGTCAAGTCCTCAAAGCAGTGGACGATCTCGGCATCGGCAACGACACCATCGTGATCTATACCACCGACAACGGTCCGCATCAAAATTCCTGGCCGGATGCCGGTACAACGCCATTCCGCAGCGAGAAGAACACCAACTGGGAAGGCGCCTTCCGCGTGCCGTGCCTGATCCGGTGGCCGGGCCGAATTCAACCCGGCTCCGTCTCGAATGAAATGATCAGCGGGCTCGACTGGATGCCGACCCTGATGGCGGTCGCCGGCGATCCGGACATCAAGGACAAGCTGCTCAAAGGTTATCAGGCCGGAGGCAAGACCTACAAGGTTCATCTCGACGGCTATAACCAGCTTCCCTACCTCACGGGACAGCAGGAGCGTGGTGCGCGCAAGGAGTTCTTCTACTTCAACGACGACGGCGATCTCGTCGCCGTGCGCTACGAAAACTGGAAGATTGTGTTCGAGGAGCAGCGTGCGCAGGGCACGATGCGAATCTGGGCCGAGCCATTTACCAAGCTGCGCGTACCGAAACTCTTCGACCTGCGGTCGGATCCCTACGAACGCGCCGACATCACGTCGAACACCTTCTACGATTTCTTCATGTCGGACGGAGCGGGCCCGTTCATCGCGTCTCAGTCCATCGTGGCTCCGTTCCTGGCGACCTTCAAGGAATTTCCGCCCAGCCAGCGGCCGTCGAGCTTCAGCATCGACCAGCTCGTCGAGAAAATGCAGCGGAGTCTTGAAACATCGCAGTAGCCAGGCCCAAGGTCCAATAGAGGCGTCCTCGACGCAAGCCGGAGGAGAAATCTCATGCCGACACGAATGTCAGGTTCTTTCCTCACGAGCACCGCCGTCGCTGTCGCAATGGCGTCGATCTGCTCGTTTGCCGCTCCTGCGCAGGATGTCCTGCCGCGACCGGAGCCGAGCTTCAAGGGCGTCATCGGGCGCAAAGCCAGTGAATCCAGGCCGGACTTTCCCAAGGCGGTAACGGCACCCAAGGACGCTCCGAACGTCCTCTTGATCCTGACAGACGATACCGGCTTCGGGGCCTCCAGCACTTTCGGAGGACCGATCCCGACGCCGAACCTTGAGCGAGTTCACCAAAATGGGCTGTGCTACAACGCCTTTCACACCACGGCGCTCTGCTCGCCGACGCGGGCCGCGCTTCTCACCGGCCGCAACCATCACAGCGTGGGCTTCGGCAACATCTCGGAGTTCGCGACGGGGTATCCGGGCTATAACTCGATCCTTCCAAAGAGCGCCGGCACGATCGGCAACATTCTCGTCAACAACGGCTACAACACGTCGTGGTTCGGCAAGAACCACTTGATTCCAGACTGGCTGGAAAGCCCGGATGGCCCCTTCGACCAGTGGGCGAGCGGGCTGGGCTTCGAGTACTTCTACGGATTCCTTGGCGGCGATACCGACAACTGGCACCCGGCGCTGTTCGAAAACACCAAGCCGGTTCTGCCTCCCGTGGGAGACCCGAACTACATCCTGATCCATGACATGGGCGATCGCGCGATCAACTGGATTCGCACGCAACATGCAATCGCGCCCGACAAGCCCTTCCTCATGTACTTCGCACCCGGCAACGGCCACGCGCCACATCATGCGACGAAGGACTGGATCGCCAGGTTCAGCGGGAAGTTCGACCAGGGCTGGGACAGACAGCGCGAGATCACGCTGGGGAACCAGAAGAGGCTGGGTATTGTGCCAGCCGACACGGTGCTGACGCCGCGACTAAAGGACGTCCCGGCGTGGGATTCGCTGAATGCGGATCAGAAGATGGTCTATGCGCGAATGATGGAGGTGTACGCAGCCGCGGTCGCGCAGAGCGATTATGAAATCGGCCGCGTCATCGACAGCCTCGCGGAGTCCGGCCAGCTCGACAACACCTTGGTGATCTACATCGAGGGCGACAACGGCGCGAGCGGCGAAGGCACGCTGGAAGGAACGACCAACGAGTTGGGCGGCAACCTGGTGGCAGAGTCGCTCGCGTTCAAGGTGTCGATGATGGACGCGCTTGGAAGCGATCGGACCTACAACCACTATCCGGTGGGTTGGGCCCACGCGATGGACACTCCGTTCCAGTGGACCAAGCAGGTCGCGTCGCACTTCGGCGGGACGCGGAACGGGATGTGCCTGAGCTGGCCGAAGCGGATCGCCGCCCGCGGCGAAATCCGCTCCCAATTCCACCACGTCATCGATATCGCGCCGACCATCCTGGAAGCGGCAGGCCTGCAGGCCCCCGTGATCCTCAACGGCGTGACGCAGATGCCGTTGGAAGGCGTCAGCATGGCCTATACGTTCGGCGACGCGAAGGCCCTGGCGCGGCGCACGACCCAGTATTTCGAGATCGCGGCCAACCGCGGGCTCTACGACGATGGTTGGATCGCCAGCACCACGCCGCTCCGGCCGCCATGGGTGGTGTCGGGCGCCGAACCCGACCCGGACGATTTCCCCTGGGAGCTCTACAACGTGGCGAACGACTTCAGCCAATCGAAGGATCTGGCCAAGGAGAATCCCAAGAAGCTCATCGACCTGCAGGCACGCTTTTTGATCGAGGCGGCCAGGCACAACGTGCTGCCGATAGATTCCAGTTTCGCCGACCGGGCGAACCCGGCAATCCGCCCCAGCTTCAACGTGGGACGGACGGACTTTACCTACTATCCGGGCATGATTCGCATTCCTGAAGCGAACGCCCCAGACATCAAGAACAAGTCGTTCCGCATTAACGCCGACATCGATGTCGCTCAAGGCGGATCCGACGGCATCCTCGTGACGCAGGGCGGACGGTTCGGAGGTTGGGGTCTTCTCGTGCTCGACGGCAAGCCAATGTTCGCTTACGCCTACTCGAACCAGGACGGCGATAAGTATCCGGATCAGAAGAAGACCAAGACGCGCATCGCCGGTGGCGAAAGGCTCACCCCCGGCAATCACACTATCTCTTTCGACTTCGCCTACGACGGCGGCGGCATCGGCAAAGGCGGACGGGGAACGCTTGCGGTCGATGGCAAGAAAGTGGCCGAGGGCCGCATCGAGAACACCGCGCCCTTCCGCTTCTCGCTGGACGAAAGTTTTGACATCGGAGAGGACACTGGAACGCCGGTTATCGACGAGTACGACGCGAGGATGCCGTTCAAGTTCACCGGCACGCTCGGGAAGGTCGAGGTCCAGCTCGGGGCCGACCAACTCACGCCCCAGAAGCGAGGCGAGCTTGAGCGGCTAAAGCGGGACTTCGCATTTCGGAGCCAATGAGAGGCACGCTCCTTCGTTTGCTCTTGAGGTGGTTCGACGTGATGCAAGCGAAGGTGCCGCAGACGACACGAAGCGCCCGACAGGAAATTGATCCACCTAATCAAAAAAGATTGGAGGAGGCGGAGATGTCTAGGTTCACGGCTCTTCTTCGTACCCTCCGGATGTTGCCGGCTGCCGTCGTCATAGCGACCCTCGCGCAAGCCCAAACTCTCCCAACGGAGGACATTGCTCGCCGCACCATCGAACGACGCGCGGTTGAGGCCGTGATCTGGGGCATGGCCGCGGTCAATCTCGACCTGATGCTTCAGGCGATGATCGACAGTGCCAAGGGCAAGCCCAATCAGATTGTCTATTGGTCGCGGCTACCGGATTGGAAAAACCAGACGCTGACGCCCAATCCGGACGTGATCTATTTGATGCCGTTCTTCAATACCAAGGACGTCGGTCCCATGGTGCTGGAAATCCCGCCGGCCGACGATGGCGTCATCAACGGCACCGTCATGGACGCCTGGCAAGTGCCGCTGGAGGACGTCGGGCCGGCCGGCGTCGACAAGGGTAAAGGCGGCAAATATCTGATCTTGCCGCCCGGCTACGCGGCCGCCGTTCCGGACGGCTACATCGCACTCGCATCACAAAACTATCAGGGCTATGCGCTGCTGCGCTCGATTCTCCGGAGCGGCAGCGATGCCGATGTCGCAAAGGCGGTCGCCTATGCCAAGCGGATCAGGGTGTATCCGCTCACGCTGGCGGCCAACCCGCCGCCGACCACATTCGTCGATGCGATCGACGTCGTCTACGACTCCACGATCCCTTACGACCTGCGCTACTTCCAGTCGCTCGACCGCGTGGTGCAGATGGAGCCGTGGCTCGCGCGTGACCGGATGATGATCGACATGCTCAAGTCGATCGGCATCGAGAAGGGCAAGCCGTTCAATCCCAATGCCCAAACGCAGGAAATCCTGAACTTGGCCGCGCGCGAGGCCCGCGCATTGCTGGAAATCAGGTACGAGGGCATGTTCAGACCTTATTTCGATATCAGCCGCTGGGCGCTGCCGGCGATGCCCGACTATCTCAAGGCGTCATCAAACGGCTTCTCCGATCCCAACGCATATCCCATCGACAGTCGCGGCCTTGCCTTTACCTTCGCCTTCTTCACGCCCAAGCATCTTGGGCAAGGCCAGTCCTATCTGATGACCCTCAAGGACAACGAGGGCCAGAATCTGGATGGCGGCAAGAGCTATCGCCTTGCCGTGCCGGCGAACGCGCCGGTGAGCCAGTATTGGTCGGCGACGGTCTACGACCGCGCGACTCACGGCCTTATTCGCGACATGACCCGGTCCGGCCGCGGATCGCAAAGCCAAGGCTTGCAAAAGAACGCGGATGGCTCGGTGGACATCTATTTCGGACCGACGGCGCCGGCCGGCAAGGAGGCGAACTGGGTGCCGACCAACCCGAGCGGGCAATTCGAAGTGCTGTTTCGCTTGTATGGCCCCGAAAAGGCTTTTGCCGAAAAGACGTGGAAGCTGCCGGATATCGAGCGGATCGCCGTTCAGTGATCGGAGGAGAAGGGTGTCATGAGACCTAATCGTCGAGAAACGATGTCGGTATTGGCCGGTGCCGCCCCTGCTGCGCTTGGGGTGATCTCTGTCGCCGGCATGACAACTCCTGGCCGCGCTAGGGAAGCAAGGTCCGGGAAGAGAGTAGCGACGACGGGCCAGGACGGAGCGCAGATAATCGAGACGCGCATCGGCAAACTCGAATTCACCCACGACTTCGCCAACGGCTATCCGACCGACGCGACGATCGACAAGCTTTACAACGAGCGCGATTTTCAACGCGCCTGCCAGGCCTATCTCTGGTCGCTGCCTGCGGTCGCGTTCAGGTCATGGCAGCTCGGCACCACGCAACAGCTCGGCGCCAGGAATGGACAGGTTGTTGCGATCCTGTCCTATGAGGCGAGGCGTGGCATCCTGACCGCCAATGCCACGACGCCATACTATCTCGGGTTCGCCGATCTTTCTTCCGGACCGCTGGTGGTGGAGATGCCGGCGCGGGGTGTGCAGGGCGCGATCAACGACTCCTGGCAGAACGCTGTTCCAGAAACCGAAGCAGCCGGCAAGTATCTGGTGTTGGCCCCCGGACAACAGGCCTCCGGCGACACTTCCAATTACATCGTCCGCCGATCGCCGACCGTCAACATCTTCCTCGGCGTGCGATTGACCGATGCGGATCCGGAGAGAGCGAAGGAGGCGCTATCGCACTTGCAGATGTATCCCTATGCCCAGCGCGACAATCCACCGAAGATGGACATCCTGGATGCGGGCACAAAAGCATGGAGTGGGCTACCGCCACGCGGAATGGAATACTGGCAGCGGGTCGATGAAGTGATCCAGGCCGAGCCGATCGAGGCGCGCGACATCTTCTTCCACGCGATGTTGCGGCCACTCGGTCTCGAAAAGGGCAAGCCCTTCAGACCTGACGCGCGGCAAACGAGAATCCTGACCGAGGCCGCGTTGGTCGGTGAGGCCATGGCGAAGGCCAACTCGGCGGATCGCCGCTTCAAGGACGACAAGTACCGACCCGGCGCGCATTGGGACTTTGCGTTGCTGCTCGACGCCGACGCGCCCGACGCCTTCTGGAATCTCCTCGATGAACGCGCGTCCTGGTTCTACGAAGCGGTGGGCGCGGGCGCGGCGATGGCTCCCAAGCGACCTGGGCCTTCATCGGCCTATCTCAGTGCCTACAAGGACAAGGCCGGCGCGTGGCTCGATGGCGGCAGATCCTATCGCCTGCGCGTTCCGCCAAATCCGCCGGTCAAGCTGTTCTGGTCCGTCACCCTCTACGACGTCGATACGCGCGCACTGATCCTGAACCAGCAGAAGATTGCCGACCGCTCCTCGCGCATGGACCTGCGCAAGAACGAGGACGGCTCGATAGACATCTATTGCGGACCGAAGGCGCCGGCCGGCTTCGAGAAGAACTGGATTCCAACCGTGCCTGGCAAGAACTGGTTTTCGTATTTCCGGTTCTACCAGCCGACCGAGGCCTACTTTGATCGATCCTGGCCGCTACCTGATTTCGAGCAGGCCTAGATTGGAGGAGCAGGACGTGGCGAGCGGGAGCAGCCGAACGAAGAGGCCAGGAGGTCATTTGCCTGATCGGCGCAGCATCCTGCTCGGCGGCACCGCGCTGGCTGCTGCATCCGCTTTGAGTACGGCCGTAACGACGCAGGTTGCACGGGCACAGCAGCCGGCGCAGACGAGCATCCTGTTCATGCTCGCCGACAATGTCGGATACGGCGTGCCGTCCTGCTACAACGGAGGCATCCTCGACACACCAACACCGCGCATCGACCGGCTCGCCGCCCAGGGTCTGAAGCTCACGAACTTCAACGTCGAAAACCAGTGCACGCCGAGCCGGGCTGCGCTGATGACGGGACGCCTGCCGATCCGCTCCGGCATCGGCAAGGCGATCGCGGCCGGTGCGCCCGGCGGCTTGCACCCCTGGGAGATCACGATTGCCGAGATGCTCGGCGACGCCGGCTACCGCACGGCCATGTTCGGGAAATGGCATCTCGGCGCGGGACAGGGCCGGCTGCCAACCGACCACGGATTTGACGAGTGGTTCGGTTTCGAGACTACCGATATCATCTACTGGGCGGGCAAACCGGGGATGCCGCTCCGGGACGTGCACTACATCCGCGAAGCCCGAAAGGGCGAAAAGCCGCGTAACCTGCGCGTATATGACGAGGACATGCGCAGGCAGATCGACCGCATGGTCACCGATCGCGCCGTGGAGTATCTCGACAAGAACGCCAAAGGCGACCGGCCCTTCTTCCTCTACGTGCCGTTTGCCTTCGCCCACCATCCGGCACTCGCCCATCCCGATTTCAGGGGCAAGTCGCCCGGCGGCGAGTTCGGCGACAGCCTGCTCGAGCACGACCATAACGTCGGACGCATTCTCGACGCGCTTGCCGCGGCCGGCGTCGCCGACAACACCATCGTGGTCTGGGCGAGCGACAACGGACCATCGCCGCTGTCGACGGTGACACCCGCCTGGACCATCGGCGATGCCGGTCCGTGGCGTGGCGAGATCGGCACGGTGCGGGAAGGAAACATTCGCACCCCCTGCATTATACGCTGGCCGGGTCAAATTCCTGCCGGCCGCGTCAGCAATCAGATCGTCGCTATAGTTGACTTCTTCCCGACGCTTGCCCGCATCGCTGGCGGCAAGGTTCCGACCGACCGACCGATCGACGGCGTCGATCAGCTCGATTTCTTCACGGGACGGCAGGAGAAGTCGAACCGCGAGCACGTGTTGCTGTTTCTGGGGCAGAAGCTGATGGCCGTGAAATGGCGGAACTACAAGCTCCATCTTGACGGTCTCGATCGCGTCGACGGGGCATTCGAAGACTGGTCGTTCCCGCGCGCCTTCAATCTCGCATCCGATCCGAAGGAGCGATTCAACATCATCTGGCAGAACACCTGGCTCGGCGACGAGATCGCGCCATTCGCGGCTGCCTACGAGGCCAGCGTGAAGAAGTATCCGAACCTGGCCGGCGGTCAGCCCAACGATCAGCTCCCGCGCTACGGCGCCGAGAATGCGGCTGCCGAGACCGGCGCCGAAGGTGTGCAGCGCAAGCTGGAGACAGTGCGAGAACATTGAGGAGCAAGTCGTGAGTATGGATGACAATCGAGATGAGCGGAAACGCGAAACGAGGTCCGCGGATCGCGCGCTCGACCGCCGCAGCATCCTGCTCGGCAGCACGGCGTTCGCCGCAGCATCCGCGCTTTGGACCTCCGCCGCGCAGGCCCAAGCGGCGCAAGCGCAAAAGCCCAACATCCTGTTCATGCTCGTCGACAATCTGGGCTACGGCGAACTCGGCGTCTACGGCGGCGGCGCCACCCGCGGCGCGCCGACGCCGCGCATCGACAGGCTCGCAAGCGAAGGCTTGCGCCTCACCAATATGAACATGGAGGCGCAGTGCACGCCGAGCCGGTCCGCGATCCTGACCGGACGCTACGCCATCCGCTCGGGCACCCACTCGGTGCCGTTCGGCGGCGTCGCTGACGGTCTCACGCAGTGGGAAGTCACGATGGCGGAGGCGCTGTCATCAGCGGGCTACGCCACGGCGCTCAATGGAAAGTGGCATCTCGGCAGTCACGACGGCCGCCTGCCGAACGACCAGGGTTTTGACGAATGGTACGGCATCCCGCGCACCACAGACGAGGCGATGTGGCCTGGTTCGGCCGGGTATTCGCCAAGCATCATGCCGCCGGAACAGATCATGGAGGGTCGCAAGGGCGAAA